>Ga0114958_10001208_pt1 | contig 20623 bp, 13 predicted proteins | sample C_130208_EF_Meta_FD_89577 | JGI IMG/M metagenome (GOLD analysis project Ga0114958, IMG submission 89577) | Freshwater microbial communities from Lake Croche, Canada to study carbon cycling - C_130208_EF_MetaG | ecosystem: Environmental > Aquatic > Freshwater > Lake | place: Lake Croche, Canada...
ACCAAGTTATGCAAAGCATGACTGTAATACCCTATTACCAAGTTATGCAAGGCATGACTGTAATACCCTATTACCAAGTTATGCAAAGCATGACTGTAATACCCTTGAACAAACAGACGAAAACAATATAATTATAAGAAATATTGATTTGTTTTGTAAATTTTATAGTGAAAAAGTATTAATAAATAATATTAAAAATATTTCAAGATATGATGTTTTAAGAACACAACCCAGATTATCAAAAGAATTTATTGATAATTATATATTAACTGACGATGATGACGATATTACTATAGAAACATTATACAACTATCAACCATATTATTTTGTGAATAAATAATTATTTTTTTTTAATTTTAAGTATTTACTTTTGTATTTTAAGTATTTATTCTTAAACAAATAATTATTAATTTCTTCATCCATAAAAGATTCATCTTTAATTTGTTTATTTTTAAAATAATTACAATCTTCAATAGGAATAAAATTATGTATTAATTCATAAGTTACAGTATTATAAATTATTTCTCCATATCCAAAATGATTAATACCATGAGAATGTAAATCACATATACAATTACATACTTTAGTATTATAATAGTCATTTTTAACATTATTTTTTTGTATCTCTAAAGTATATTTATCAACAACTATACTTTTTGGACGTGTATATGGTGTTAAATTATCTAATGATCCACCACCTGTACCAACTATTATTTGATCAATATAATCTAAATCTTTATATATTTTACTATATTGATAAATATGATAATCTGCACATAAATATGTAAAAGGAATATCTTTATAAAATTTTTTTTGTTCAAATATTAAATCAATTAATGGCTTAATAGTTGCGCTTTTATCACGTTCACCTAATTCATTTGCATCTTTTCCAATATCACATTTAATTTTATATGTTAATAATGGTTCATGACCGCAAATTAACACATGTTTTATTTTATCTTTATAATGATTTAATACATCAATGATAAATTTTTTTTGTTTTCCCATTATATCATCGTGATCTTTTAATGCTGTATAACAATTTACTTTAATATCAGAAGATTTATCTAGACTATATTCTGGTGCATATATTGTCGTATCAATATATATAATTAATAATGTATCATAATCATCATAACCATATGGAAACTTAATATCATAACCATATTGTAATGAATCTGGATTATATTTTGGCAAATCATTTAATTGATAATTAAGATTTACACATTCTTGATTTATACCATCATTAATATCATGATTTCCCATTATTAATTTCTTTCGAAGATTGATATCAGCAAGACATTCAAAACCTTTTTTCATATCTTCAATTTTTATTGTTGGTAATTCTTTATCTTTTATTTTATCTTTTTTTTTATCTTTACAAGGTTTATCACCATCATTTATTAGCGGATTTGGTGGACATTTAAAACCTTCTTTATTAATAACATCTATTGATGTTAAATCAGAACATTTATCTTCTTTATCTTTATCTTTATCTTTATCTTTATCTTTATCTTTATCTTTATCTTTCATAGGATAAAAATTATCACCTAATATTATCATAAATTCATAATCTTTTTCGTTCTTTTTTATTAATTCACTAACTTTTTTTTGACCACTTCCATCTATGCATCCTATATTCCAACATCCAAAAGCTGCTATTTTAATCATATTAATATATATATATTATAATACAAAATAAATTAAATAAATTTAATTTATTTATTTTATTGATTTTTTTATCAAGATTGATAAATTTCCTGACATTTTTTATTTAATAAATCTAAATTATATTTCCAATCAATATTTGTAGCGTGTGATATTTCGCAATTTAAATTATCAAAATTACTATTTATTAAATCAATTAATAATTTATTTTTATCAATACCTAAATCAATATTACCTAACTCAATTTCTGTTTTTAGATACATACATAAATTGTAAACTTCTTGTTTATAATCTTTATTATCATCATTATCTTCATCATTTTCTAATTCATCTAATAATTTTAATTTATCATTAATATAATCTATTGTTACAGTATTATAAGATAATTCTTCTAGTACTGGTTGTAAAAATTCAGTCCAATCGGGTTTTTTACATATCAAAATATTAATACGATTTTGTAATTCTATTTTATTTTCATTTAAAAACATTTTTTCAACATCGTCCATTTTATCATCATCGTTATTAGGTGTATCTATTTTATGAGTACCAATCATTGAATAATTATCTTGAAGATATTTAATAGTTTCAATTAATTGTAAATTGTTCATTTGGTCTAATCGTTCTTCAATTAATTTAAATTCATTTAATATGTCATTTTTATTTTCTTCTAATATTTTGTCATTTATTTGTAAATTACTTAATGCATTTTCAATATGTGTTTTAATTAAATAAATATTTTGAATATGTAATAATTCATCTTGATCTATATCTGCTAAATCATATAATTGATCATTAATACAAATTTCTGGAATGTCTTTAATTAAAATATTTTTTTCTATTCCTGATTTTCTATCAGTAATTATTACATTAATAATTGAATTTAAATTTATTTTAAATGCAATATCAATTATAGGAACACCACCAGCTGTTACTTTATCAAAAATAAATTCACCAATCAAAAAATTTTTATTGGCAATTTTCCGTTCACCTTGATATATTTTAACTTTTATTGAGGTATCACATGGTGAATCTGTTGTATATCTTTGATTACGTTTTACAGGTAACGGCGTATTTTTAGGTATAATTATAGAATATGAACCATCTGCTAATTCAACACCTAATGATAGAGGTAATACATCCATTAATATAACATCATCAGATATTGTATATTTATTTTCAATAATACCTGCATATAAACCGGCACCTTCAGCCACGACAGTTTCTAAATTAGGATAAATCCATTGTTTTATATTAGACAAAGATAAACTTTCAGTAACCCGTTTAATAGTTGATTGTAATATTGGGATTTTACTACTACCACCTACTAAAATAATATAATTAATATTTGGCATATTATTAATTATTTGCAATAAAGTATTTTCAATTTTTTCAATTAATTTATTTGATAGATTTTCAAATTTAATTCTTGATAAACTGTATTCGTAATTTTTAATTTTAATATCAAATGTATCTAAATAAGTTAATTTTTCTTTAATTTTTTGTGCTTGATTCCATAAAATATTATTATTTGTAATATTATTTTTTCTTAAAATATCATCAACTATTATTTGTGTGAAATCATTACCACCTAAATCATTTAAGCCTTCACTATGTATTACTTCAAAAAATAAATCTGTTTTTTGTAAAATTGTAAAATCCATTGTTCCACCACCAGTATCAATAACTAATATCATCTCATCTAAACTTGATGAATGATTTAATCCATAAGCAAGAGCTGCAGCACTTGGTTCATTTATAATTCTAATTACTTTAAAACCAACTGCTATAAATGCACCTTTTATTATTTCACGTTGTAAATCATTAAAATTAGAAGGTACAGTAATAACAGCTTTTATAGTACAATTTGTATCTGATATTTTAAGATTTTTATAAATTAATTCATATAAATGTTTAAAAAATATAACTAATAAATCTGTATGAGTAAATTTTGTTTCTGTTAAATTAAATGTATTAATATCTCCAATTGTAACTTTAAAACTATGTATTATATTTTGACAATTTATTGGAATATAATTACCACAATATAGTTTATCATTTATTCTTCCAATTTTTGAAGGTATAGTTTTAAAAACCCCATCGGTAATAACTGATACTTTATTATTTACAAATTGTGTAATAACTGTGTTTGTTGTTCCAAAATCAATACCAACTAATATTTCCATATTAATATAATATTAAAAAAAAATAATTATTTTAAACTTATTATTTTATTTTAATTTAATTTTACCCTTTGAATTAATTAATCCAACTATTTGATTTTGTTTATTATCAACAATATCATATATTTCACTTGTTTCCAAATCTCTTAAATAATATTTTTGTTTATAAATCAGTAATTCAAAACCATTTATATCTTCAAACATATCAGGATCAAATTGATTGTCTGATTCTACAATAGGTTCTTTTTTAGTTTTTGACTTTTTAACTTTTTTTGTTTTAACTTCTACTTTTACTTCTTCATTAACTGTTTTTTCTTTTACAGCTTCTTCTGTTATTTCTTCTTTTTCTTCTTTTACTTCTTCATTAAATGTTACTTCTTCTTTAACAGTTTCTTCTTTAACAGTTTCTTCTTTAACAGTTTCTAAAATTAATTCGTGACTTATTTCTGGTATTAATTCTATTTTTTCTATATAATGTGTTGTTTTTTTAAGTCTTTCTAATTGACCTTCTAATATTTTAATATAATTATTTTTTTCAGATAATTGTTTATTTATTGATGTAATATAAGAAACTTTTTTTAAATCATTAAATTCTTCTTGTTTTACAGTTAATTTATTAGATATCAATTCTATATCATTATCATATTTAAAATTAGCTGCAATAATTTTTTTATTAAGATCATCAATAACATTATTTAATTGTAATTTTTCATGTGTAATATCTGTTATTTTATTATTAAGATCATTGATAACATTATTTAAATTTGATTTTTCAAGTGTTAAATCTGAAATTGTATTATTAAGATTAGAGAACATTGAAGTGACTTTATATAATAAACTATCTAATGTTTCAGTTGTTTGCATTAATTATATATAAAAATTGTTTTTATATATTATTAATTCAATATTTTATATATATAATTAATGGAAACTAACTATATTAACATACAATATATGAATAATACTGTAACTATACTACAATATGTATCAGAATCAAATATACAATTTAATAAACGTATTGAATATATTAGATTATTAGAAGCAGCTAAAGTTGAATGGATCGATGCTTATAAATATTCTAAAATTTGGTACTGTATTAAATTTAAAAAATGTAAATATTTACCGGAAATATATAATAAAATAATATCATATGAAAAAAATAATTATTAATCACCTTGATCTGCAGCCCATTTTTTATTTAGTTTACCACCTGTTATATTTCGAGAATCATCCCACTCTTTTAAATTTACAGGATAATTAGATGAAGCCGATGGACATACTTTACAAGGTGCAGTATTTATACAAACTGGTGGTCTTGCCATTGGTACTTGCCATTTATTTGTATTTAAAATAGTATATTCATTATCCCAATTATTTGCAATTTTATTACCTAGTGGATCATAAAATTCTGATGGTAATTCACTATAATCACGATCATTTTTTACTGTTTTATTTGTTTCACCTTCTTTTTTTAATATTTCAAGTGATGCAATAACTTCATCTAAAGTTAATAATTTAGAACGTATTTTTGTTTTAATATTATTAATTTCAACATTATCTAAAATACCTTTATTTTCTAAACCAGATATTAATGATTCAAAATATTTATTTGCAATTGTAGAATCTGACGGTGATACAGCTGTTTGTGATTGAATTTGTTGTTTAAGCTGTGATATTTGCATTTCCATATCTTTCTTAATTTTTTCAACTTCTAATCCACAACTCGTTTTAATATCATTAGCATTAGTATTAGTATTAGTAACAGCATTAGTATTAGCATTAATATTAAATTCAGTATTAGCATTAGTATTAAATTCAGTATTAGCATTAGTATTAGTATTAGCATTAGTATTAGTATTAGCATTAGTATTAGTATTAGCATTAGTATTAGTATTAGCATTAGTATTAGTATTAGCATTAGTATTAATATCGTACATAGATATTATATTGTTAGCATCTTCAATATCTTTCTTTATATCATTTAAAAAAATACCAAAAGATATATTTTGATTTACAATAATATATTTTTCTTCAAGAATTAATTTCCATGAGTTTATAAGGGTTTTATGAGTATTTATTATTGAATTACGATCATTTTCAAGTTCTTTTTTTTTATTAGGATTCAAACTTTGATAAGACAATTTATTAGTATTATCTATTAATTGTGATGTAACAATAATACGTGCATCTAAAATTTGTATTTCCCTATATATAAGATCAATAAGTTTTTGAATTTTGTCAGCTTCTTCAATATTCTTATTATTTTCAGATATTGTTTTTCTTTTTTTTAAATCTTCTATATTACTTTTTCTTAAATATAATAAATATTTAATATCAGTTAGTTCATTTTGTGATATATTCATTTGTAAGTTATTTTGAATATTTGCAGTTGGATTATAAAATATTTTATCATTTTTATTATTTGGATCTTCTGGCGGTGGCGGTAGTGCTGGTGCTGGTGCTGGTGCTGGTGCTGGTGCTGGTGCTTGTGCTGGTGGTGCTTGTGCTGGTGCTGGTGCTGGTGCTGGTGCTGGTTGTCCGGTTGCTGGTGATGGTTGTCCGGTTCCTGTTGATCCTACATTCATATCTTCACGATTTTTACCCCCAACTAAATTTACTACTGTTTCTTTTAAAATACTAAATGGATTTGTATTTCCAAAATTACTTATTTCATTTTGATTTTGATTTTTAATGAATAAACAATCTAAACATATAAAACCAATTGTAATAATTAATAGTAATAATAATAAATCTTTATCAGCTAATTTAGTCGATGGTAACATTTTTAATATAGCGTAAATAATACCTGAAACAATAAGATATTTAACAATATCTTTTGTACAAAAGAATGAATTGTTCATTTATATAACATATTAGATATTTTTTTTAGTTTATTTTAACTTATTTTTATATATTATGATTAAAAATAAAATAACTATAATTAATACTAAATTTAATGAATACATAATAAATAATAATGAAACATAAGGATATATCCTATCAGCAAAATTTGAAAATATAGGAGCTATAACATCATTTTCTATTATTATTTTATTTTCTGGTTTATTAATTTCTATAACTAATTTTGATATAAAATCTTTTGTAATTTTATCTAACATTAATAAAAAAAAGATTTTATATGTTTTATAACCCATCATTAACAAACTTAATCATTAACAAACTTAATCATTAACAAACTTAATCATTAACAAACTTAATTATTAACAAATACATATACATATACATACTAATTATTAGCATAATTAGTTTATAATCAATAAAATGATTTTTTAAATGATAATTAATAATTTAAAAAATTTGATAATAAAATATGTTATAAAGGTTTTCTAATATATACCAATAAGCAATGTCTGTAAATCCTACATATTATAGCGAAGATGTTAAAAAAATCAGCTGTATAGAATTCAGTGTCTTTAGAAATAAAGATGTAAAACTGTATTCTGCAGTAAGTAGTGATCCATTTGGGATTGATTTGGCTGAATCATATGAAAATTATGAACCTAAAAAAGGAGGTTTAGTTGATTTGCGGTTAGGTACATGTGATATTTATTTGCCATGTACTACATGTGGTCAAAATTCACTTGATTGTCCTGGTCATTTTGGTCATACTATTTTAGCTAGTCCAGTATTTAATTTTGGTTTTTTGAATCATTTAAAAAACTTATTACAATGTGTATGTTTGAAATGTTCCAACTTATTAGTTGAAAAATCAGATGTACAATTTAAAAAAGCATTAAATAAAAAATGTGAATCAAGATTTAAAGAAATTAAAATGTTGACTAAAAATGTTAATTATTGTTTTCATTGTGGTGTACCAGTTCCTAAAATTAAACGTGAAGTTAAAGATAATGGATCAATTAGAATTATGATAGAACGAGATGTAAGTAATGATATTGATGATGTAAATAATATTAAAAAAATAAAGGAATCATTAACACCAAGATATTGTTATAATATATTACGTAATATATCTGACAATGATTGTTATTTATTAGGTTTTAATCCAAAAATGCAAAGACCAGAAGATTTAATTATTGAAAATTTTCCAATTCCACCGTCTATTATTAGACCAACAGCAAAAGTTGATTTTATGTCTGCATCAACAATGGAAGATGCTTTAACACTAAAAATTTCAGATATTATTACTGCAAATAAACGTGTAAGACATCAAATAGAAAAAGAAACAGTATCAAATGAATTGTCGACATACAATCAAGATATTTTTAATTTGCTTCAATACCATATTGCAACATTTTATGATAATGATTCTGTAAGTTTACCACGAACAGAATTTAAAACTGGTGGTCGACCAACAAAATCAATCAGTGATCGTATTAAAGGTAAAACAGGTCGTATAAGAAGTAATTTAATGGGTAAACGTGTTGATTTTAGTGGTCGTACTGTTATTACTTCAGACCCATATATTGATATTGACCAAGTTGGTATACCAAAAAAAATGGCAATGGAGCTAACAATTCCTGAAGAAGTTACGCCGTACAACATAAAATATTTATCTGGTCTTGTAAAGAATGGTCGTGATATTTATCCTGGTGCTAACTTTGTATTAAGAATTAATTATAGAGATGGAAAACAAGAAATTCAAAAGATTGATCTTAAATATCGTAAAAAAACAATTAAACTCAATTTGGATGATATTGTTGAACGTCATTCAGTTGACGGTGATTATGTATTGTTTAATCGTCAACCAACACTTCATAAACCGTCAATGATGGGACATAAAATTCAAGTTATTGATAACGATGAATTAAATACATTTAGAATGAATGTATCAGTATGTAAGCCATATAATGCAGATTTTGATGGTGATGAAATGAATATACATCTTGCACAATCAATTCAAGCAAGAAATGAATTAAAACGTATTGCAAATGTTCAATATCAGATTATTGGTGCTAAAGATTCTAGTCCAATTATTGGATGTCAACAAGATACTTTATCTGGTGCATATATGTTAACTGATCCAACAGTTAAATTAATTGGATGGGAAATTGCGAATATATTATGTAATACAACATCTGATACAAAGTTTAATATTAAGATGAATAAAGAATATTCGGGTCATGAAATATTTTCTCATATTATTCCTGCTGGTATTAATACTACTAAAAAATCAGGTGATAAAATCACTTTACAAATTACAAATGGTAAATTAATTTCTGGATATTTAGATAAATCTGCACTAAGTTTTGCAAAAAATTCTATTATTCATTTTATTTGGGATAAATATGGACCTATTAAAACAAGAAAATTTATTGATGATTCACAGAGACTTGTATTAAATTATTTATTATGTAGAGGTCAAACAGTTGGATTAAAAGATACAGTTATTAATGAAGATATTAGTAAAAAAATACAACAGGTAATAACAAATAAAATTTTAGAATCAAAATATCAAATAACACAATATGAAAATGATGTTGATCAAATTTCATTAGAAACTATTGAAGCTTCATTGTCTGCAGAATTAAGTGCAATTCAAGCAAATATTGGACAAATTTTAATGGGTCAAATAAATATTGATAATTTTTTCTGGACTTCTGCAATATCGGGTGCTAAAGGTAATTCTACTAATGTGGCACAAGTTTCTGGGGTACTTGGACAAAATAACGTTGAAGGTTCTCGTATTAAAAAGAAAATCGAAGGTAGATCTTTAATATATTGGCATAAAGATGATGATACACCAGAAGCTCGTGGTTTTATTAAAAGTTCTTATTTAAGTGGATTAAAAGGATTTGAATTTTTCTATAATGCGATGGCGGGTCGTGAGGGTCTTATTGATACAGCTATTAAATCTATCACATGGGAAACACCTATTGTTATTATTGAAAATAGTCAACCTATCTATATTGAAATTGGTAAATGGATTGATAATTTACTATTAAATAATTCACATAAAATTCAATATATGGATGAACAAAATATGGAATTAATGGATTTACCAAATGGAACAGTATATATTCCTACAACAGATTATTATGGTAATGTATCATGGGGTGAAATATCAGCAATAACTCGTCACGATCCAGGCAATGAATTATATGAAATTAAAACTAGTGGTGGTCGTAGTGTTATTGTAACAGCATCAAAATCATTATTAATTTGGAATGAAAATACTAAACAATTTAAGGAAATTCTTACAACAGAAATTAAAGTTGGTGATTATGTTCCTGTTACATGTAATCTTTGTCAGATTCCAGATAATATAAATAATATTAAATTGTCTGATAATAAATTATTAAATATAATTTGTAGTGAAAATAATGTAGATAAAATTAATAATTATTTAGAATTATATTCACCTATAATTCCTATTTTTGATAATATTATGGAAGCTAACTGTTATCAAATGTTATGTTCTCGTGTTGGTATTGTTGGCAATATTGAGAAAACTAAAACGAATCATTATATTTTTAATAAATTAGATACATATAAATTGGTTAATGATGTAATGTTAGATCAAATTGTTGAAATTAATCCAATTGATATTAAAGATCATCCTAAAGTATATGATTTAACAATTCCATCAACATTTAATTTTGGATTAGCAAATGGTCTTCAAGTAAGAGATACAGCACAAACTGGGTATATTCAAAGGCAATTAATTAAAGGCTTGGAAGATTTATCAATTAAATATGATGGTACAAATCGTAATGCACGGGGAATAATTATTCAAACAGTTTATGGTGAAAATGGTATTAATCAATCAACACAAACAGAATTACAATTTAATATATTATCAATGGATAATAAAACTTTAAAAGAAAAGTTAGGTTTTTCACCAGAACAAATTAAAAAGTTAGAAAAAGTTACTAAACTATCAAATAAAGAATTAACTGAATTAAATAAAAAACAATGTAATAAACTTTTACAATTTCGTGACGAATTAAGAGATATTCAAACAAGATCATTACTTAATTATAAAGTTATTACAGAAAAGTTTGTTACACCTGTAAACTTATTTCGTATTACTCAAGATTATTCAAATAATAAAGAACATTTGGAATTATCACCTATTGAAATTTATGAAGGTATAGAATCATTCTTAACAAGTTATGATAATAGATTAATTACATCAATGAAAACAACTGATAAATTTATAAAACAAGATGACCGTAATCTTAAATTTTTATTAGAAGTTGCTTTGAATGAATATTTAGCACCTGTTAAATGTATTTTTGAATATGGATTATCACAAAAAGAATTTCAAACAATGATGAAAGAAATCCAAATGAGTTTTACAAAAGCAATTATTGAACCCGGAGAAATGGTTGGTATTATTGCTGCACAATCAGTTGGTGAACCAACAAGTCAAATGAGCAACCATCAAGATACAATGGTTAAAATTGTAGTTAAAAATGTAGAATCTGGAAATATTAATTTCCAAACAGTAAAAGTTGGTAAATTATGTGATGAAATAATTAATGCTAATCCTGAATTAACTATTAATACAGATCATGTAAATAGTGTAGAAACTGATTTATCAACATTACCTAATGAATATTATATTGTAGGTGTTGATAGTAATGAACGTACACATTGGAATAAAATATCACATGTTACTAGACATCCTGTTAATGGTAATTTAATGGAGGTAATTACTAAAAGTGGTAGAAAGACTATTACAACTTTATCACATTCACACTTAATTCGTAAAAATCAAACTGTTGAACCTATTACTGGATATGAATTACAAGTTGGTATGCGTATTCCAGTAACTAAACATATTGATAATACTTTTATTAATGATAAAATTAATATTGGTGAAAAAGAATATCAATTAGATGAATTATTTGGTTGGTTTGTTGGTATATATTTAGCAAAAGGTAGTATTGTTGGAAATATTATATATATTAGTAATATATCAGAACAATATATTAATAAAATTACTGAATTTGGTAATTTTTTCGGTGCTATTGTTATAGTTCATCAATCATCAGTATCATTAACACATAAAATATTAGTAAACTTTTTAATTGATACAATGGGAACATGTTTATTTGTTGATTATAAATTTACAACTTCAAATATACCTGCATTTACATTCACTGCACCAAATAATTTTAAGGCTTCTTTACTTCAAGCATATATTGATAATTATGGCGATTATCAAGTAGATAAACCTATTAAACAAATTAAAGTATGTAGTAAAAATAAACAATTAATTAGTGATATTGCATTATTATTAAATTACTTTGATATATTTTGTACTATTAAAGAACATGATATTAAGAGAGATGCAATTTATAATTTGTCAATAAATGCTTGTTATGCTTTGACATATCAAGAACATATTGGAACATTATTAAATCAAGAAAAACTAACTAGTATAATCGAGAATTCTTTAGAAACAGATGAGATTGATAAGATAAATGGTCTTGGTGTTATTATTGCTAAATGTTGTAAAACTTTAGAATTATTTGATGAAAGTATTTTGATTGATGCTAATAAAGATTATATTCATAGAAAAACTATAAATAAATATATTGATATTTTTACAGCTCACGAAAATGTAAATAAAATTCAACATGAAATAACAATATTAAATCAGGCAGTAAATTCAAATGTTATTTGGGATGAAATTATTAATATTTATATATATACACCAGATCAAACAGAATATGTATATGATTTTACAGTACCAGGTAATCAAACATTTATGGTTGATACAGGTATTATAGTACATAATACATTAAATACAAAGCATTTTGCAGGTGTTGCAAAAGGTGGATCAGCTAATATGGGTGTTTCAAGAATTTTAGAATTAGTACATTTTTCTAAGAATATTAAAACTCCTCAAATGCACATTTATTTCAATGAACCCTATGCTACAGATAGAAGTGCATTAAATAAAGTGGTTAGTTATTTCAAACATTTATCAATTAGACATTTAATATCAAGTGCTGAAGTATATTATGATGCAGGAACAAATGATACAAATGGTAAGAAATTAAAAGCGGATAATGTGACTACACCATTCTTTATTAATAATCAAAAAGCAGAAATTTCATCATTACCATTTGTATTTAGAATTAAAATGGATATGGAAAAAATGATTGATAAAGAAACGACATTATTAGATATTAAAACAAAGTTTATTAGTTATTGGTATAAAAATTATACAAATCTTAAAAACTTAAAAAGATCAGATAAAGATGTAATTGGTAGAATTTCACGATGTGCAATTTTATCAAATAATATAACCGATAAAGAACAAATTATTCATATCCGATTTAGTATGAGTTCTTTCAATTATAATATAATTACTGATTTTCTTAAAATGGTTTTTGATGATATTACATTAAAAGGAATAGAAAATATAAAGGGAATTGATATTGCCCAAGAACTTGTTGTTAAATTTGATAAAGAAACAGGTGGTGTAAAAACTGAAAAAGAATATTTAGTATATACGGCTGGTATTAATATTAAAAATATGAGATTGATGAAAGGTATTGATCATGTACGAACAAAATGTAATGATATTGCTAATATTTTAAAACATTATGGTATTGAGGCAGCGAGACAAATATTAATTCACGAATTAACATCAACATATTCAAATGGTGGATCAAATATTAATCAAAATCATCTATCAGTATTAGTTGATCAAATGTGTCATTTAGGTGAGATTATATCTATTGATCGTCATGGTCTTGGTAAAATAGATATGGACCCTATTGCGAGAGCATCATTTGAAAAGCAAATGGATCACTTTGTTAATGCTGCACTTTTTAATGAGAAAGATCAAATGAAATCAGTCAGTTCACAAATTGCGGTTGGACGTGTTATTTCTGGTGGTACTGGTGTATTTGATTTGTTATTAGATACAAAGAAATTAGAAAATTCAGAATATACTGAAGATGAAACAGGTGGTCGTATTACATTTACACCATTAGAAGAAGAACCACTACTTTATGATATTATGAAATATGATGTTGGTAAAAATGATTTTTTCATACCGGTTAGTTAGATATTTACAAAATTTAATAAACCTTTTATTTTATCATTACCATTAAATGCATTATTTGCAACATAAAATGAATAAAAATTATTTAATTTACAATTAGCAAATGCACTTTTTCTATACTAATTATTCTATCATTTATAACTATTAATTCATATGTTATTAATTGTAATTCTCTTATATAATTTATTTATAAGACATGTTTATAATAAACTCTTTTAATTAGTGTTTATTTTAAATTGTAAAAAATATTAATGTAAAATTAGCTACTATGATAGAAGAGTATATACTTAGCATACCTTTTCTTAAAAGTAAATTTATACATCATAATATAAAATATTGAATTGGTAAACTAATAGATAATATTATAATTATTCTTAAAAACAGTAATATCTTATAGAGATATAGTTTATTTCAGAAACATATATGCCCTTCGGGCTGTACAGATACATTATGTCTATTAACTAAATAAAATATATAATATGACTATTTATGATTATATTATATGTTTGTCTAAATCAAACCATTTTACTAAATGATTATTATAATATGAATCATATAGTTGTATTACAATTACACCAATAGATGAATCAATACTTTATGAAATATGCTGTTAGTAAAAATATCAATACCTATATTTTGCATTACCAGTAAAAATATTTTTTAAGTCTATATCATAAAGCAATTGCACTTTCATCAAACTTAAATTTAATCTAATAATTCTTTAACGGTATAAATATTTAGTTTTGTCATTAAACGCATTATTTATTAAATTATATTTAAAAATTATATTATCACTCATAAAATATAATATGTCACTCATAATTTTATACGGGATTAAAGATAATGTAAAAGATGTAACTGAAATATGTTTACAAAAATTAACATGTAATAATATTATTACAATTCCAAATGGTGATCATCATAGAGCAAATTATTTTACAGATCATTTGATAGGAATAGAAAAAAAAATTTTTATAATAATTAATAATGTGGAATATGAATATAATCAATCATATATTGTTAAAATTAATTTAGAAAACTTTACAATAACTACAGAAAATAATACAGAAAATAATATAGAAAATAATATAGATAATAAAATAAAAAATATACATAATAAATTACAAATTAAATATGGAAATTTACAAGATGAATTACCAGAACAAAAAATGGCTGTACGATATTTAACAGGTAATGAAAAAGTGTTGGAAATTGGTGGTAATATAGGACGTAATTCACTTGTAATTGCTTCAATAGTGGATAACAATAATTTTGTATCATTAGAATGTGATGAAAATATTGCAGAACAATTAAAAGAAAATAGAGATATTAACAATTACACATTTCATATAGAAAGTTCTGCATTATCAAAAAGAAAATTAATTCAAAAAGGCTGGGATACAAAACCAAGTGATGTTTTAGTACCAGGTTATACTTGGGTTAATACTATAAATTTAGATGAATTAAATAGTAAATATAATATTATATTTGACACATTAGTATTAGATTGTGAAGGTGCATTTTATTATATTTTAGTTGATATGCCAGAAATATTAAATAATATACAATTAATTATTATGGAAAATGATTATTATGATATATCTCATAAAATGTTTGTAGATTCTGTATTAGAAAAATATAATTTTTATAATGATTATAAAGAAGCTGGTGGTTGGGGATGTTGCTATAATAATTTTTTTGAAGTATGGAAAAAATCAACATAGGTTATAAATAATTATCAAAAGCATTTGCTATTTTACAGTAGTTTATCTATTCCTAATATATTAACAATATAAAATAGTATATATGGAAATAGAATAAAAAATATTATTATTGAATATGATATAAACTTGTTTATATTATTTATATTATATGTTATATCAACTATATTTGCTATTGTTATTATTGCATACATGATTACAATTGATAGTATAAATTCTACAAATGATTTTATAGTAGATCTGTAAGATAAACTATAATATAATTTTGTATTAAGGAATATATTAAGATGTGGTATATAGAATATATAATAATATATTATAAGACTTGATACCATAAAATTATATAATATAACAGACAAATTATTTTGATAAATTATATATAATATTAAATATATACTAAATATTGTTGTAATATTATTAGTTATTTTATTTTGTGCAAATGACATAATAAATTAATATTTTTGTTTATAATAATAAAAAAATCAATTTTTTATTATTATTATTAGTTTTTATATAAAATAAAATTATAATATAAATTCTTTAGAATATATACGATCCCATAATCCAGTATTTATTATACGATTTATAATTACTGGTTCTTCAGGTTTATCTTTTTCCCCACTTATAAGTTCAACAATTGTATTATTCATTCTTCTGGTATTGTTTGGATCTAATGTATTAAATAATTGAATTTGTGATATATCATATTCATCACCTAAATCAATTTCAAGTTGATTCCTATCACCAGTACCTTGATATCCAACCCCTATATTATTATTAATATCTGAATTTTTTATATCAGTTATTAAATTATTTGTAATATTTGTAGGTGGCGAATTATCAAAAGCAATACCTTCTTTTATTTTAACAGTTTTTCCATTAGCTATATTTACACCTTTATCATTAAAAACTTTTATTTCAATTAGCGACCAATTATTTTCAAATTCAGGTAATGAATTATTAGTTTGTTGTGTTGTTGCCATAGTATCAGAAATAATTAAATTACCAGAAATATCACTAGTACTAGATTGTATATTACCAACTCTAATAAATCTAGCTCTATTTTTTGTTGTTAAAACATTATTAACTTTTAAATTACCTTTTAACTTTAAATTATTTCCATTAATATTACCATCTTTATCAATTTGTGCATTTATAGTAGTTACATTCGGTCCAAACCCCATATTACCACTAGCATAACCATCAATAAATCTTAATCCACCTGTCCACCCAGTAGGCATATTTGATGGATCTATCTAAATCATTTGTAGCTAATTTACCTTGAACATTTAATTGTCCTGGAAGAATTAATTTATTTTGTGTTTGTAATTTAGTTGCAACATCAGATAAATTTCTAATAGCATCAACATCAGTCATATACAACTCGTTAATAATATTTTTAATATCTATTTTTTGTTGATCTGTAAATGATGTATTTTCTAGATTTTCTACATTATAAATAAAAAATATATATATAATTAATATTGTTAGGTAATATTTATTAAATATTTTATTGTCATATAATATTTAATAGAAAATATTATATTAAAACATTTGATTGTATGATACATAAATAATTAGATAATTTTATTTTACACATTTGACATTTTCATAAATAGTAAATTATAATATATATTCTTTAGACATTACTGATGTCCATAATCCAGTATGTATTCTACGATTTATAATTTTTTTATCATTACTAATTAGTTCAACAATTGTACCATTCATTTTAGATGTTGTTTGTAAATCGGATGGTAGTGCGTTCATATTATATAGTTCAATACGATATATATCGCATTCATTTTCTAACTCAATTTCAAGATGATGATACCCAGTACCACCATAATATCCTTTCCTAGTACTTAGTTGTAAATTATTATATAATATTGTACTATTTGTAATATTATTAGGATTATTATCGTAATCAGAAATTTGTAATGGGGTACTAAATATAATTGAAACTGGTTTGCTTCGAGCTACATTTTTACCTGTATGATCAAGTACTATTATTTGAGTTAGCGACCAATTTGGAAGTGCCAGTTCTGAAATCTCATCAGTAATTATTTTTCCATTAAGATTTGGAATAGTTATAGATTGTGTCATCATATTACCAACTCTAATATATTTAGCTTTATTTTTTTTTTGATAAATATTATTAACATATAAATCACTAACTTTTAAATTACCCGGAATATTTACATCACCATTATCATATAATTCTAATACAGATATATCTTTAGTATTACCAATTTTTTTTGTAAATGATAATTTATTATCATTTATATCTTCACTTTTCGTATTAGAAATAATCCATTTATCATCTTTTTTTTGGTTATTTATAAGTTCAATTAAATCACCTTTGTTATTATTAGCTTCTGCAATTATACTTCCGGTTATTATACTATCTATACTATCTATATTACTATCTATAGATATACTACCTTTTAAATTTAAATTATTTCCGTAAATATCACCGGTTTGATCAATTTTTGCAGATCCAACGCTTATATATCCACTAGCAAAACAATCAGCAAATCTTATATCACCTGTAGCACCAGTAGGACCAGTAGCACCACTACCTATAATTAATTGTTTTTGAGAAACAGTTAAATATTCATTTTCTATTTGTATTTTTTTTGCAATATCATATAAATATTTAATTTGTTTAACATCGTCTTTATATTTATCAGGAACATTTTTTATTTCAACTGCATCTGGTATATCAGTAGTATGTTCTACATTATAAATAAAAAATATATATATAATTACAATAGTTAATGTTATATCAAATATTATTTTTGTTGTCATATAATATTTAATAGAAAATATTATATTAAATAATTATTTTTATTAAAAATGTTAACTATTATTATTACAATACTTATTTATTAATCTTAATACCATAAATGCGTTTTGATTATGTCATACTTAATTAGATTTATTTTATAAACTATACAATAGTAAATTACAATGTAATTGTTTTAGAGCATACACCTATCCATGACCCAGTATATATTCTACGATTTAGTATTAATTTATTGTTATCGATAATATCAATTAATTCAACAATAGTATTATCCATATAAGATGAAAATGAAAAATTATTATTAAATGTGTATCTATTATATAATTCAATATGAGATATTGTGTATCGGTCTGGTAATACAATTTGAAGTAGGTACCCGCCTGAAATAGTACCTTCATATCCAGATGTTATATTATCTGTAAACCCACTTTCACTTCTACGTATCCTAGTTGGATCTCTATAAATGAAACCATTAACAATATTACTTTTACCAAAATCACTTGCTGTATCTGGTTTTTTTATTAGTGTAACATTCGCATTTTCAGACACATTATAACTAATAATAGAACCTGTATTATTATATACTCTTATTTCAATTAGATGCCATTTGTTATTATTAATAGAAGGTTCAACATCGTCCATATAATTATTCTCAAAATCTGCTTTATTCGATATTACATTACCAACTCTGATAATTTTAGCTATATTTCTGTTTATAATAATATTATCAACTGATAATTTATTAACACGTAACTTACCAGGGATATTAACAGATACTGAATTATTAACATTAGTATCAAATAATTCTAATACAGAATTTTCTAAATTGTTATTTATTGTTGTAAATGACAATTTATTTTCAACTGAACATTTATAAGCATAATCATTGCATTGTATGTTTTTGTTATCTTTCATATTAGAAATGATCCATTTATTATTTGTTTTTAGCTTATTTATAAGTTGAATATTATTACCTTTAATAGTATTAGATACCATAATTATATTTCCATTTCCTACTGTTACATTACCTATATTAGATATACTACCTGTTAAATTTAAAGTTCTTCCTTCAATATCACCGTCTTTATTAATTTGTGCATTAAAACCAGTAGGACCAGTAGGACCAGTAGGACCAGTAGGACCAGTAGGACCAGTAGGACCAGTAGGACCTGTACGACCAGTAGAACCTATACGACCAATAAGACCTGTAGAACCGGCAGGACCAGTAGGACCTGTACGACCAGTAGAACCTATACGACCAATAAGACCTATACGACCAATAAGACCTGTAGAACCGGTAGGACCAGTAGGACCTGTACGACCAGTAGAACCGGCAGGACCAATAGGACCTGTAGAACCGGTAGGACCAGTATAACCAGTAGCACCAGTAGCACCAGTAGCACCAGTAGCACCAGTATGACCAGTAGCACAAGTAGCACCAGTAGCACCAATAGCACCAATATATATATTTCCACTGGCAAAACAATTTTTAAATATTATTTCACCACATACGTTTATATTTCCTGGAATAGTTAATTTATTTTCAGTTAGTAAATTAGATGCAACAGCAGATAAATTTCTAATAGCTTCGACATCTACTTGGTATATCTTTTTAACATCATCTATTATTTGTGTATCTGGTAAATCGATAACATGTTCTACATTGTAAATAAAAAATATATATATAATTACAATAATTAATGTTATATCAAATATTATTTTTGTTGTCATATAATATTTAATAGAAAATATTATATTAAATAATTTTTTTATTAAAAATGTTAACTATTATTATATTTAATTAATAGACATGTTTATAATAAACTCTTTTAATTAGTGTTTATTATAACCTCATTTAAATTAGTTTATTCATAAAAATAAAATAATAAAAATATAAATAAATTATAGCTATATTTTTATAGGAAAAAGAAAATAAGTTTTTATCAAACGCACTTATTTAAAAAAAATACGTAATTTTGGTAGTTATGGTTTTATTTTAATTATAAAGTTAATTGATATTTTATATACAAGTATTTTTAATAACAATTGATAGAGCCGACATAAATATATAACTTATAAAATTTTTACTATAACGATCATACCTTAATTGTATTTTTTTAAATTGTTTAAATCTATTTATAACATGTTTGTTAAAAGAACGTAGTTCTTTTAACCTAGCTTCAAGAAAAACAAAGTTTTTTCTTGAATGTTCAACACATCCTCGTTTCTTTAATAACAT
>Ga0114958_10001209_pt1 | contig 20620 bp, 19 predicted proteins | sample C_130208_EF_Meta_FD_89577 | JGI IMG/M metagenome (GOLD analysis project Ga0114958, IMG submission 89577) | Freshwater microbial communities from Lake Croche, Canada to study carbon cycling - C_130208_EF_MetaG | ecosystem: Environmental > Aquatic > Freshwater > Lake | place: Lake Croche, Canada...
GGCCAAATCGTGTTTTGCTAAAATTTCTTTTGCAATTTCATCAAGACCCATTCCATCAATACGTGAAATGGCCCCTGTAAAATGTCGGTTGACTACTTCTTTATTAATACCTATAATTTCAAATATTTGTGCGCCTTGGTAAGATTGTAATGTGGAGATACCCATTTTTGAAAATACTTTGTACAATCCTTCGTTAACGGCTTTGATATAATTTTTCTTTAATTTTTCAACGTCATAATCAGTCTTAATTTTTTCTTGAATTTTCATGTCACGTATGGTAGACAAAGCCATGTAAGGATTGATAGCAGTGGCACCAAATCCTATTAAGCAAGCATAGTGATGTACTTCCCAAACGTCGCCAGCTTCTACGATAATACCCACTTTACCTCTTAATCCTTTTCTAATTAGATGATGATGAACACTTGCACAAGCTAGCAGTGACGGGATGGCGGCATGTTCAGAATCTATAGAACGATCGGTTAAAACAATTACTTCAAATCCATCTTCCACTGCATCTACTGCATAACGTCCCAATCTATCTAGTCCTCTTTTTAAAGATCCTTCTTTTCCATCCGCTCTAAAATAACATTGTAAAGTTTTTGCTTGAAAAACACCGGTATCAATACTTCTAATTTTTTCTAATTCATGGTTATTTAAAATTGGATGTTTTAATGCTAAGCAATGACTTGCCATAGGATTTTCCACTAATAAATTACCTTGACTACCTACAAAGGTAGCAAGTGACATCACCATTCTTTCTCTAATGGGATCAATTGGTGGATTGGTTACTTGTGCAAACAATTGCTTAAAATAACTTGTAATATGTTGTGGTTGATCGCTCAATACAGCCAAGGGCGTGTCTGTCCCCATTGAACCAATTGGCTCTTTTCCATCCAATGCCATGGGCATGATGATGTTTTCAATATCTTCTTTGCTATACCCAAATGCTTTTTGGTATTTAAATATTTGGTCGTGTTCTAAATGAGTAAATTGAATTCTTGGCTCTGGTAATTCTTCTAAACGAATTTTATATTTGTTTAACCAATCACCATAGGGCTGTTGTGCACAGATTTTTTGTTTTAAATCGTTATCACTAATAATTTTACCAGCTTCCATATCAACTACAAACATTTTACCTGGTTGTAAACGACCTTTTTCAATAATGGTGGAAGGGTCAATAGGCAAAGCGCCAGTTTCAGAAGCCATGATAACTCTATCATCATTGGTTACGCAATAACGAGAGGGTCTTAAACCATTTCTATCTAACGTAGCGCCTATTATTTTACCATCAGTAAAAGAAATAGAAGCGGGACCATCCCATGGTTCCATGATGGCAGCATGAAATTCATAGAACGCTTTTTTTATAGGGTCCATTAAATCGTTTCCATCCCATGCTTCTGGAATAAGCATCATCATAACATGTGGTAAGGATCGACCTGATAAAGTTAGTAATTCAATTAAGTTGTCAAGACAAGCGGAGTCGGATTGACCTGAGGAAACTACCGGTAAAATCATTTCAATTTCTTCCTTGCTAAAGAATGGGGACAAGAATCCATTTTCATTAGACCTCAACCAATTCAAATTTCCTTGTAAGGTATTGATTTCGCCATTGTGTGCGATGTATCTAAAAGGTTGAGCCAACTTCCATGAAGGAAAAGTATTCGTTGCAAAACGAGAGTGAACCAATCCAAAAGCAGATACTACTCTTTTATCGCTTAAGTCGGGAAAATATTCACGAACTTGATGACTGGTCAATTGGCCTTTGTAAACAATAACTCTTTGTGAAAGCGAAGACATGTAAAACCCGATGGCTTCTTTTTTGATGGTATTGTTAATTGTATGTGATGCGTAATTTTTTAATATAAAAAGTTTTCTCTCAAAATCTTCAGGATTGGTAATGTGGTCAGGCTTTTTTACAAAAACCTGCTCCATTATTGGTTCAACTGATAAGGCAGAAGGTCCAATGGTATCTTTCAATACAGGAACTTTTCTATAGCCAATAATTTCAATACCCAATTTTTCTGCAGCACGTGCAAAAATTTCTTTGCATTCTGCTAACATAGCTTTGTCTGTAGGGAAAAAAATAAATCCAACACCATATTCATTTGAGTCAGGTAAATGAATGCCTTTATGTAATAATTCGTCAAAGAAAAATTCATGTGGAATTTGAATCATAATGCCTGCGCCATCACCGGTATTAATTTCACAGCCACAAGCACCACGGTGTTCCATGTTTTCCAAAATAGTGAGACCGTCTGATACGTTTTGGTGCGATTTTACGCCTTTAATGTTAGCTACAAATCCAATACCACAAGCGTCGTGTTCATATGCAGGATGATACAATCCTAAGTTTTCAGTTTTCATCATTTACAACCAGTTAATTATAGGACAATAAAAAAGGGAGCGATTCATGGAAAATTACGAAAAAAGCGGGATTTTAAGTAGCAAAATCGCAATAAATTTACCAACCATTTGATAAATTTAATTAAAATATGAAAAAAATTAAACAATATCGAATAACCTACCTTAGCTATTGTAAATTTTGAAATAAATCAAATAATATCCATTTTTAATTTGTCAAAAGCGGGTGCAGTATTTATTAAGCTTCCTTTAGGAAAAATTCCAAAAATTGAACTCCCAGAACCGCTTAAACTTGCATAAATAGCCCCTTGTTCATATAAGTAATTTTTTATAGGAACTAGGGAAGGGTGCGCAAGAAAAACCGGAATTTCAAAATCATTAATTAGCTCATCTTTCCAACTTGCAATAGGTTGATGAATTATATCAGCTATTGTTTTTTCTTTAATACTTGGTGTGATTTGTTGAAATGCCCATGCAGTGGAAATGGGAATGTTTGGATGCACTAAAGCAATTGTATATTGGTTTAAATTAATCGGAATCGATTTCATGATTTCACCTCTTCCAGTTGCATGACAAGCTTCCTTCAAAATAAAAAAAGGGCAATCACTACCCAACTGTGCAGCATAATAAATTAATTTTTCTTTTGTTAATTTTAATTCAAATAAGTCATTTAAAATTAATAGTGTTACAGCCCCATCACTAGATCCACCACCTAGTCCTGCCCCAATAGGAATGCGCTTGTGTAAATTCATTTTAACCGGAGACAGTTGTGGGAAATCTGCTTTCAATAAATGGTAAGCTTTAACGCATAAGTTACTTGTAATACTTCCTGGTATTGGGTTTCCAGAGTTTGTAAAAGCAACTAATTCATTTGGGTTGCCGCTTACAGCAATAATTTCAAGCAGATCATTTAATGCAACAGGATAAAAAACCGTTTCTAAGGAATGAAAACCATCCCCTCTTTTTTCCAAGATAGATAAGCCTAAATTAATTTTACAATTGGGAAATTGAATCATTCTTTAGGATTTCTTTTGCGCATTTTTTTTATTGATTTCATCCCGAATATCAATTGCACGGATATAATCTTCTTGTTCTAGTACCTCTTGTAGTAATTTATTTAATTCGACTAAGGATAAAATGGATAGGTCGACTTTAGAAGGGCTTTCAGTAATATTGGTTGTTGCAGGTATCGTAGTTTTTTCTGCATTTTCATTGGCTAATCCTGCTTGTTCTAAAATATGATCATAAACGTAGATGGGGCAACCAAAACGAACTGCTAAGGCCATTGCATCACTTGTTCTGCTATCAATTTCAATGGTATCATTGGCAGTAAAGCATACTAATTTTGAATAAAAAATGCCTTCTTGTAAGTCACTTATATAAACTTCTTGCAATTGAATGTCAAATGCAGTCATAAAGTTTTTCATTAAATCGTGTGTCAAGGGACGAGACGGATGCATATTTTCCAAGGCAACAGCAATGGCTTGTGCTTCAAAACCACCAATGACAATGGGAAGTCGACGTAGCCCATTCACCTCGCCTAAAATAACAGCATAGGAGTTAGATTGGGTAATGCTATGAGATAGGGCTACTATTTCTAATTCAATTTTTTTCATATGGGTTTAACTGTTCAAAGTTAATTAAAAAATAAATCTTTTAAGGCCTATTTTTATAAGAAGTATTAAATTGTGGTATATCAATTATCTACTATGAAACCAATACATTTAGAAGAGATTAAAGCAGTTAACTTAGTCCCTGGATTTGATGCGAAGCTAATACACAGTGATTCTATGACTTGGTCCTTTGTACATTCAAAAGCGGGGCATACTTTACCTGCTCATCAACATGTGCATGAGCAAGTCACTCATATTGTAAGCGGTAATTTTGAATTAACAGTTAATGGAACGCCGTACTTATTAGCTGCTGGATCTGTATTTATTATCCCATCCAATGCAATACATTCAGGAACAAGTATTACCGATTGTAATATTATCGATGTATTTAATCCTGTTAGAGCAGATTATGTAAAATTGAGTGCAGAATAATTTAAACTATTTGTTATGTATCCTTTAGAAGATAAGATTGCTTTAGTAGGTGGCGCATCACAAGGCCTAGGAGCAGCATGTGCCAAAGCATTGGCTGCAGCAGGAGCTACAGTGATTGTATTTGCAAGAACTGAGATGAAATTAATAAATGTGGTTAATGCTTTACCCACTCCTTTGAATCAGGAACACAGTTACTTGATGGTGGATACAAATAATTTAAGCGCATCAAAAAAAGTATTTCAAGCATTAATAGATAAAATAAAAGTGGTTCATATCATAGTTAATAATACGGGTGGTCCTGCTGCAGGTTTATTGTATGAAACTAGTATTGATGCTTTGAAAGCATCATTTGAATCTCATTTATTGCATGCTCATCAATTGGTTCAGCTTTTGCTACCTGGTATGAGCGCCGCTAAATTTGGAAGAATTATTAATATACTTTCTATCTCTATTAAAGAGCCTATCGATGATTTAGGTATTTCCAATACGATTCGAGCAGGAATGGCCAATTGGGCAAAAACTTTATCAAGAGAATTAGGACCATGGGGCATTACGGTTAACAATGTATTGCCAGGTTTTACCAATACCGAAAGATTAAACTATTTGTTTACCAATAGAGCTGAAAAAGCAGGGGTCACTTTAGAAGAAGTTACAAAAGGAATTGAAAATAGTATTCCTGTAAAAAGGTTAGGAATGCCAGAAGAGCTGGCTGCAGCGGTTTGTTTTTTATGTAGTAAAGAAGCCAATTTTATTAATGGGATCAATTTGCCCATTGATGGGGGCCAATTAAGGTCGCTCTAATAATTTAAAAAAATATAATTGTTAGATTAATTGGCGGCTTTTGCTTTTAATATGGCTGCAGTCAATTTCGGCACCACTTCAAAAGCATCACCCACCACACCATAATCTGCTGCTTTAAAAAAGGGAGCTTCAGGATCTTTATTTATAACTACAATAGTTTTACTTCTGTTTACCCCAGCCAAATGTTGGATGGCTCCAGAAATACCAATAGCAACATATAAATTAGGTGCAATTTGAATTCCTGTTTGACCAACGTGTTCGTGATGTGGTCGCCAATCTGCGTCTGAAACAGGACGACTGCATGCAGTAGCTGCACCCAATGCTTTTGCAAGGTCTAAAAGGATACCCCAATTTTCTGGTCCTTTTAAACCTCGTCCACCACTTACCACTAAATTGGCTTCTGTTAATGGGATGTCCCCTTCCATTTTTTCTACTTTTGTAATTTTAATAGAAGCAGCAGGAATGGGTAAGCTGATAGCTTCAACACTGGCTTCGGAATTAAATTCTACTATTCCAAAACTATTTTGATTAATGGCAATTACTTTAATTGACGTTTGAATATTAACCTGGGCAAAAGCTTTACCAGAAAAAACGGTCTTCCTTACTTCGAATCCATTTTGTGTTGAAGGAAGGCTACAGGCGCCTGTTACAATGCCTGCGTTTAGTTTAACTGCTACAGCAGGGGCAAGGGCTTTTCCATTAATATTATGCGCAAATACCACCACCGTGGCGTTTAAATTTTTTGCTGCATTGGCAATTAAAGTGGAATGGACTTTAACATCCAAAGAATTTAAAATTTCATTTTTTAATTGATGTACTTTTTGTGCTCCATATTTTCCAAGATCAGCAAGCGATTCATTGACATTTCCAAAAAGGATAGCTTCTGCTGCACATCCTAATTGTTTTGCTAGAGATGCACCGTAAGATATAGCCTCTAAAGAAGCTTTTTTAATTTGTTGATCGGCTTGATCTATATAAACTAGTACCATAAAATAAATTTATAGTGGTTAGATAACTTTTGCTTCTTCTTTTAATAATTTGACAAGTTCGTCCATTCGGTCGGGGTCTATTAATTTTACACCCGTTTTTGTAGGGGGCAAATCAAATGCATTGATAGCAGTTTTGGAACTTGAAACAGCAGGGGCCACTACATTTAATGGTTTGGTTCGTGCCGACATAATACCACGCATGTTTGGAATTCTTTGTTCGGCCATTCCTTTTTGACAACTAACAATTAAGGGTAGCGTTACTTCACAAGTTTCTTCTCCATTTTCGATTTCTCTTTTAACTGTTGCTATGTTTCCATTTAATTCAAAATGATTTGCTAATGATATAAAGGGTAAATCTAATAAGGCAGACAACATAGATCCAATACATGCGCTATTGTAATCGATGGTTTCTTTTCCTGTGAATATTAAATCGTATGCGCCTTCTTTAGCAACTTGAGCAATTTGATCGGCAATAGTAAAGGAATCATTGCTTATGCAATCTATTCGAATGGCTTCGTCACCACCCAAAGCCAGCGCTTTTCGAATGATCGGTTCTGCGTCCACACCTCCAACCGTCACTAAATGTATCATTGTGGCAGGGTCTTTTTCTTTTAATTCAATTGCGCGAATAAGCGCATACCATTCATCATAAGGGTTAATAATCCATTGTATTCCACTTTCATCCAACTTTGTATTACCTTCGACAAAGGCAATTTTAGCTGTCGTGTCGGGTGTTTTACTGATACAAACTAAAATTTTCATGAGCACTAATTTTGTTTTGAAATAGTTGGTTGTTTATGCAACTAATGCAAATATAAGCCAAGATGAATCGAATTGAAAAAATTATTGAATTTTTAAATCAACAACCTAAGGATAACTTTTTAAGGCATGCTTTGGCATTGGAGTACCTTAAGCTTGGAGAAGAACAAAAAGCACAGGACTTATTTATAGAAGTACTTACTGAATCTCCAGATTATGTTGGATCCTATTATCATTTGGCAAAATGTTTAGAGAAAAGGAATGATAAGGAAGCTGCGCTTGTTTGGTATGAAAAAGGGATGACCGCAGCCAAGGCTGCAAAAGACAATCATGCTTACAGTGAGTTGCTAGCAGCTTATGAAGAATTAATTTATTAAAGCCTGCTAAAGTTAAACAAGCCTTTGATTTATTTTGGTATCTATTAATTGAAAAAAATCTTCAGGTTTGTAGGTTCGCCAGGCAGCAATTTCCATCAATTCTATATATCTATTTAATTTGCGTAATAAAAAGTCATGCTGAGACGCACTATGGAAATTAACTAAAACGGCCCAACCTTCTTCTTCAGAAGTTTCTTCATACAATTCTTCGTAATAATCTTTGTCGCCACTGTGAAAATTAAAAACACTTTCTGCAATGAGTATAAATTTATAAATGCCTGCTTCCATTAACTTGTCTAACACTTCTCTTTTTAATTCCATGATGTCATTTTCTATGGCGTCGTTCCATTCTCCAATCATTTCAATGATGGCAAATTTTAAATCATAGTCAACGAATAAAATTTTTAAATACAAGGTTTTGCTTCCGAACTCATCCCATTGTGGATGTATGTAATAATTATAAACTGTTTGGGAGAATTCGAATTCGCTGTAGGTTCGTCCAAAAAAAATTGATTTTGGATCTTCTTCTGCCATATATAAATGGCGCCAATGATAATGAGGTTCTATTTCATGCATATACTATTAACCAAGTTGGGGGTTATTGTTTCTTATGATAAGCAATCAGCCCTTCCATGGGCGATTTAATAATTTTTCCCAATTCAATTTCATAACTTAAAGCCAATTGCTTAATGATGTCTTTGAAAACATATGCAATGCCTCCTATAAAATGTATTGGAAAAATCCAAGATTCATTCATTTTATTAATGTGGCTAAAGAAAAAGTCGTTTAAACCATCTTCTATAATATTTTCAATCATATAATGTCCTCTATGCTCCGCTAAGAATGTAGCGTAAGCAGCTAGGGTTCTATTGGGGAAAGGGTCTTTATAAATACTATTTAATATAGCGTCTTTGCTTAGGTGGTACTTTTTTTCAAAAGCAGCCTTTAAATCGGTATCAAAGGTTTGGTATAAATAGTATTGAATTACTTTTTTTCCTAAGTAGGCACCGCTTCCTTCATCTCCTAATACATAGCCTAAGCCAGGGTTATTTTTTGTAATCTTTTTTCCATTGTAAAAACCGGTATTGGAACCCGTGCCTAAAATACAAACGACTCCTTTTTTATTTTGACAACTTGCCCGTGCTGCCGCTACTAAATCTGTTTCTATAGCAAGTTTTGCATTTTTAAATACCTTCTTTAATGCTTTTTTTAAGGATACTACATTGTCTCGGTTGCTTAAACCAGTGCCATAAAAATAAATCGCTTCTATTTTTGTAACATTTATTTTTTTTGCAAAAGACTTCTCAAATAGTTGAGTCATATCTTCGGTAGATAAAAAATAAGGGCTGATACCAATGGTGTTTATTGTCGTTTTTTTATTGTTTTGTACAAGGGTCCAGTGGCATTTAGTAGCCCCGCTATCGGCAATAAGATAATTCTTTATCATAGCATTTCACTCTAGTGTGTGAAAATAGCCATTTTAATGTAATTTTAGACCGAATAAAAATTAGCATGCAAGAAAATAATAATTTGAATTGGGGGAAACCATTATTCTATGGATTTTTAGTTATCCTTGGTATTTTGATAGGTGTCTTTTTTAAAGGAAATTTTAATTTAGGATCTTTTACCAGAAATAATCAGCAACCCATTCAGGAAATAATTGAATTGGTGCAATCCAAATATGTGGATTCATTAGCAAATGATATTGAAGGGATAAAAATAGCCAATTTTTATCTAGGACAATTAGATCCTCATTCTGTATACATTCCTCCAGCTGATTTAACTGAGGTAAATGAACAATTGCAATCCAATTTTAAAGGGATTGGTATCGAGTTTCAGCAATTCAGAGATAGTGTTTTTGTTGCTTATGTGATGAAAGAAGGCCCAGCAGACAAGGCCGGATTAAAAGTGGGAGACCTACTTTTAAAGGCAGATGACAGTGTTCAATTATCAGGAAAAAAATGGGATGCCGAAGAAATAAGAAAAAAATTGAAGGGGCCATCCAATACCAAAGTTAAATTGTTGGTGGATCGATCTGGGGAGAAAAAATTGTTTATCATCTCCAGGGACAATGTATCCTTATCTCCTGTAGATGCAAGTTATATGATTGATAGTGTCCTTGGTTATATGCGCATTAGTAAATTTGCAGACAGAACCTATGAGGCATTCATGCAAGCGTTGGAGCCCTTGTTGCAAAAAGGGATGAAATCTTTAGTCATAGATTTGAGGGGTAATGGAGGAGGCTTATTAACTGAAGCGGTAGGGATTGCAGATGAATTATTAAGTGGGAATAAATTAATCGTCTATACGCAAGGGGTGCACTCGCCTCGAATAGACTATTTTAGTAAAAGAGAAGGGTTATTTGAAACGGGTCCATTAACTATTTTAATGGATGAAACTTCTGCTTCTGCAAGTGAAGTATTGGCAGGAGCTTTGCAAGATTGGGATAGAGCAACTATTGTAGGAAGGCGCTCTTTTGGAAAAGGATTGGTTCAGCAACAATTTAAATTATCAAATGGAGGGGCATTAAGATTGACTACTGCAAAATACTATACTCCTTTGGGAAGGAATATTCAAAGGCCCTACACAAAAGGGAAGGAGGAATATGGAAATGATTTTGTCTCCAGATTGCATGAAGTTGCAATGGGCAAGCAGGACTCCAATTTTAAAGGGGATTCTTTTAAAACGCCAAAAGGACATTTAGTATTTGGAGGAGGTGGGATTTATCCTGACAAATGGGTGAATGGGAGTTCTTTTTTTATGGATACTAGTTTTAAAGTATTATGGGAACAAGGGTTATTGAATGATTTTGTGTTGCATTGGTATGTACAAAATAAAAATAGGATGGATCGGCAAAAAAATCCCAATGCTTTTTTAAAGGAGACCTCCTCCACTGATTTTTTTGAAGCTTTATATGTTTATGCAAATCCTGCACAAAAAATAAAACTAAAGATGCTTGAAAAAAATAAATTGATTGTTCAGCATCAAATACTTGCTTTTATTGCAAGAACCCATTGGTACAAACAAGGGTATTATGAAGTGCAAAATACGTTGGATCCTACTTTCAAGCAAATGCTTCCCTAAAATATGATATTTATCAGTTTTTTGACTGACCCCAGTCACCAATGAGTTGATTTAATTTTAGCAATTTCGTTGTAACCATGTTGCCAGAAACTTGCTATCACTGTGGACTAAAATCTGTTACTACTATCCAAATAAAGGAGAAATACTTTTGTTGTGAAGGTTGTCAGTTGGTATATACTCTTTTAGCGGAGAATGGGTTATGTCAATATTATGACTTAACTAATCTGCCAGGATTAACTTCAAAAGGCCATTTTGTTTCATCGAAGTTTAATTATTTAGACAACCTTGCCATACAAGAACAAATTATACAATTTAAATTAATTGATCAAGTACATGTTACTTTTTATTTACCTCAAATACATTGCATTAGTTGTGTATGGCTCTTAGAGAATTTACATAAGATCAAGCCTGGTGTTATTTATTCTAAAACACATTTTGAAAAAAAAGAAATTAAAATAATTTTTAATCCATCCCTTATTTCATTAAAAGAATTGGTACAATTATTGACTTTTGTTGGATATGAACCTGTAATACACTTAGGGGGAAATGATTGGTTAAAGAAAAAAAAAATTAATAAAAAACAGTTGTATAAAATTGGTGTTGCGGGCTTTTGTTTTAGCAATATTATGATGTTAAGTTTTCCGGAGTATTTATCAAATGATGCCATAGAGTTGGGTGCCTTAAGACATTTTTTTATTTATATAAATTTACTTTTATCCTTGCCGGTTTTATTTTTTTGTTCCAGTGATTTTTTTATTTCAGCGTATACAGGGCTTAGACAAAAGTGGCTAAATATAGATACCCCCATTGCTTTGGCTATTGCAGTTACTTTTATTAGAAGTGTTTATGAGATACTAAGTCAATCTGGGTTTGGCTATTTAGATAGTATGAGTGGGATAGTATTTTTTATGTTGATTGGTCGATGGTTTCAAGATAAGTCCTATGATTCCTTTGTTTTTGATAGAGATTATAATTCATTTTTTCCTTTGGGTGTTACTGTGCTAGTTCAAGGAAAGGAAGTGAACAAACCTTTAGCTGAATTAGTCAAATCGGAAATTGTATTGATTAAGTCAGATGAAATAATTCCTGCAGATGCGATTTTATTAACCGAAGGCGGCTTCGTTGATTATAGTTTTGTAACAGGCGAAAATGCACCAATTGAGGTGCAAGTTGGGCAATTGGTCTATGCTGGTGGAATTCAAAAAGGTAGATCCATCGAATTGGAAGTGGTAAAGGCTGTTGGTCAAAGTTATATTACTGAATTGTGGAATAACCCCTTATTACAAAACGAGAAAAATGTAGAAAAATCATTTGTCCATCCTTGGAGTCAATATTTCACGATGGTTTTATTTGCTATAGCAATCTCTGCTGGGGTTTATTGGAGCATTTATGATACACATAAAATTTTACCTGCAGTAACTGCAGTTTTAATTGTTGCTTGCCCATGCTCCTTACTACTTACGGTCACTTTTACCTATGGCAATGTGTTAAGGGGGCTTGGCAAAAGGAAGTTATATTGCAAAAATGCAGCAGTAATAGAAGCAATCCATAAAATAGATACCATTGTATTTGACAAAACTGGTACACTTACAAATCATCAGGATGCCCAATTAGAATATATAGGGAAAGTATTAAATGAGGAGGAATTAATTGCAATAAAATCAGTTACAAGAGAGTCCTTGCATCCCTTAAGTAAAATGATTACTCAATTTTTGCAAATTAAAGTAGTTGGGCTGACTGATTTTCAAAAAATAGAAAATTTTATTGGAAAGGGGACAAAGGCCAACTGTGGTGAGTATGAAATTATGATTGGTTCTATTTCTTTTTTGAATTCTTATCACATTTTTACAGACAGTGAGTTTGTTGGTTCGGCAGTTTACTTGGCCATTAATGGTGTATTTAAAGGGGTATTCAAAATAAACCATTTGTATAGAAAAGGAATTGATGAATTGGTGAATCAATTAAAAAATAGTGGATACCATTTACATTTGTTAAGTGGGGACCATTCAACTGAGAAAGAGAACTTATTAAAATTATTTGGTGCTGCAATTCCCATGTTATTTGAGCAAAGTCCATCAGATAAGTTGCATTATATTCAAGAACTACAAAATAAAGGTCATCGAGTGATGATGATAGGAGATGGATTAAATGATGCCGGCGCTTTGCAAAAATCTAATGTTGGCATTGCTGTAAACGATCAAACCCATTTATTCACTCCAGCAAGTGATGCAATTTTAGAAGGTGGGCAAATTTATTTATTGGGTGATTTAATCAATTATGCAAAAAAGGCTAAATTTATTATAACTATAATTTTCATTTTATCTATTTTTTATAACCTATTAGGAATGTATTATGCTACTACTGCAAAGTTATCGCCTATGGTAGCTGCTATTTTAATGCCCATCAGTTCTATTAGTATTGTGGCGCTTACTGTTTTGCTTTCTTATACCTTTTCTTCAAAAATTAGAGCCTAAAACTGATATATATCAGTTTTGAATTTGATGTAAGTCATTAGTGAAATGTGACTTTCCCAATAGATTTGTTTGAAATATTTTTTAATGAGTGTAATTATTATTTTAATCATAGTTAGTGTGCTTGTAGCAGCCGGATTTTTACTAGCCTTTTTATGGACTGTTAAAACAGGTCAATTGGATGATGATTACACCCCTTCTGTTAGAATTTTATTTGAAGAAAATTTGGAAGCAGAAAAGATATCCGAAACTGATCCATCCGTAATTGAAAAAAAGGATAAATAAGTCCTCAATTAAAATAATAAATACAAAATCTATAAAACTTTTAAATTAAACATATGCAAGTAGAAAGTTTTCAGTATGACAATAAAATGGTAAGGAATTTTGCCATTGCTACTATCATTTGGGGAGTTGTTGGAATGACGGTAGGATTATGGATAGCTTTACAGTTGGTTTTTCCCACTGTATTAAACTTACAACCTTATTTTAATTTTGGTCGTATCAGGCCATTGCATACTAATGCTGTCATTTTTGCATTTGTAGGCAATGCCATGTTTATGGGTGTGTATTATTCATTACAACGTTTATTAAAAGCTAGAATGTTTAGTGATGTATTAAGCAAAATACACTTTTGGGGTTGGCAATTGATTATTGTGTCGGCTGCCATCACCTTGCCATTGGGTATATCTACTGCAAAGGAGTATGCCGAATTGGAGTGGCCAATAGATATAGCCATTACAATCGTTTGGTTGGTATTTGGATTTAATATGTTTGCTACCATAATTAAAAGAAGAGAAAGACATTTGTATGTAGCTGTTTGGTTTTACATTGCCACTTTTGTCACGGTGGCTGTTTTACATTTAGTTAACTCATTTGAGTTACCTATTAGTTTATTTAAAAGTTATAGTTGGTATGCAGGAGTGCAAGACGCTTTGGTACAATGGTGGTATGGACACAATGCTGTTGCTTTTTTCTTAACAACCCCTTTTTTAGGTTTAATGTATTATTTCTTACCCAAGGCGGCCAATAGACCTGTGTTCTCCTATAAATTATCTATTATACATTTTTGGGCTTTAATTTTTTTATATATCTGGGCAGGACCTCATCATTTGTTGTATACCGCTTTGCCTAATTGGGCACAAAGCTTGGGCATCGTTTTTAGTTTTATGTTAATTTTTCCAAGTTGGGGAGGTATGATTAATGGATTATTAACGCTACGTGGTGCTTGGGATAAAGTCAGAGATGATGTTATTTTAAAATTTATGGTGGTAGCAGTAACTTGTTATGGGATGTCTACTTTTGAAGGGCCTATGTTGTCTTTAAAGAGCATTAATGCAGTAGCGCATTTTTCGGATTGGATTATTGCTCACGTTCACATTGGTGGATTAGGTTGGAATGGAATGCTTACTTTTGGTATACTTTATTGGTTGTTACCAAGAATTTATAAAACAAATTTATATTCTAAAAAGTTAGCCAATATCCATTTTTGGTTAGCCACTTTAGGAATTCTATTTTATGCAATTCCGATGTATTGGGCAGGTTGGCAACAAGTTTCTATGTGGAAACAATTTACACCTAGTGGTCAATTAAAATATCAATTTTTAGAAACAGTTACTTATATGGCTCCGTTTTATGCTATGCGGGCTTTAGGTGGATTATTGTATTTAACAGGTGCTATCATTGGAATGGTTAATTTCTTTAAGACCATTGCAAAAGGAACTTTACAAGCCAACGAAGTGGCACAAGCACCCTCTTTAGAAAAATCTTACACCAAACATACTGGAGAACATTGGCATCGTTGGATTGAGCGCAGACCTACACCATTTTTAATTTTATCATTAGTAGTAATATTAATTGGAGGATTGGTTGAATTAGTTCCTACATTTTTGGTGAAATCAAATATTCCAACCATATCAAGTGTAAAACCTTATACCCCCTTAGAATTACAAGGAAGAGATATCTATACGCGGGAAGGTTGTTATACATGTCATTCTCAAATGATTCGACCTTTTAGAAGTGAAACAGAACGTTATGGCGAATATAGTAAAGCAGGTGAGTTTGTATATGATCATCCATTCCAATGGGGAAGTAAACGAACTGGTCCTGATTTAGCTAGAGAAGGAACAGGAAATTTGAAAAAATCAAACACTTGGCATTACAACCATTTAGAAGAACCTAATGCCATCTCAACAGGTTCAGTGATGCCCTCCTATTCTTTTTTGATTGATCATAATTTAGATACTGCCACCACGCCTTTAAAAATAAATGCAATGCGCACATTGGGTGTACCTTATGCAGCTGATTATGCTAAAATAGCCAATCAGGATTTAATGATTCAAGCTAAAGAAATAGCCGATGATTTGCAAAAAGAGGGTATTAAGGTATTGCCAACGAAAGAAATTGTAGCATTGATTGCTTATATACAAAGATTAGGAACTGATATTACAAAAAATAATCAAAAATAAAAAACACATGTACAGCTTCATAAAAAAATATACAGAAACGATGAAGGATCAAAATATTTACCCGCTTTTTTCACTTTTGGTTTTTGTGGTATTCTTTCTTGCAGTTTTATGGTATGTAAAAGTGCTAGACAAAAAACAAGTAGAGGAAATAAAAAATTTACCATTAGAGCAATAATAAAATCTTTAAAATATTTCTTATGTTAAAAAATAAAAATACTTTTCTATTATTAATCGCAAATGTGCTTTTTATTAGTTCATTTGCGCAGACAGCAATTATAGGGTCCCCAACTGAATCAACTAATTATATGCAAATTTTATTGATTTTTGTGTCGTTCATATTAATGCTAGTGATATGGGTATTGACCAATGTGTTATTGATGATTGCAAAAAAAGCCGTTGACTTATCTAAGTCCACTTCTAAGTTGCTGATGATATTTTTTATTGCAATGGGGTCTATGTTTAGTTCCAATTTATTTGCACAAACCGCATCTGTTGATGAGGTCGTCTCTAAAAAGCCAAGCACAGAATTTTATGGTGGCTTGTCTTATAATACTTTTTGGACTATGACCTCTGTTATTTTACTGGAGTTAGTTGTTGTTTTTGTAATATTATTCTATATCAAAAGTATTTTCCGTTCCATATATCCTAAAACGCAATTAGTAATAGATGGCAAAGTCGACCCCCACTCTTGGTTGTTGAGCTTTTGGCATAAATTGGACAAACATTTTTTTACTAAAGCAATTTCATTGGATCATGAAGCTGATTTACTATTAGATCATGATTACGATGGTATCAAAGAGTTAGACAACGCTTTGCCTCCTTGGTGGAAATATGGTTTTTATATTACCATTTTAATAGCGGTATTTTATTTATTGAAATTTGAAGTATGGCATACAGGTATGAATCCTACTGAGGAATACAAAGAAGAAATGACTGCTGCTAAAATTCAAACAGAGGCCTATTTAGCATCAGCCAAAGAAAATGTAGATGAAAATTCGGTGGTACTAATGGATGCTGCCGGTGCTGCAGCCGGGAAGGCTTTATTTGCTAAAACCTGCGCTCCTTGTCATTTAGCGGAAGGGCAAGGATTGGTAGGCCCAAATTTGACAGACGATTATTGGATACATGGAGGAAGTATAAAGGATATATTTAAAACCATCAAATACGGTTATCCGGACAAAGGGATGCAGTCATGGAAAAATACCTATTCTTCAATTGAAATAGAAGAATTAGACACTTACATTAAAACACTAAGAGGAACGCATCCTCCAAATCCAAAAGCACCACAAGGAGATTTGTATAAAGAGGTAGCTGCTTCAATTGACAGTGCTGCAATAAAAAATAAATGACACAAGTAAATAATAACGATTCTGAAAGTATTTCAAATTATAAGCCAAATTTGTTAGACCAAACATTTAGAGATGCTGTTTCTACAATAAGTAAGGAAGGTAATAGGAATTATGTAAATCCAAAAAAACCTGTTGGTAAGTTATACAATCTAAGATCCTATTTTAGCTACTTTTATTTGGTGTTGTTTTTTACATTGCCATTTATCAAAGTGGGGGGTGAACCCGTTTTTTTGTTTAATGTATTAGAGCGAAAATTTATTTTTTTTAGTAAAATATTTTGGCCTCAAGATTTTTTCATTTTTGCAATTGGGTTATTGACTTTTATTGTTTTTGTTATTTTATTTACCGTAGCCTTTGGACGTATTTGGTGTGGCTGGGCTTGTCCTCAGACCATATTTATGGAAATGGTTTTTAGAAAAATTGAATATTTAATTGACGGTGATGCCAATCAGCAAAAGAAGTTAAAGGCCATGCCTTGGAATAGAGAAAAGCTATTAAAAAGAGGTATCAAAATTATTGTATTTTTTTTACTATCTTTTCTTATTGCCAATTTTTTTCTTGGCTACATAATAGGCATTGATGAAGTAGGCGTATTGGTCAAGCAAGGAATATTTATACATTTTGGAACTTTTAGTGCTTTGGTAATTTTTACCATGGTATTTTTCTTTGTTTACTATTGGTTTAGAGAACAAGCATGTATTATAGTATGTCCCTATGGTCGCTTACAAGGAGTGTTATTAGACCGCAATTCAATTTTAGTAGCCTATGATTATACTAGAGGTGAACCTAGAGGTAAGCTATCAAATGTAACTGCTGATAAAGGTGATTGTGTTAATTGTTATGCCTGTGTTAGGGTATGTCCAACAGGTATAGATATCAGAAATGGGACTCAATTAGAATGTGTTAATTGTAGCGCATGTATAGATGCTTGCAATGAAATTATGGATCATATTGATAAACCTAAAGGGTTAATTAGGTATGCCTCTGAAAATGGGATAGCTAGTAAACAAAAATCAACCTTCACTTGGAGGTTAAAGTTATATACACTTGTATTAACCTTGCTTTTGTCTTTTTTAGCCCTATTGCTCAATACTAGGGCTGATGTTGCCGCTAGAATTTTGAGAACTCCTGGCCAGACCTATCAATTATTGAGTAATCATAAAATAAGCAATTTGTATAATATTAAATTAGTTAATAAAACAAGAAATAATATTCATTTAGATTTAAAACTTGAAAATATTAAAGGGGAAATTAAACAAATAAGTCCAATAGATGTTCCAAAAGAATCTTATTTCCAAACTAGTTTTTTTATTACAATAAAAAATGAACAATTAAAAACAAGAAGAACGAAAATAAAGATTGGTATATATGAAAATGGAAGACAAATGGATGTATTAACTGCTGTTTTTTTAGGGCCGTCTATTTAAAATTATCATTATGAAAATTAATTGGGGGTATCGTATATTGATAGTATACTTTTTATTTGTTATTGGTATTTTAACGCTTTCCTACAAGTCTTCACAGCAAAAATTTGACTTAGTGCAACAGGATTATTATGGTGCTGAACTAAAATATCAAAAAATCATTGATGCTTCTATTAGCGCCCAAGCATTGGTAGGTGAATTAAAATTAACTTTAAAAAATAACAAGTTGCAAATAGCATTTCCAGCTGAATTGGGAAAAGAGGAATTGACTGGCCAGGCTAATTTGTATTGTGTAGCAGATGAAAAAAGAGACCTAATTAAAAAGGTAGTCACTGTGAATGGTCAATTAGAAATTGAATTATTGACAACTACAAAAGGCAATTATGTTTTAAAAGTATCAGTTGAACAGAAAGGGGTTTCCTATTATTTTGAGAAAAAGTTAATACTATAAAGATGAGCATACCATCACTTTTTGAAATTGGGTTTTTAATGGGGCTATTAGGAAGTATTCATTGCATTGGCATGTGTGGGCCATTGGTTTTAGCCTTACCTATGGGATCAAAGACAAAGGTTCAAGAATGGGGGACCCTCTTTTTATATCATTTTGGCAAAATGACTAGCTATGGGTTATTAGGTATTATTTTTGGTTTATTCGGAAGTCAATTACCACTATTGGGAGTTCAAGAAAATTTATCTATTGTGATGGGTGGCGCAATGATTATTTATGTTTTGTATGTTTTTGTTATTAAACCGAAACAAAAAAGAGTGTTGATGCAATTCCATTTTATTCAATCATTTATTATCAATAAATTAGGCATTCTTTTTAAACTTCAAAATGATTTTGCTTTTTATTTAATTGGGTTTCTAAATGGTCTATTGCCTTGTGGAATGGTTTATTTGGCATTGACTTCTGCATTGGCCACTCAAAATTTCATTCATGGAGGGGCGCTAATGGTGTTTTTTGGATTAGGAACTATGCCAGCATTGATTATGGTGTCCTTAGGAGGAAAGTATTTCGGTATCGTTTTTAGGCAAAAGGTACAATCACTATTACCGCTATTAATTTTTAGTATGGGGTTACTACTAATTTTAAGAGGTATGAATTTGGGTATACCTTTTATCAGCCCTCATTTAGGCATAGGTGTCACTGCGATACCTTGTCATAATTAGTTGTTAATGAATAAAGAAATTATGTTTCAAGAAATAGAGTCATTAATAAGGTCGTTGGACTTTATTCAAGAAGAACAAGCCTTTATTAAAAGAAAGCTGAGTAGTCTGCTGGAGAACTTGGTATTGCATGATTTTTTAGAATGGGCTGAAGACTTGCAACTACAAATTTTTAACAGAGAAACGGCGCTAAAATTATTAAAAATTGATATTGTTGTTTTAAAAAATAAAACTAAAGCCACCAAGTCAACAAATAGCATTGTAGATGCTAATTTAGTAATTGATTTTAAAAAATACAAACAACAGATTGTTTACTTAGAAAATGATTTTATACATTGGAAAAATGATGTCAATGAAAAGTTTGAGGCTACTCATTTTTAATTATGCATTAATTCATCATTATTATAGAACAGCTTAATTAAATAAATTGACTAATTTCTTTTCATCTATAATGGAAATCTTCCCTTCTTTAATTTCAATTAACTTCTCTGTTTTAAAATCACTCAAGGTTCTTATTAAACTTTCAGTAGCAGTGCCTGCTATATTGGCTAGATCTTCTCTTGATATAGAAATAGAAAAATGTGCTGTATCTCCTTCTTTAGCATACTTCTTTTTTAAGGTAAGTAATGCGTCGGCTACTCTCTTTCTTAAGCTGTGGTAGGCTAATGCAACCAACTGTAACTCTTTTTCGGCAATATTATTTGCAAGTAATTTTATTACTTTTAAAGCTACTTCCTGATTGTGTGTAAGTAAATGTTCGAATTCTTTTCTTGGAATTACCCTAATAGAGGATTCCTCTAAAGTTTCTGCAAACTCTTCATACACCGAATTTTCTATGAGTGGGATATGTCCAAAAAAATCACCAGGAGACAAAAGTCCCGTAATTAACTCTTTTCCTCCATCGCTAGTTTTGTATACTTTAATTTTTCCAGTTTCTATGTAGTAAAGTTTATTTGGATGTTGACCTGCTGAATAGATAATCTGTTTTTTCTTATAATCAATTACATCATGTAATTCAAGTGCTTTATGCATTTCATCTTTATTGCCTAATTCGGAAATAATCTGGTACCAAGCTTCAATACCTCGACCGCCTGTATTTTGTTGAATTTTTACTTTTTCAATACGAGCACGAATGGCATTAATTAATTCGGCATCTGAAAAAGGTTTTGTAATGTAATCATCTGCACCCATTTCCATTCCTTTGCGTAAATCGTTTCTTTCACTTTTTGCACTAAGGAAAATAAAAGGAATCGTTTGCAAGTCGATGTTTTTACTTAAAATTTGGAATACACCATAACCATCTAAGACTGGCATCATAATATCGCATA
>Ga0114958_10001210_pt1 | contig 20609 bp, 18 predicted proteins | sample C_130208_EF_Meta_FD_89577 | JGI IMG/M metagenome (GOLD analysis project Ga0114958, IMG submission 89577) | Freshwater microbial communities from Lake Croche, Canada to study carbon cycling - C_130208_EF_MetaG | ecosystem: Environmental > Aquatic > Freshwater > Lake | place: Lake Croche, Canada...
GGCGATGTTCATCCTGATGTTTTTGAGGTTGCCGAAAATGTTGCCCCAATGCCTGGTGGTGTTGGTCCAATGACTCGGGCGATGTTATTAACTAACGTGGTTGAGGCATGCGAGTAATTTCCTATTCCGCTTATGCACTAGTGGCCGCTGGCGTAGTAGCTGGGGCACTCGGATTAGTGCGAACTGGATCACTTTTAATTGCCGTTGGCACTGGTCTTTTTGCCATTTCGCAGCGTGGGCAACGCAAAATTGAACTCTATTTGCCGCTCGCTATTTCGATCAGCCTCTTTGTGCTGGCAGTAGCACTTCCGCGTGGGCGATAGGATTTACCTCGACCTCAAGATATTAAATACATTCAGGAGAACTGCAAATGGGAAGCAAAGTCACAGTAGTAGGCGCCGGATTCTATGGTTCAACCACCGCAATGCGCTTAGCTGAATACAATATTTTCGACACTGTAGTTCTGACCGATATTCTTGAAGGTAAGCCAGAAGGTTTGGCACTAGATATGAACCAGTCTCGTTCAATCGAAGGCTTCGAAACAAAAATTATTGGTGCAACCACAACAGCAGATGGTGCCGGCTACGAAGCAACTGCAAATTCAGATGTAGTGGTTATTACAGCTGGCCTGCCACGTAAGCCAGGCATGAGCCGCATGGATCTAATTGGCGTAAACGCAGGAATCGTTCGCGGAGTTGCTGAAAATATTGCCAAGCATTCACCTAATGCCGTAATCATCGTGGTTTCAAATCCACTAGATGAAATGACCGCTCTTGCTCAACTTGCAACTGGTTTTCCAAAGCACCGGGTCATCGGTCAAGCTGGCATGTTAGATACTGCTCGCTTTACTGACAACGTTGCTGAAAAGTTGGGCGTTAAAGTTTCTTCAGTTAAAACCTTAACTCTCGGATCACATGGTGACACCATGGTTCCAGTACCAAGTCGTTGCACTGTAGATGGCAAGCCACTTAGTGAATTACTTTCACAGGCTGATATTGACGCCTTAGTTGATCGCACTCGTAATGGTGGCGCTGAAGTTGTTGCACTCCTTAAGACAGGTTCTGCCTATTACGCGCCATCGGCTGCAGCTGCTCGTATGGCAAAAGCTGTAATCGAAGATTCTGGTGCGGTAATGCCAGTGTGTGCATGGGTTGATGGTGAATACGGAATTTCTGGGGTCTATCTAGGCGTTGAAGCTGAGATTGGCCGCACTGGTATCAAGAAAGTTGTCGAAAGTGATTTAACTGAATCTGAAGTTGCTGCCCTAAAGGTTGCGGCTGAAGCTGTCCGTGCAAAACAAGCCGATGTTCAAACCCTTTAAGGAGCAGCTTTAAATGTCGAAAATTAAAGTAACTGGAACTGTTGTCGAACTAGATGGCGATGAAATGACTCGCATCATCTGGCAATTCATCAAGGATTCCTTGATCCTGCCTTATCTAGATGTGAATCTTGAGTACTACGACTTAGGTATGGAAAATCGTGACGCAACTGATGATCAAGTAACTATTGATTCAGCTCATGCAATCCAGAAGCATGGCGTTGGCATCAAGTGCGCAACCATTACTCCTGATGAAGCTCGTGTTGAAGAATTCGGTCTAAAAAAGATGTGGAAGTCTCCCAACGGAACTGTTCGCAATATTCTCGGCGGCGTAATTTTCCGCGAGCCAATCATTATCAGCAATGTTCCTCGTTTGGTTCCTCACTGGACTAAGCCAATCGTTATCGGTCGTCATGCATTCGGCGATCAATACCGCGCAACAGATTTCAAGGTTCCTGGCGCCGGCAAGTTAACTATGACTTTCGTGCCAGAAGATGGATCAGCGTCTATTGAGCACACCGTTTATGATTTCAAATCATCGGGTGTTGCCATGGGTATGTATAACCTTGACGATTCAATTCGTGACTTTGCTCGGGCATCTCTTAATTACGGTTTGCTTCGTAAGTACCCAGTTTATCTTTCAACTAAGAACACAATTTTGAAAGCTTACGATGGTCGCTTCAAAGATATTTTTGAAGAAATCTACCAAGCTGAATTCAAAGCGCAATTTGACGCGGCTGAAATTTGGTATGAGCACCGCCTAATTGATGACATGGTTGCTATGTCATTGCGCATGGAAGGCGGCTACGTCTGGGCATGTAAGAACTACGACGGCGATGTGCAATCAGATACCGTCGCACAGGGTTACGGCTCACTTGGTTTAATGACATCAGTCTTGATGACACCAGATGGAAAGATTGTTGAATCCGAAGCTGCTCACGGAACAGTGACTCGTCACTACCGTGATCACCAAAAGGGTAAGGCGACTTCAACAAACCCAATCGCATCAATCTTTGCTTGGACTCGTGGCTTAGCCCACCGTGCAAAGCTTGATAACAACGCCGAGTTAGCTCAGTTCTGTGACACGTTAGAGCGAGTTTGTATTGAAACTGTTGAACAAGGCAAGATGACAAAGGACTTGTCGCTCTTGATTTCAAAGACAGCGCCTTACCAAACTACACAGGAGTTCCTGGCTTCAATCGATGAGAATCTGAAGAAGGCAATGGCTTAATAGGCCCTGGTTTGATTGAAATAAGCAGTAAAAAACCCCGCCGATTAATACCGGCGGGGTTTTTATTTAAGCATATTTAGATGCGTTCACCGGTTGTTGCATTGAATAGGTGAACTGCAGCTGGATTAGCAGTAACAGTGATTGTCTGTCCTGGCTTAGGTGGATTCTTTGGATCCCAGCGCACAATTACTTGGGCGCCTTCTTCAGTGACATTTGCAAACTTAACTGAAGAATCAACTGGAGTTCCGTATACGAATGCATCAGCACCAAGTTCTTCAACAACTTCAACTAGAACATCGAAGCCAGTAGAAGAAGGGGTAAAGCCTTCTGGACGAATACCAACTGTGATTGTTGCGCCAGCACTTGCTGGCACATCGATTCCAAGAGATCCCAGCATTGCTTTTCCACCTGAGATAGGCGCATTTAGCAAGTTCATTGCAGGAGACCCGATGAAGCCAGCAACGAATGCGTTAGCTGGGTTATCGTAAAGATTACGTGGAGTATCTACTTGTTGTAGGAAACCATCTTTTAGAACTGCAACGCGATCACCCATTGTCATAGCTTCGACCTGATCGTGTGTTACGTAAACAGTTGTGATTCCTAGACGACGCTGCAGCGCAGCAATCTGAGTACGTGTAGCTACACGCAACTTGGCATCAAGGTTTGAAAGTGGTTCATCCATTAAGAAAACTTGTGGTTCGCGAACAATCGCACGACCCATAGCTACACGCTGACGTTGTCCGCCAGATAGTGCCTTCGGTTTGCGATCTAGGTATGGCTCAAGGTCGAGCAACTTTGCAGCTTCCTTAACGCGACGATCACGTTCTTCTTTTGGCTTGCCCGCGATCTTTAGCGCAAAGCCCATGTTCTCGGCGACTGTCATATGTGGGTAGAGCGCATATGACTGGAAAACCATTGCGATATCGCGATCTTTTGGTGCAACATTTGTTACGTCGCGATCACCGATTAAAATACGACCGGCATCGATTTCTTCAAGGCCGGCCAACATACGAAGTGATGTTGATTTACCGCAACCTGAAGGACCAACTAGTACAAGAAATTCACCATCATTAACAGTGAGCTCTAGTTCATTAACTGCAGGCACGGTTGTGCCTGGGTAGATACGTGATGCTTTGTCGAATACGACATTTGCCATTTGATTTCTTCCTTATCCGGGCAGGTACGTGCCCGACGATCCGTTGGATTAAGGTGACTACAGCGGTTGCCGTAATCGGTGCGCAAAGGCTACCCATGGAGTGAGGCAAAGGGCAATATCAGAGGCGAAATGCCATTCGTGGCGCGTATAGTTGGACATCTCATGGAGCCCCACTCGCTTAGCCAGATGCTGGGCAATATTGCCATCGTTTTACTATTGATCCTGCTGGGATCTCTCTTTGTGGCCGCTGAAATCGCCCTGATTTCTCTGCGGGAAAGCCAAATTAAGCAATTAGCCCTAAAAGGTAAACGGGGCGCCCGGGTCGCTGCTCTAGCTGAAAACCCAAATCGCTTCTTGGCGGCTGCTCAAGTCGGTGTCACTTTTTGTGGTTTTCTATCAGCTGCCCTGGGTGCTGAACGGTTAGGCATCTATGTTGAACCTGAACTTATTAAGTTGGGCTTGAGTGCTGGGGTCGCCAACACGATTTCACTTATTGGAATCACAATTGTGATCGCATACTTCTCACTGGTTTTTGGTGAGTTAGTTCCAAAACGGTTAGCACTATTTCGCACTGAAGCAATTGCCCTCGCATCAGCGGGAATTATCGATTGGTTAGCCAAACTATTCCGCCCAATTATCTGGCTACTTTCAAGATCAACTGATTTTGTAGTCCGACTGTTCGGGCTAGATCCTGCCGAACAACGCACGCAAATTTCGGAAGAAGAGCTGCTAGATCTAGTTGCTGGCCACGCAGCCCTTAGCGACGAGGAGCGTGACATCGTTGAAGAAGTGTTTAATGCTTCAGAACGACAAATCCATGAAGTAATGGTTCCGCGCACCGAAGTCGATTTCATGGATGCCTCTTTAACTGTCGGCAAAGCTATTGGGTTAGCAATTGATAAAGCTCACTCCAGATATCCAGTGGTACGTGGATCATCCGATGAAGTAATCGGTTTTATTCATATTCGTGATTTGCTTGACACTTCGCTAGTTACTCCGGGCGGAAAAATTCAAGAATTAGTTCGTAACATCATCTTTTTGCCGGGCACCAAAGGTATTTTGCCGGCGCTAACTGAGATGCGTAAACAAGGTCAACATTTGGCAATCGTGCTCGATGAGTACGGTGGCACCGATGGCATCATTACGTTAGAAGATTTAGTTGAATGTTTGATTGGTGATATTCGCGATGAATATGACGATCATGTGCAAGAGATCGCTCACGAAGCACGCACAAATGACTTTGAAATCGATGGCTTGACCTCACTCGAAGACCTGCTTGACGAGGCCGGGATCGAGATTCCTGAAGGGCCTTATGAAACAGCCAGTGGCTTTGTCATGCACTTTCTCGGACGGATCCCAGTGGAAAACGATGTAGTCAGCGTAAATGGCTTGCGAATAACTGTTTTATCAATGGAAGGCAAGCGAGCTGGCCAGCTTTTAATCTCGCGCAACGCATAATTCATGCGAGAATAAACCTCATGAGCGCGCAGAAAAGAATTCTTTCGGGGATTCAACCGACCAGTGAATCTTTTCACTTGGGTAATTACGTTGGCGCCTTAAAGCAGTGGGCGGCGCTTCAAGACGGTAATGATGCTTTTTACTGCATCGTTGATTTGCATGCGCTATCTGGCGAAATTGAGCCAACGCTATTGCGAAAGCGAACTCTTGCGTCTGCTGCTCAATTAATAGCTTTAGGAATTTCGCCAGAGAAATCTACGCTTTTTGTGCAATCGCAAGTACCACAACATAATCAATTGGGTTGGATTATGGAGTGCCTGGCTGGATTTGGCGAAGCAAGCCGCATGACGCAATTTAAGGATAAGTCAGCTAAAGGTGGAGCAGATTCCGCTCGCGTAGGTTTATTTACTTACCCAATGTTGCAAGCTGCCGACATTCTTTTGTATCAAGCACATCAAGTTCCGGTTGGTGAGGATCAACGTCAACATATTGAATTAACTCGAGATCTGGCAACCAGATTTAATACCCGTTTCGGTGACACATTTCGAATTCCCGAAGGCTACATTCTTAAATCTGGCGCCAAGATTTATGACTTACAAGACCCAACTGCCAAGATGAGCAAATCTTCTGGGTCGACTTCTGGGGTCCTAGAAATTATGGATACCCCCGAATCAAATGCCAAGAAAATTAAGAGTGCTGCAACAGATGCCGAGCGCGAAGTTAAATTTGATGAGAAAGCAAAGCCAGGTATTAGCAACTTGCTAACAATTCATTCAACCTTGTCAGGAAAGCCAATTGCTGATCTCGAAGCTGAATTCGCTGATAAAGGTTATGCCGATTTCAAGTCGGCTGTCGCCGAAGTAGTAGTTGAATATTTCCGCCCAATCCGCGCCAAAGCTCTTGAATTACTTGAAGATGAGGCGCACCTGCTTTCAATTCTTCATGAAGGTTCCCGCAAGGCGCGCGAAGTAGCAGCCGAGACAATTAATTCAACTTATCGAAATCTAGGTATCGTCCAATGATGCGCAAAGCTTTACTTCTAACCGTTGCCATAACTGCTTCAGCAATAGTTCCAGTTGCTTCAAATGCAGCACCCGTCGTTAACGTATGCGTTGCTTACGATTTAGGTGGCCCGGGGGATCGTTCATATAACGATGCTGTTCTTGCTGGATTAACGAAAGCCAAGAAAACCCTTAACTTTAACTACGAAGGCTTCATCACTGATGGCAGTGCAATAGATCGAGAAAAGCGAATTCGAGCAATGATCGCAAAAGGTTGCTCACCAATTCTGGCGATAGGTTTTGGCTATACCAAGCTACTAAAAAACTTAGCAATTGAATTTCCAACTCAGCAATTTTCAATCTTAAATGATGCATCGATTGCAAGTTTAAATATCACCTCACTCATTTTCAATGACGTACAAGTTGGTTACTTAGCTGGCTCAGCTGCAGCTCGGGTATCAAAAACTAACAAAGTAGCCTTAATCGCAAACTCGACAAATTTGAATTTAGAATCTGGATTTACGCTCGGCGCAACGGCGGCAAAGAAGAAGGTCAATATCACTTCTAAGAGTGCAGCAACTGGCTTAGGTGATTTAGCAAGATCGCTCATCGCCGAAGGCAATGATGTAATTTTTGTGGCAATCTCTGGCTCAGATAATGAAATTTTCAGTGCAGTCGTTAAATACAATGAGAGTAAGAAAAAAGATGCACCCGAAGTTGGCGTAATTACAATTGAGCCGGATCAATATCTGACCGTAACGCCGGCAAATCAGAAATACTTACTAGGTGCAGTTACTAAACGAGTTGATAATGCGATGCTTGATTTAGTAACTTCAGCAGTTAGGAACCAGCAGATCACCGATATCCTCGATCCGGTTCAAGGTATTTATGGGCGTAGTTATGGCATAACCGGTGGCAATATTGAGCTCTCTATTTGGGCGCCAAAACTTCTGGCTTTCAAGTCTCCGCTTGCTACCGCTACACGGACTGCAGCCAAACTTTAAAGTTCGCCTCTAGGGTTTTCATAATCGTTACCTATTTTTAGCCTTTTTTTGGATATTTCATTGGGATAAATGCCCGTTTGATACTAGGCTCGTCCGTACTAAGAGGAGCTATCTGGTCGGTACTCACGTACTTAAATAGGTAGTAAAACTTGCGATAACCCCCGTTAGATACAACTTGGAGGAAAATTGAAGAAGTCAAAGCTAGTAGCCATTCTTGCGGCTACCACTGTTGCAGCAAGCCTCGCGCTTGTTCCTGCAGCAACTGCAGCAACAAAGACCAAAGCATGCTTGGCACTAGATACTGGTGGCGTAGATGACAAGTCATTCAACGCAGCATCATGGGCTGGCGCAACAGCAATTGCTAAGTCAAATAAGAACGTAACAGTTTCATACTTACCTGCTGCTTCAGGCGCAGATTACGCTCCAAACATCAAGAAGTTCGTTGATCAAAAATGTAACGTGATCGTCGGAGTTGGTTTCGCAATTTCAGGTGCAATCATCGCATCTGCAAAAGCTAACCCAACAATTAAGTACGCAGTTGTTGACGATGCAGCACTAGATTGCAACGCTGACTATTCAAAGTGTGACCCTGTAAAGAACGTAAAGGGTCTAACTTTCCGTACTCAAGAATCATCATTCCTAGCTGGTTATTCAGCTGCTGCTTTCTCAACTAAGGGCATTGTTGCTACTTACGGTGGCGCTCCATACCCAACAGTTACAGCATTCATGGATGGATTCGCACAAGGCGTTTACTACTACAACCAGGTAAAGAACAAGGGCGTTCGCGTTCTTGGATGGAACCGCGATACCAAAAATGGTGAATTCGTTGGTAACTTCTCTGACACTTCAAAGGCACTACAGATCTCTAAGAACTTCGAGCAAGCTGGCGCAGATGTAATCTTCCCAGTTGCTGGTGGACTTGGTGGCGCAACTGCTCAGAATTCAATCGATGGCAAGAAGTCAGTAACCATCTGGGTTGATACTGATGGTTATGTATCTGCTTCAAAGTACAAGTCAGTACTTTTGACTTCTGTTGTTAAGGGTCTTGGCGAAGCAGTTTCTTCAGTAATCGCTGAAGTTAATGCTGGCAAGTTCACAAACAAGGCATACTCAGGAACACTTGCTAATAAGGGAACACGCCTAGCGTCATTCCACGACTTAGCTAACTCAGTTCCTTCTACCTTGGCTGCTGAAATTGCTGCAGTTCAGAAGAAGATCGTTGCTGGTTCACTAAAGGTTGAATAAGTAACATATAAAAAGTAAATAGCGGCGCAGTGAGAAATCACTGCGCCGCTATTTTTATGCCCATTTCCTCAGATGATTTGGCTTCTGAATTTAGCGTTCCATAGAGTAGATTTACGTCATGTCATTGGAGCTTCGTGGAATAACCAAGCAATTTGGTTCACTGGTTGCGAATGACGATATAAATTTTAAAGTTGAAGCAGGTGAGATTCATGCCATCTTGGGTGAAAATGGTGCTGGCAAGTCGACTCTGATGAATATTGTGTACGGACTACTCGCACCAGATAAAGGTCAAATTCTGGTCGATGGCCAAGAAATAAATATTAAAAGTCCGCTCGATGCTCTAGCGGCAGGCATCGGAATGGTTCATCAACACTTTATGTTGATTCCAGTTTTTACGGTTGCTGAAAATATTGTGCTGGGGCATGAAAAAACTAATCGAGCAGGTTTACTCGATCTAGCAACTGCGAGACAAGAAATTATCAGAGTATCTAAAGAATTTAATTTTGAAGTTGACCCTGATGCGTTAATTGAAGATTTACCAGTTGGCATTCAGCAGCGAGTTGAAATTATTCGTGCTCTTATCTACAACTCCAAAATTCTTATTTTAGATGAACCCACTGCAGTTTTGACTCCGCAGGAAACTGATGAGTTGCTCGCTAATATGAAAAAGCTGCGTGATTCGGGTCGCTCGATCGTTTTCATTACTCACAAGTTGCGTGAAGTAAAAGCAGTTGCTGATCGAATCTCAATCATTCGTCGAGGCAAAGTCGTGGGCACCGTTGAGCCCACTGCTAGCCAAGAAGAAATGGCATCTCTTATGGTTGGACGCCCGGTTGATTTAACGGTTGATAAAGTGGCTAGTAAGCCAGGTAAGAAAATTTTAGAAATGTCTAATTTGAATGTACTTGATCCAGCAGGCAGGGCACTTGCCAGCCAGATCAACTTAACTGTTTCAGCTGGTGAAGTAGTTGCCGTAGCTGGCGTACAAGGAAATGGTCAGAGTGAATTAGCCGAGGCAATTGTTGGGTTGCGTGATCACTTGAAAGGCTCAATTAAGCTCTCAGGTAACGAGCTAATCGGGCGCTCTGTTGATCAATGCTTAAAGGCTGGTATCGCCTATGTACCTGAATCTCGCGAACTTGATGGCTTGATTTCATCATTTTCGATCACGGAGAACTTAATTCTTGACACTCATAACGAAGCCCCATATGCAAAAGGCATTTTTTATAAGCCAGCCGTTGCGCAACAAGTAGCATTTGAAAGAATCAAAGAATTCGATATTCGGGCACAGAGCGCTAGCGACCCAGCGTCTTCACTATCTGGTGGAAACAAGCAGAAGGTGGTTCTGGCGCGCGAACTTTCGCGCCCAGTCGAATTAGTTGTAGTTTGCCAACCTACTCGTGGGCTTGATGTGGGCTCGATTGAATTCGTGCACCAACGCCTTATTTCCGAGCGTGATTCTGGACGCGCAGTCCTTCTATTTAGTACTGAACTCGATGAAGTTTTCGCTCTCGCAGATCGCATTGCGATTATGTATCGCGGTGAAATTATCGCGATCGTTCCGGCAACGGCATCACGCGAGGAAGTCGGTTTATATATGGCCGGAATTCATCCTGTTGCAGCAAAAGGTGGCGTGGCATGATTAAGAGGATTCTAAATAAAACGCTTCTCCCGTTGTTTGCATTTGTGCTTGCCCTCTTTGTGGGTGGCTTAGTAATTGGCTTCACTGACAATAAGGTGCTGGCAAAGCTTTCTTCACCAATCGAATTCCTCAAGATTCTTGGTAGCACAGTCGGAAATGCCTATCTAGCTTTATTCCAAGGCGCCATCTATGACCCTAATTTGGCTGAAGGAAAAAGCTTTATGGCTGGTTTCTATCCGTTAAGTGAAACTATGGTTGCTACTGCGCCACTTATTCTTTGTGGTCTCTCTGTTGCACTTGCGTTTAAATCAGGTCTTTTCAATATTGGCGCTCAAGGGCAATTTATCTTTGGCGCTATGGGTGCCTCATACATTGGTTTCCACTACGAACTTCCAATTATTGCGCATATTCTTTTAGCAGTAGTGATTGGCGTAATTCTTGCCGCAATTTGGGGCGGTATCGTCGGTTTGCTTAAAGCAAAAACAGGTGCTCATGAAGTAATTGTTACTATCATGCTTAATTACATCGCCGCTAAATTTATTCTCTTTATGCTAAGTACAAAAATGTTTTTACGTCCGGGCCGACTTGATCCGATCGCACCATCAGTCAAAGAGAGTGCCAAACTACCTGGTCTATTTGGGGTTGATTACCGAGTAAATATCGGTATTTTTATAGCTCTTGCTGCTGCTGGATTCATTTGGTGGCTACTAAACCGCAGCGTTATGGGCTTTAGATTCCGTGCCGTCGGCGCAAATTCAAGTGCTGCTCGTACCGCTGGTATTTCAGTATCAGCCGCAATGATTGCGACCATGGCAATCTCGGGCGCACTGGCTGGTCTCGGCGGCGCTATTCATACTTTGGGAAATCAATACGAATTAACTGACACGGTAGCCGCATCTTTTGGTTTTGACGCAATAACTGTTGCATTACTGGGTCGTGGAACCCCACTAGGTGTCGTTCTTGCATCTTTCTTATTCGCAGGCCTTCGCGTTGGCGGCCAAACCATGCAAGCAAATGTAGGTGTACCAGTTGAGATCGTGCTGGTAATTCAAGCGCTGGTAGTTCTCTTTATCGCAGCCCCTGATTTAGTTAAACGAATCTTCAGATTACGAAATCTACAAGAGGCATCGGCAATGGCATCTAAGGGATGGAACGGGTAATGACAACTCAACTAATCTTCTCCCGTGAGTCCAAGCGTAAGCTCAATGGTATTTATGCCATGGGTATTGCAAGCGCTTTTTCAATTCTCGTTTTTGCTTACTTGCCAAAAGTTAGTGGCGATGTAACTTTCAGTTTTGTTTTGGATAAAGAGTGGGTATTAATTAAGCAGTGGGTAATTGATTCTAGAGTTGGTTCATATGCATTTTCAGCGCTAGCAGTAGCTTTCACTGCACTGGCATATTTCTTATTCCGCCAAGGTAAAAAACACGGAGTAGCCATCTTTGGATTTTCCATCGGCTTCTTTATGGCTTTTCTATGTTGGGCATCAGCTGGTGATTTTGTGCCATTTACTGGTTTGCTGCAAGGTGGCTTAATTCTGGCAGTACCACTGATTTACGGATCACTTGCTGGACTTATTTGCGAACGATCTGGCGTCATAAATATTGCTATCGAGGGCCAACTTTTAGGTAGCGCATTCATTGCCGGTATTACCGGCAGCTTGCTGAGGAATGCTTGGTATGGCCTCCTGATTGCTCCCTTTGCCGGAGCGCTAATTTCATTGCTGTTAGCAGTCTTTGCCATTAAATATCGTATCGATCAAGTGATTCTAGGTTTTGTGATCAACGTATTAATCATTGGCTTAACTAGCTTTGCGGCGCAACGATTCCTGCGTGAAGACGCAGATAAGTGGAATAGCTCGCCAATTCTGCACCCAATAAATATTCCAATTCTTTCCAAACTTCCAATCATTGGTCCGATGTTCTTCTCTCAGACCATCATCATCTACCTGCTTTATGTAATTATTGTCGTCACGCAGATTGCACTCTTTAAGAGCAAGTGGGGTTTACGCATGCGTTCAGTTGGCGAGCTTCCAGTGGCAGCTGAGAGCGTTGGTATTGATGTCAATAAAGTTCGTTTTCGTAACGTTTTAATTGCGGGTGCAATTGCTGGCTTTGGTGGCGCTTACTTTACTGTCGGTTCGGTTGGTTCCTTTAGTCGCGAAATGACTGCCGGCATGGGTTTCATTGCTCTAGCTGCACTGATCTTTGGTCGCTGGACTCCACTTGGTGCGTTATCAGCTGCACTCGTATTTGGTTTTGCTGATCAGCTACGAAGCGTACTTTCAATTGCTGGCACACCAATTCCATCTGCATTTATGATGATGGTTCCTTACATAGCAACCATTATTGCCGTATCTGGTTTCGTTGGTCGAGTTCGCGCACCTGCAGCAGACGGAATTCCATATCAGCGCGGCGGATCTCACTAATGTCTATCGTTGATTGGCAACTGCTCGAAAAAACTGCAATCGCTGCAATGGAGACTGCGTATGCACCGTATTCCAAATTTCCAGTAGGCGTTGCAGCCCTGGTCGATGATGGTCGCATAATTTCTGGCTGCAATGTTGAGAATGCTTCGTATGGCTTAACACTATGTGCTGAATGTGGCTTGGTTTCAAATTTGATTCTCTCTGGCGGCGGACGGTTAGTCGCCTTTTTATGCGTTGATTTAAATAAGAATTACTTAATGCCATGCGGTCGCTGTCGTCAGCTGCTACAAGAACATGGTGGTAGTAAATTGGAGATGATGACCGACCAGGGCATCAAGCCATTAGCTGAACTATTACCTTGGGCATTTGGCCCAGAAGAGATGGAAAAACGCCTTGATTGAACCTTTTGCTGCCGTTGAAATTATTTCAGCTAAGCGCGATCGAAATGAATTAACCGATACTCAAATTGATTGGGTGGTTTCGGCATATACCCGCGGGGTAGTAGCCGATGAACAAATGTCGGCGCTTTTAATGGCGATTTTATTAAATGGTATGAATACTCGCGAAATCACTCGCTGGACAAATGCCATGATTAATAGCGGCGAGCGCATGAATTGGTCAAAGCTTGATCGACCAACTGCAGATAAGCATTCAACTGGTGGCGTCGGTGACAAAATAACTTTGCCGCTCGCACCTCTAGTTGCAGCATGTGGTGGGGCAGTGCCACAACTTTCGGGTCGTGGCCTTGGTCATACTGGTGGCACGCTAGATAAACTCGAATCAATCCCTGGTTGGCGCGCTGAATTAAGCAACGATGAAATGCTCAAAGTATTACAAGATTGCGGCGCGGTAATTTGTGCAGCAGGCGCGGGCTTGGCACCGGCTGACAAGAAACTTTATGCGTTGCGTGATGTAACTGCGACAGTTGAAGCGATTCCGTTAATTGCTTCATCAATCATGAGTAAGAAGATTGCCGAAGGAACCTCAGCTTTAGTTCTAGATGTTAAAACTGGTAGCGGCGCGTTCATGAGTGATCCTGCTAAAGCGGCGGAACTTGCGCGCACCATGGTGGCACTCGGAACTGCCGCCGGAGTTAAAACTCGCGCACTTGTAACTGCTATGGATGTACCACTTGGTTTAACTGCCGGAAACGCACTTGAAGTTCGCGAATCTGTTGAAGTTCTAGCTGGCGGAGGACCTGCTGATGTGGTTGAACTTACGATCTTGCTAGCTCGCGAAATGATTGATGCAGCTGGCATCGTCGGTAAAGATCCGGCTGATGCTCTGCGTGATGGCAGCGCAATGGATCATTGGCGACGCATGATCAGCGCACAAGGTGGCAACCCAGATGCAGCTCTTCCAGTTGCAAAAGAAAGTCATCAGATTTTGGCAACGAATAGCGGCACCATGACTGCGATGGATGCTATGAAAGTAGGCGTAGCAGCTTGGCGATTAGGAGCTGGCCGTTCGCGCCAAGGCGAGAAAGTACAAGCTGGTGCTGGAGTTGAATTACATGCCAAACCAGGGGACTACGTAAAACAAGGTTCACCAATCATGACGCTATTTACCGATGAAGCAGCTCGCTTTGAGCGTGCGTTAGAGGTTTTAGCTGGTGCTGTCATAATTGTTGAAGGCGGCATCGTTGATCGACTGCCATTAGTACTAGAGCGGATCGAAGCATGAATGATTTATTAAAGCGCCCAACCCCAGAGCAAATTAAGCGCCTGCCTAAAGCTCTTTTGCATGATCACTTAGATGGCGGTTTGCGGCCACAAACAATTATCGATATCGCAAATGAAATTGGTTATGACGCGTTGCCTACCAAGGATGCTGCAGAGCTAGCGATTTGGTTCCGTGAATCATGCGACTCCGGCTCGTTAGTTCGCTATTTGGAAACTTTTGGCCACACAATTGCGGTTATGCAACGCCGTGAAGATATTGTTCGAGTTGCTCGTGAATGTGCCATCGATTTAGCCCGCGACGGTGTTGTCTATGCCGAAGTTCGAGGCGCACCCGAACTATTTGTTGAACAAGGATTATCGCTTTCGCAAGTAATCGAAGCAACGCTTGAAGGTTATCGCTTAGGTGAAGCAGATGCCAAGAATGAAGGTTTCCAGATTCGAGTCGTTTCCTTACTGTGCGGAATGCGCCAGAATAAACGATCTCAAGAAGTTGCTGAGTTAGTTGTCAAATATCGCGATCAAGGTGTTGTTGGCTTTGATATCGCTGGGCCTGAAGATGGCTTTCCACCAAGTGATCAATTAGAAACTTTTGAATACTTGCGTGGCGAAAATGCCCACTTCACAATTCATGCAGGTGAAGCTTATGGACTTCCGTCAATTTGGGAAGCAATTCAACTATGTGGTGCTGAGCGTCTAGGCCATGGTGTTCGAATTATTGATGATGTTGATTTCTCTAGCGGGCAAGCCAAGTTAGGTCGCCTAGCTTCATACGTGCGCGATCGCCGAGTGCCACTTGAAATGTGCCCAACTTCCAATCTGCAAACCGGCGCTGCGGCTTCAATTAAAGAACATCCAATCGGGGCGTTAGCAAAATTACGTTTTCGAATAACTGTAAATACCGATAACCGATTGATGAGTGACACGTCAATGACTCATGAGATGAATGAGTTAGTAAACGCTTTTGACTGGAATTTTCTAGATCTACAACGCGTCACGATAAATGCCCTCAAGAGCGCCTTTATCCCATTTGAAGAGCGCTTAGCAATTATCGAAAAGGTCGTTAAACCCGCCTATTTAGCCGTTTCTGCTGAATAACTAATTACCGATTGGGTGCCAAACGGTTTTGGCTTCCATGAAAGCCAGTATCCGACCAGGCTCGGCGCTTTTTGTAAATGATGAAATTCGCTTTAAGTTTTCGACGCCAGCTTCCTTGATAGCGCCATGCTGATCTGTTAGCAGCCCCGAAATATCTAAGCCATCAATATCCATATGTGAAGCAAACCAAGGAGCAAGTTCACTTTGTTGACCAGAGAGAATATTTAAAACGCCATGTGGAAGATCACTAGTTGCAACTACTTCAGCGAAACTAATTGCTGAAAGGGGAGCTGAGCTAGAAGCCAACGCAACTGCAGTGTTTCCCGAAACTAAAATTGGAGCCACAGCCGCAACGAAACCAAGTAGCGGTTTATCAATTGGGGCAATCGCGCCAATAACGCCAAGAGCTTCAGGTACTGTGAAGTTATAGAACGGACCAGAAACTGGATTCGTTGAACCAGCAAGTGAAGGCAACTTATCGCTCCAACCGGCATACCAAACTAGCAGGTCAACCGAATCGCTAACTTCTTGCAGTGATTCTTTTGCGGAAGCGCCAGTTTGTCGCGAAATTTCTTGAGCGAATTGATCGCTGCGACCTTCAAGCATCTCGGCTATGCGATACATGATTTGACCGCGGTTAAATGCAGTTGCTTTCGCCCAACCAGGTTGAGCAGCACGCGCTGCAACGACTGCGTCACGCAAATCTTTTCTTGACGCTAAGCAAGCATTGGCTAAGAACTCACCTTTATTGCTGGTGATCTCATATGAGCGACCAGACTCTGTGCGTGGAAATGCGCCATTGATATAGAGCTTGTAAGTTTTCATAACTTCTAGGCGACCGCTCATTTTGCTGATCCCTTCAAGTAAGCGCTAAGGCCGTGTCGACCACCTTCGCGACCCCAACCAGATTCTTTGTAACCGCCAAATGGGCTAGCGGGATCAAATTTATTAAAGGTATTTGCCCAGATAACTCCGGCGCGCAGTTGTTGCGTGGCCCAGAGAATGTTTGAACCTTTCTCGCTCCAGATGCCGGCAGAGAGCCCAAATGGCGTGTTATTAGCCTTTTCTATGGCCTCTGCGGGGGTGCGGAAAGTTAATACCGAGAGTACGGGTCCGAAGATTTCTTCACGCGCGATGCGGTGGGCTTGAGTAACACCGGTAAAGATTGTCGGTGCAAACCAGAAACCATTTTCCGGAAGTTCGCAATTAGCACTCCAGCGTCCAGCACCTTCGGCTTCACCTGCTGCAGTTAATTCACGAATCTTTGCTAATTGTTCAGCTGAGTTGATTGCACCTAAATCGGTGTTTTTGTCGAGTGGGTCACCAACACGGATTTTATCCATGCGGCGCTTCAGCTTCTCGAGAACTTCATCAGCGATACTCTCTTGCAGAATTAGCCGTGAACCAGCACAGCAGACATGGCCTTGGTTAAAGAAGATGCCATTAACAATTCCTTCAACGGTCTCATCAATTGCGGCATCACCAAAAACAATATTGGCACCTTTGCCACCAAGTTCGAGAGTTAAAGATTTATTGGTTGGGGCTACAGCGCGAGCAATTAATTTGCCAACATCGGTAGAGCCAGTAAATGCAATCTTGTCGATGCCCGGGTGATTAACAATTGCAGAGCCAGTGCTGCCATCGCCAGTAACAATGTTTACTACGCCATCTGGTAATCCGGCTTGCTGACAAACCTGGGCAAATAGTAAAGCGGTTAACGAGGTTGTCTCCGCCGGTTTTAAAACAACTGTGTTACCTGTGGCAAGTGCCGGTGCAACTTTCCAGGCTAACATAAGTAGCGGAAAGTTCCAGGGGATAATTTGGCCAACTACGCCGTGTGGGGCAGTTGTCGTTTCAACGCCGGCGTATTCAAGTTTATCGGCCCAACCAGCATGATAGAAGAAGTGGGCAGCAGATAGCGGAACATCAACATCGCGAGATTCGCGAATCGGCTTACCGTTATCTAAAGTTTCTAGAACTGCGAATTCGCGGGCTCGTTCTTGCATAATGCGAGCAATGCGGAATAGGTATTTTCCACGTTCGCCGCCAGAAAGCTTTGACCAGCTCTTATCGAAGGCGTTTCGCGCTGCTTTCACAGCAGCATCAACATCAGCGGCGGTACCAAGTGAAATGCTGCTTAGCACTTCTTCGGTAGCGGGATTAATACTGTTGAAATGGGCTGACCCATTAACCCATTTACCGTTAATGAAATGCCCATATACGGGATCGATTTTTACTACGGAACGGGATTCCGGAGCTGCTGCGTATTCGAAGTTCATTTAATTTGCCTCGTTAGTCGATCGTTACGTAGTTAGGGCTAGCGTAATAGCCATCGGACATTTTCATGCGTTGCATAAGCAGATCATTTAGCAAGGCGCTAGCACCAATGCGAAATAGTGAAGGATTTAGCCATTCTGGACCAGCAGTTTCATTTACTAGAACTAGCTGCTTGATGGCATCTTTAGTTGTGCGAATTCCGCCCGCAGGCTTTACGCCAATTCGCACCTTGGTTAGATCGTAAAAATCACGAACTGCTTCGAGCATTACGAGCACTACTGGAGCTGTCGCAGCAGGAGCAACTTTGCCGGTTGAAGTTTTTATGAAATCAGCACCCGCCAGCATTGCTAAGTAAGAAGCTTTGCGAACATTGTCCAAGGTAACTAGCTCGCCAGTTTCAAGAATTACTTTTAGATGGGCACGAGCTCCGCATACTTCTCGGATTGCCACAATCTCTTCGAATACTTCAATCAAATGACCACTTAAAAAAGCGCCGCGATCGATCACCATATCAATTTCAGCAGCTCCAGCAACTATCGCATCTTCGGTATCTTGCAATTTCACGGCCATTGAAGCGCGCCCAGATGGAAACGCAGTTGAAACTGCAGCAACCGGTAGTTCATGTGCGCCAATTGAATCTAAATGTTGTCGAGCAATACCAACCATGTCGTTGTAAACACAGACCGCGCCTACTCGAGGCACTGTTAAGTCAGTTGGGTCGGGACGAAATGCTTTAGAACAAAGCGCTTGCACTTTGCCTGGGGTATCGGCGCCTTCGAGAGTTGTTAAATCAACCATTGAAATTGCAGTATCAATTGCCCAAGCTTTGCTCGTAGTTTTAATGCTGCGAGTTGCCAACATGGCAGCACGTGCTTCAGCGCCAACTTGATCAACACCAGGAAGCTGCTTTAAGTAGTTGCGGAGCGAAGTATCACTGCCATCGACGAGGCCATAGAAACTCATGGGACCCCGCCTTTCGTTGCTAATTAAGTGTAAGTAACGCCTGCAAAGGTGATCTTAGTTCATCGAGGACGATTTGGGCACTTACCGAATCTGGGGCAATAACTTCGACGTAACACTTCATTTTTGCCTCGGTGCCACTGGGGCGAATAATTATCCGAATTCCACCAGCGAGCCAAATTCGCAAGCCATCAGTTGGTGGCAAATCATTACTTGGTTTTTCTAAATCATCAATACTTTCAACTACCCGGCCCGCAATCATTCGTGGTGGATTTGCCCGCAGCCCACTCATTAATCTAGTTACATCGCTGAGTTGATTTACTCGGATCGAAATTTGTTCAGTTCCATGGAAACCATGGCGAGCCCAGACTTCATTTAGCAGATCAATAATTGTTTTGTCTTGGCGCTTAAGATCAACGGCGATTTGAGCCAACATGAGGGCCGCAGACAAGCCATCTTTATCGTTGACCGTTTGGGCATCAACGCAGTAACCAAGTGCTTCTTCGTAACCAAAAGTTAAATTTGGAATCTTAGCTAGATATTTAAAACCAGTTAGGGTCTCTTTGAAATCTAAGCTGTAGTGCTTTGCAATCTTGCTTAAAATTGATGATGAGACGATTGAGTTTGCCAGAATTCCGGTCTTGGTATCGCGGGCAATGGATTCGCCCAAAACCACACCTAGTTCATCACCACGAAGCATGCGCCAACCAGTTTTTGGATCATTAATGGCTGCCGCACATCGATCAGCATCGGGATCATTGGCAATTACTAAATCAGCACCAAATGCCTTGGCGGTTTCTAGTGTTAAATCAATCGCGCCAGGTTCTTCGGGATTCGGAAATGCCACAGTTGGAAAATCTGGATCTGGATCAGCTTGCGCATCGACCAAAATTAGCGAGGCAAACCCTGCTTTATGAAATACCCGTTGCAAAGTCTTGGTGCCAACTCCATGCATTGCGGTATAAACAATTTTGAGATCAGCCGGCCTTGGTCCAAGGAGCGCAGTGCGCGTTGTGTATTTGTGAACTATTTCTTCGTCTAAAACTTCCCAGTTAGTGCCACGTGGCTGTGATTTAAGCGAAGTGACTTGATCGATCTGGTTTGAAATTGATTTATCGGTTGGGGTAATTATCTGGCTACCGCGATACTCAATGCCATCAACTGTGCCACCTAGGTAAACCTTATAACCGTTATCTTGGGGCGGGTTATGGCTGGCAGTAACCATTACGCCAACATCAACGCCTAATTCATTAACTGCAAATGCCAACACTGGCGTTGGTAGCGGACGGGGCAATACATAAACTTTCATACCAGCGCCACTAAAGATCTCAGCACTAGTTTGAGTGAAATCTTCTGACCCATGACGCGCATCGCGACCAATAACAACGCTAGTTAGACCACGCTCTTTCATATATGCAACCAGACCAGCTGCGGTACGTCCTACGACTGCATTATTCATACTTGAAGGCCCCGGGCCAATTGGGCCACGTAATCCAGCAGTTCCAAATTGTAAAAAGCCATTAAAGTATTTACGAAGTTCTACTTCGTTGCCAGCATCTAGCAAAGTTTGTAACTGTGCTGCTGTCTTTGGATCTGGATCATCAGCGATCCAGGCCGAAACCTCCGCAGCTAATTTTTGATCCATGTTCGAAGATTAACTCAACTTAAACTAACTTTGGGATTACGTTTTTCAGCAAGTTACCCATGCGATCTGCTGCCGCTTTGCCGGCCGCAATTACTTCTTCGTGGTTTAACTTCTCGCCAGTCACGCCAGCGGCAGCATTTGTCACTAATGAGATACCAAGAACTTCGGCACCAAGTGCATGAGCAGCAATTGCTTCAGGAACAGTTGACATGCCAACTAGGTCGGCACCCATGGTGCGCATCATCAGAATCTCAGCTGGAGTTTCATAAGTTGGGCCGCGCCAGTGCACATAAACGCCTTCAGCTAAAGAATCGTCTTCGCCTTTAACGATCGCGCGAATTCGCTTGCTATACAGATCTGTTAAATCTACAAAGTTGGCACCTTCAAGAGGGGATGCAGCAGTTAGCGAAATATGGTCTCGAATCAAAACTGGTTGGCCAACTTTATAGTTGGTATTAATGCCACCA
>Ga0114958_10001213_pt1 | contig 20592 bp, 25 predicted proteins | sample C_130208_EF_Meta_FD_89577 | JGI IMG/M metagenome (GOLD analysis project Ga0114958, IMG submission 89577) | Freshwater microbial communities from Lake Croche, Canada to study carbon cycling - C_130208_EF_MetaG | ecosystem: Environmental > Aquatic > Freshwater > Lake | place: Lake Croche, Canada...
ATTTCGATTTCTAACTGCTTCTTGTCTAACATCTTCATCATCATCATTCAATGCTTTATCCAAATGTTCTTTTGTTGCATTTGGATTAGCAGCTGCTAATCTTCTAATATTACTATCTTTATCATTTAATGCTTTATCTAAATGTTCTTTTGTCGCATTTCGATTACTAACTGCTTCTTTCCTAACAAAATAATCTTCATCATTTAAGGCTTTATCCAAATGTTCTTTTGTTGCATTTGGATTTCTAGCAGCAGTAGCTCTGACTAACTTATGTTTATCATTTAATGCTTTATCTAAATGTTCTTTTGTTGCGTTCGAATTACTAGCAGCATAAGCTCTGACCTCAGGATCTTCATCATTTAAAGATTTATCTAAATCTTCTTTAGTTGCTCCACTGTGACTAGCTAATGCTTTTCTATATGCCAGTGATCTTGTGAATGTTGGGATATTATTTAATCCTGGATGCCTCTTAACAAATGACATTAATTCATCACCATGTAATCTCTTATTATTCTCATCCACAATCTCCTCTCCTACTCCTATCCCACCCATTCTTCTGTATGGAAATTTCTCATTATGGAAATGTGCTATCCCAAAATGACTTCCTTCCTCTCTAGCTTTTTCATGATATTCATCAAACATATTTTCATTAGGATCAGGATGAGATGTACACCAACCTAATTTATTACCTTTAGGATCTGTTCCTAATGCTTGAGCTGCTTTCATACTATGTACATGATAAAAATCGAAATCTGGGCTAGAATGTACCTTAGTAGATCCTTCATCTATATCATTTTGATTAACAGCCTTTGCTTCTTCATCTCTCGATGTAAATGGATGTAAAGCAGTTTTCAGATCAGACACAGATTTATATTGTTCTATTCTCTTTTTATCAAGTTTAGATTTATATTTGTCAAAAGAAGATAAAGTAGATTTCATATCAGAAGCATCTTCTTGTTTTATTTCACCATTGTTATATCTATTTACCATCCATCCAGTATATCGCACATTACTATTTGGAGAATGTTTATGAAAATGATCTACAATTTCAGAAGGTTTTGTAAATTTTGCATTAGGATCATGTTTAGTACTGATATCACAACAGAATCTTTGTAATCATCTATTTTTGCTTCTAGTATTGTAATAAATTGCTTAAATCTTAACATTTATAATCCTATTTTATATTGTATAAATAATCTTACATGAACCTATAGGAATATTTATATTATGATAAAACTTGAACAAATGATCGAATTATGGAAACTAGACAGCATAATTGATGACACAAAACCTCAGAATGAATTGATACGAATTCCAATACTTCATGCAAAATATCTAGAAATATTATCCGAACATCGAATAGCTTCTAATAAAATGAAATTTGAATATTCTAAAATGAAAAAAATTAGAAGGGAATATTATCTGGGTAATTTAGATAAAGAAACTTTAGATGAATATAATTGGGAACAATTTGATCTTAAGATAGGAACTAAAGGTAATATTGAGTATTACTTAGAAGCTGATGATATTCTTATAAAAATACTACAAAAAAAAGTATATTATGATGAATGTGTTTCTATAGCTGAAACAATATTGAAGGAATTGCATAGCAGGACATTTCAACTAAAAGAATTCTGTACACATCAAAGATTTTTAGCTGGATCATATTAACATGATTGAAGTAAATAAAATAAATGAATCTCATGTAATCGTTAAATGTAATAGAGGTATTTCGCAGGAACTCTCAGATTATTTTTCATATTATGTAAATGGATACAGATTCATGGAGAAATATAAAAAAAAGTTATGGGATGGGAAGTTAAGATTATTTAAGATGTTGCCGAATGGCGATGGGGAATTTAATTTTGGATTGATGAAACAGTTAGAGGTATTCTGTTCAGATAGAGATTATCCTTTAATTAAAAATTATACAGAAAATTTTGATGTTGTTACAAAAGAAGATCTAGGATCTTTTGTAACGGAATTGGATATACATTCTTCAGGTAAAAAGATTGATGTTAGAGATTATCAATTTAATTGTGTATTAGACTTTCTGAATACCAAAAGAATGGTAGCACTAAGCCCAACATCATGTTTAGATCCTGAAACTGTAATAGAAGTAGATCTAAACGAAGAAGTTATGAATGTATTAATTGAGTATAGGAAATCATCTCATGTAAAAAAGAATGGAATAACCTTAAATGAATTAAAATACTTAACAGATTTAGGATTTAGACCTAAAATTAACACACCTTCAGGATTTGAAGAAATAACAGACACTTATAGAAAAAATGGTCTTGGTGTAGAAATATATTTTGAAAATGAAAGTATTCCATTAAAAGCTGCAAATAATCATTTACTTTGGTATAATGACGAATGGACTGAAGTAATAAATCTCAACGTAGGGAATTGTATTAATGGTAAAACAATATCCAAAATTATTAACGTAGAACCTCAAGATTGGATAGATTTTACTATAGATGCTGAACATGAATCTTATTACCATAATGGAATCCTACACCATAATTCAGGTAAGTCATTAATTTTATACATAATTATCAGATATCTATTAGAACATAAAAAAAGTAAAACTTTATTGATTGTACCCAATACATCTTTATGTCATCAATTATCCTCAGACTTCAGAGATTATTCATCTAGTAATAAATGGGATGTAGAAGGTAATGTACATTTAGTATTTTCAGGAAAAGATAAAGATTCTGATAAACCTATTATATTGTCAACATGGCAATCTTTACAATCAAATTCAATGAAAAAAGGAAATGGATTATCAAAATCTACAGCCTTAACTTATTTTAAACAATTTGATCTAGTATTATGTGACGAATGCCATTTAGCCAATTCTGTTGAAATCACTTCAATTATTGATAAATGTATTAACGCAGAATATAGAATCGGTGTAACAGGAACTTTAAATGGACAAAAAACGCATTCTTTACAATTAGAATCTTTATTTGGGCCAATTAAAAAGGTAATATCAACTAAAGAATTGATGGATAATAATCAAGTATCAGCCTTAGCAATTAAATGTATTGTATTAAAATATCCTGAAGAAGTTACTAATTTAACTAAAAAATTAAAATATCAAGAGGAATTAGATTTTTTAATAACATGTAAAGAAAGAAATACTTTTATCAAAAATTTATCTCTATCAATAAAAGGTAATACATTAATACTTTATCAATTTGTTGAGAAACATGGAGATGTATTGTATGAAATAATTTCAAATTCAAAGTTCGCAAAAGATAAAGTAATCTATTACATAAACGGTAGCATCCAAGCGGAACAGCGAGAAGTTATCAGGAAAGCAATGGAAACTCAGGACAATGTTATTCTGATAGGTTCAGTCGGAACGGTAGCAACCGGAACTAATATAAAAAACCTTCATAATATAATCTTTGCTTCTCCTGCGAAATCAAGAATCAGAAATCTACAATCCATAGGCCGTATCCTTAGAAAAAACGACAATAAATCGATAGCAACATTGTATGATATATCAGACGATCTGCGATACAAAAATCACCAAAATTACACATTATTACACTTTAAAGAAAGAATTAAAATTTATAATGAAGAAAAATTTAATTATAAATTAATAAATACCAATTTAAAGATATCAATTTGATACTAAATTCTTACAACATATTATATGATTAAAAATGAAAAATATATACAAAATTCGTTTTCAAATAAATCTCCAATAGGATACTATGTATATGCATATATTAGACCAAACGATTCTAAAATAGCAAAAGCAGGAACACCATATTATATCGGAAAAGGTATCAATAAAAGAATGTACAAAAAACATACATCAGTAAATGTTCCAAAAGATGATAGATATATTATAGTAATTGAATCAAATTTGACAGAAGTAGGAGCCTTAGCTATAGAAAGAAGACTTATAAAATGGTTTGGAAGAATTGATATAGATTCTGGAATATTAAGAAATCTTACTGATGGCGGTGACGGATTATCAGGGTATAAATTTACAGAGCAACAAAAAGAAAATGTATCAAAATCTTCTTTTTGGTATAATGATTTAGAAAAATCAAAAATAATCAAAAAAGAAAGATCAGAAAAGATGAAAGGTAAAAATAACCATTTTCATAGAGATAATTTGACAAAAGAATTCAAAGCAATGCAATTAGAAAGACTTACAGGCAAAAATAATCCTTCATATAACAAATATTGGATAAATGACGGAAAAGATAATATATTGATAGATAAAACATCAAACGTTCCTGAAGGATTTTTTGTTGGAATGGTTAAACGATCTAACGAAACAAAAGAAAAAATAGCAAGAAATAGAAGGAAAGTTTGGAGAGTTATTGATCCATATAATAACGTTTTAATAACAGAAAATTTAATGGAATTTTGTGTGTTGCATAATTTGAATTACGATACAGCAAAAATGAAAATAAAAAGATTTAGTGGTAAAAATTCTGGTTGGGTATTCGAGTCTTTAGATAATACAAATACTGAACTTAATGTTTCTATTAATAATACAATAAAGAAATCTTAATTAGATACTAAAGATTCAGTTAATGAAGAAAAATAGAATAGGTGAGCGAAGCGAGCGAATCATGAGCGTAGCGAAATGATTCTAAGGTGGGATCAACAATTACTGTTCTTTACATTCATTTAATACAATAATAGATACTAATTTTTAAAAATATATTAAATAAGAACTTAAAGTTTCTTAATTGTTATTTAATATAATTCTATTGATTAATCTTTACATCTATTATTGTATCATTTTTACACCAATTAAATTATTGTTGTATCATTATTAATAAAAATTTTAATACTATTATTACATTAATGATTTATCTTAACATTCATTAAGTGTCATTAATATTATCTTTAATGTATCATTTTTACATCTAATAAAATCTATTAGTGTTAATTAACATCTATTTAATATCAATTTAACATTAATTAATGTTTCAAATATAACAAATTAAATTTAATATTGTTCTATACTTATTTAACACTATTGATTTATCTTAATATTCCTTAAGTGTATTTTAGTATCAATATTAACATCAATTATACATTTTATTGTTGTATCTTTATTAAATTATTAATGCTATTTAATATTAATAATTTACTTTATACACCATTAATGCTTACATCTAATCTTTACTTAATTTATACTACATTTAATAAATCATTGATGTTAATCTTTACATCTATTAGTATCAATTTATACACCATTAAATAATTAATTTACATCTAACATTAATCAAGTTTTTAATCTACATTTAATTAACATTAATGATTTACTTTATACACCATTAAAGTTTTACATCTATTAGTATCAATTTGCATCCCACTCTGCGAATCATTTCGCTAACGCTCATGATTCGTTCGCTTCGCTCATACATAAATGTTTTATTAAATTTAATCTTTAATGTAACATTTATGTTTTTCTTTAATGTTTTTATTAGAAGAGATTCAGCGAAGGGAATGACACCCTTTTCCAGGGGTGTCATAGATTCTTGTAGGGACCGACAGCAGGTGTTTTTATTTGAATTCAACGCTATTGGGCTCTGTACCTTACCCTACCTGCTACGATTTTTAAAGAGAATGCGGTGTCAATATCTCTATATAGCGTTTTTAATAGAATTCGGAGTCGAATAAAATGTATTAATTAAATTAATGTTCTAAACTAACCCCTCTTACCATTTCTAGTTTATCGTAATCAGTTCCCGCAACGGACGGTATGATTTGAGGCATCCACTTCTCAGTGGGTAGACGATAAACAACTCCGGTACAAAACAGAGATTGGGATACCACCTCACAACAGAGTGGATTCTCCAGCGATATTACAGTTGGCTCGCTAACCTTAACTTGTACTGTTTCTAATACTATTATTTAGTATTATATGTAGTTTGCTTCATTAGTATTTAGTAAAACTTATAATCTGCTTAATGCCAATTATTGCATATTAGACAATTTAAATTATAAAAAGTTCCTTCTATATTAAATTATTTATACAAATAATCATTTTGCTTCTTAAGCAATTATAATACTATTTAGTATAACATACAATCTGCTATTTGTAAAGCTTTTTCTTCGTTTTATTTGCTTTTTTTCTTTTATTTGTATTAGGTTTAGTCTCAACTTTATTTGTTGGTTCTTTTTTAGGTCTTTCAAATTTAAATCCATTTACTTTGTAATATTCTTCTACTTTCCTGAATGTTACAATATCGGTTGTATACCATGCTCGACATACATGATCGTAATAAATGCCTATCCTTTTAGCTAATTTAAATTCTTCCTCAGATTCGAATGTCAGATATGCTTTTCTCATAATAAAACCTCTCTCAAATAGAATTATATATACTCTTGTAAATTATGTATTATATTATAGGCCAAATTATGAAATCAATGAAAAATTTTGAAGTTAAAAATGTTAGACTAAAAATTGGTGAAGATATCATCTGCTTTTATTATGAAGAGAATGGAATCTCTTATCTAAAGTACCCTAAAACATTCTACACCACATATGATTCAGAAATAGATTCTGATGATTACCGCAGAGAAATTGCTCTATTAGATTGGATACCTAAAGAAGCTTATTTCAAGCAAGAAATAGAATTTAAAAGTGAAAATGTTTTATTCACAGGATATCCTACAATTTCATTTGGTTATGAATACTTAAACAGTATCATAAAATATGTTGAAACTTCCGATTCTGAATTTGCTAAGAAGATAAAAGAAGTTAAATTTCAATTAGAAAAATCCTCTAATGATAGTGAAACTATTCATTGACTTTTTGTTTAGTTTATGTTATAATCATTTAACTAATAATTACAGAGGATTTTATGGAAGAATTAATTTTCGATTTTGAGATTATTCCAGAATTTATATTAGATATTGTACCAGAGGAGCTTGAAGTTTCTCCAACTGTTGTAAAAGAAAAGAAAAAGCGAACTCCTAGAAATTATATCAACAATGCAGATTTCTTACAAGCATTGATTGAATATCAGAAATTGTGTGACGAAGCTTTATCTGAGAATAAAGCTAAACCTAGGATTCCTAATTATATTGGTGATTGTTTTATTAAGTTATCTGAGAATTTAGCTAAAAGACCAAATTTCTTTGGATATTCTTATAGAGATGAAATGGTTGCTGATGGTGTTGAAAATTGCTTAAGATATATCTCTAAATTTAATCCTAAAAAGACTGAGAATCCATTTGCATATTTTACACAAATATTATGGTGGTGTTTTGTTAGAAGAATTAAATCTGAGAAGAAGCAACAGTATATTAAATACAAAGCTACTGAAAATTTTGGTGTTTTAGATTCTTCTGATATCATGGAATTAGGTGGTAGTAATGTTAAGCAGGTTGAGGTCTATGACAACATGTATGATTATATAAAGAAATATGAAGAAACAGAGTTTAAGAAAAAAGGAGTAGTTCTGAAAAAAGAAAATGTATCTGGAATTGAATTATTCTTAGAGGAATTGTGTAGTGAGTAATGTTAAACTTAGTAAGAAATTGTTGATACAACAATTAGGATTTTATAATTCTACTGTAGATTTTTTTGAACGTAATAAACTCTTAGGTTTTCCGTTAGATCGCTTTGATGATATTGTTGGAGATCATTGTGGAACTATTGATTTTATTTCTACAATAATAAATGGATCAGAGTTTGATGTTGATGGTAAATTAGTTAAATTATCATCAGGCGATAATTTAACTTCAGAATATGAATATGATCTAGATGGAAATATAGTTAGATGTTATAATAGTGATGGTTATTGGGAAACTTTTCAGTATGATGATTATGGAAATATTATTAGAGAAGATAATTCTGTTGGAGATTGGATAATATATGAATATGGTCTGGATGGAAATATATTAAGAGAAGAGAATTCTCATGATTATTGGGAAACTTTTCAATATGATTCTGATAATAATTTAATATATAAGGAAACTTCTGATGATTATAATGTAGAATATGAATACGATGAATATAACAAAAAGATCAGGGGAGTGTATTGTGGAAAATATTGGACAACTTTTGAATATGATGATAATTTAAATATTATTAGAGAAGATTCTGATGATGGTTATTGGGTAACAAATGAATACGATGAATATGGAAATATAATAAAACATGATAATTCTGATGGATATTGGTGGACTTCTGAATACGATCGAAATAGAAATAAAATTAAAGTTGAACAATATTATGGTGAAGTGTATGAATATGTTACTGAATTTTATGATAATGGTCAATTGAAACGATTCAATGATTTGTACATTCCATATTTTGAACAGGAATTATGTAATGATAGATGTGAAATTTGTAAATAGAGGATATAATGAAATTACCTTTAAACCTGAAATTTATGTGGAAGCAGTTTTTGATTTTACTTTATATCTAGAAAAATATGTTTCTGCTGAGGAATTTTTGGATGCTTTGTTTACAGATATCACGTTGAAAGAAAAGAAATTAAAGAGAATTTTTTATGAGTAAAATATGCTTTATTGGGGATTTACACATTGGTTGTAGAAATTCCAATCAACATCTGCAAAATTTGTTTGAGAATTTCTACACCAAAACATTTTTTCCATACTTAATTGGACATAATATAAAACATGTAGTACAATTAGGTGATTTATTTGATTCAAGAAAAGTATCAAATCATAACTCATTATATGAAGCTAGACGGTTCTTCTTCTCTAAATTTGATGCATATGACATACAATTGTATACATTATTAGGTAATCATGATATCGCTTTTAAAGAATCATTGAAGGTTAGTTCCTCAGATTTATTTTTATCACAATTTAAAAACATAAAAATCATTTCTGAACCTTCAACTATCAATATTAAATTTCCTGAACATGATCTAACAATAGATACAATTCCTTGGATTTGTTCTGAGAATTATGATAATTGTCTTGAATATATTGAAAATTCAACTGCTGATATTTGTGTTGGGCATTTTGAAATTTCAGGTTTTAAGATGTATAAAGGAAGCATTTCATCTGACCATGGATTATCTAAGGAACTGTTCTCTAAATATGAAATGGTATTATCTGGTCATTATCATCATAGATCAAAAAAGGGGAATATTGAATACATAGGAACACCTTATGAAATGACATGGCACGATTATGATGATACAAAAGGTTTCTATGTTTATGATTCTGAATCACGAGTCATGGAATTTATTGAAAATCCTTATACAATTTTCATAAAAGTTGATTATGATGATTCAGGTTTAAGTGTAGATGAATTTACTGAAAAATATTTAACTGAAGAATTTTTGTGGCAATTTTCTGTTAAATATGTTAAAATTGAGGTTATTCATAAAAATAATCCTTATTTGTTTGATATGTTCATTGATCAGGTTAATTTACAGAATCCTATCAGCGTTTCTATCGTAGAAGAACTTTTAAATATCGATGTTGAAGATTCTGTGAATGAAACTGATGACACATTAACGATAACTTATAAATATATTGATTCTGTTAATGCTCAGGAACTTGATAAAAATAAATTGAAATCTATCATGAGTGATTTATATAATGATGCTATGGCTGTAGAATGATAATTTTTAAGAAGATAAGATATAAGAATTTATTATCAACAGGAAATACCTTTACTGAAATAGAATTAGATTCTGTTAGAAAAACATTATTGATGGGTTTTACTGGTAGTGGCAAAAGTTCAAGTATAGACGCTATTACTTTTGCCCTTTATGGTAAACCCTTCAGAAAGATTACTAAATCTGGTATGCTTAATTCAATTAATAAATCGGAATTAGTTACTGAGATTGAATTTTTGATAGGATCTAATTATTATAAAGTTATCAGAGGAATTAAACCTAATATATTCGAAATTTATTGTAATGATGTTTTAGTTCAACAAGATGCTAAAATTAAAGATTATCAAGATTATTTAGAACGATATATCTTAAAAATTAATTATAAATCTTTTACACAGGTTGTCATTTTAGGTTCTGCTAGATATACACCTTTCATGCAATTGTCTGCTTCTGATAGACGTTCTGTTATTGAAGATCTTTTAGATATCCAGATCTTCTCAAATATGAATGTTATTGTGAAAGATAAATTGACTGAATTGAAAGAATCGATTCAAGATTGTAAACGTGATATCGAATTGTATAAAGATAAGATAGAGCTTTATAAGCAAAATATAAAGAAATATGAAAAATCATCAGAAGAAATTATTCTGAAAAAAGAAGCTTCTATTTCTAATACAATCACAGAAATTGAATCTGTTGAGAATGAAATTAAAACTAAATTAGAATTAATCTCAAAATTATCAGAAGAAATTGTAGATAAAGGTTCTCTTGAAACAAAATATGAGAAATTAGTTCTTCTGAAAGAGCGAGTCAGAAATTCTATTGATAAATTTAAAAAAGAAGTTGTTTTTTATAACCTGAATGATAATTGTCCAACATGTAAACAACATATAGAAATAGATTTTAAGTCAGGCAAAGTTAATTTCAACAACAATAAAATTGAAGAATTATCTGTAGGAAATATAAAACTTGATGCTGAATTAAAATCGATTAAATCAAAATTAGCTGAAATTTCTACAATATCAAAAGAGATTTCTAGTCTAAATTCTGATGTCATTAGATGTAATTCTACTATTTCATCAGCTCAAAAATATATAAAATTGATTAATGAAGAATTAAAAGAAATTGAATCTGAGAAGAAACGATTCAACAATGATGAAATGGAAAATTCCAGAAATGAATTAGATAAATTAGTTGAGAAATATGAAGAATATGTTACTGATAAATCTTATTATGATTTTGTTTCTTTGATGCTTAAAGATGGTGGTATCAAAACTAAGATCATAAAGCAATATTTACCAATCTTGAATAAGTATATAAATCAATATTTGTCACAATTAGATTTCTTTGTTAATTTCAATATCACTGAGAATTTTGAGGAAGTTATTAAATCAAGACATAGAGATGAATTTACTTATGCTAATTTCTCTGAAGGTGAAAAGATGAGATTAGATTTAGCTGTTCTATTCTCATTTAGGCAATTAGCTAGACTTAAAAATTCAGTGAATACTAATTTATTGATCTTAGATGAAGTAATGGATTCGTCATTGGATTTAGCAGGAACAGATGCGTTCATGGAATTGATTTCGAATACTGACAAATATACCAATGTATTTGTTATTAGTCATAAAACTGATCAGATATTAGATAAATTTGATCGAGTTATAAATTTCAACAAAGTTAAAAATTTTAGTAAAATGAAGGTAATTTAATATGCAAGAAGTGATATACAATACAGAAGATTTTATACATAATGCAGAACAAACTGCACTACCTAAAGAGAACTTTAAACCTTATCCTTTAGTTGATGAAAAATCGAACATTTTATGGGCTAGGTTAAACGATTTTGATTTTTCTGACTTACACCATGACCCAGCGGAAATCGCGTCTAGGCTGATAGAAACGGCTAAATTTCATGATTCTTTATCAGTAACAGCGAATCAGTGTGGATTAAGATATAAAATTTTTGTTGCTGGTTCTGGTGATGAATTTGTTGCATTTTTTAATCCTGAGATTATTTCATATTCTGATGAAACTTGTCTGATGCAAGAAATTGATCTTAGTAATATGGGGTTAATGCTTTCTATCAAAAGACCGAAATCGATTTCTTTATATTATCAAGATTATACAGGAGAAGTTAGGACTCATAGATTTGATGGAATTTCTGCTAGAATAATCCAACAAAATGTTGATAGATTAAATGGAGTAGATTTTAAATCTAAGGTATCTGGTTTAATTTTAGATAGAGCTATAAAAGCTAGAAATAAAAAAGTTAAGAGATTCGTTAGAAATTCTTTAATGGTAAAATGATATGAGCGATTATTATAATGTTTTGGGTGTTGATAAATCTGCTACTATTGAGCAGATAAAGAAACAATATAAGTCTCTGGCTATGAAACATCATCCAGATAGAAATCCTGATAATAAAGTAGAGGCTGAGCTTAAATTTAAATCAATTAAAGAAGCTTATGAAATCTTATCAAATCCTGATAAACGCCGAGCTTATGATAATAGTAGAACAACATATTCTCAAACTAATCCATTTGATGATTTTTTTAGTGGTAGCTTCGGTCAGCAACGATATGCTGATGCATTCTCGAAAGTTTATACAACAAATCATTCTAGTGAAATTACTTACAAAATAGATATAACATTAGAAGAATCTGTGACAGGTGTTTATAAATCTGTAAATATTCCTGTCGATGTAGTCTGTAAAACGTGTAATGGTACTAGAAGAGATCCTAATACTAAAATTCAAAAATGCGATTTTTGTGATGGCACAGGAAAAATATTAGGTAACAGTACAGATTGTTATCTATGTGCTGGTACTGGTAATCTTTCGACGCATAATTGTACTTCATGTGAAGGTTCTGGAACTGCTAGAGGATATCAACAATTCTCAATTAAACTTCCTGAAGCTTGTCCTGATGGTTATACAACTGTAGCTGGTAATTATAACAACAAAATCGTCTTTGTAAAAGTTCATATAAAACCACATAAGATATTTAAACGTGAAGGATTGAATTTAACACTAAAACAGAATATAGACTTTAAAACTGTTATTTTAGGCGGTGTTATACAAGTCCCTATTGTAAATGGTCATGTTAAATTAACAATCCCTGAAGAAACTCAGACTGGTACAATATTTAAAATAGCAGGAAAAGGTATTAAAAATGAATCTAGTGCTATTGGTGATCTTTTATGTGAAATTGTTGTATTAACACCTAAAGGGTTAACTGAGAATCAAAAAGAATTGATAAGACAACTCTAAACATGCTATAATACATCGATTTTATTGCGTATACGCTTCGATAATTATAAAGTAATATCTGAGTGTCACTTAGCGTTAAAATGAGCTTAGAAACGATTTATATAAATATTATAAGACATTTTAAATAATACTAAAGGGAATAAACATGACAAAAGAAATAGAAGAAAATTATAAATCTGTAGATGAAGCAATAAAATTACCAAGCGATGACAAATTGACGAAAGATCATTTAAATATGTTAGATGCTGAACATGAAAAACATTTTAATGCTTATAGTAAAGCTAAACCTATGAGTGATTCAGCATCAAAACATGCAAAGAAAATGGATATTATAAGTGGTCAAATGGATCATGTTCGAGGTGTTTTAAAAAATAAAGCTAAGACTAATGAATCTGTAGATGAAGCATATAGTGAAAAAAATCCTAAAATTGATTTACATCATAAAGAAACTGGTGAATATTTAACATCTACTAATTGGTCTCCTACTATAAAACACGCCATCAGTACATTTGAACAAAAATATCCTGATATGGTAGGTAAAGTTAAAGGATATAAAGCTAAGACTAATGAATCTGTAGATGAAGCACCTAAAGGTACTTTAGTGTCAGAAATGATTGAGAGTATTCTTGGTGATGAATTGGTCGAATCAACTAAACAATTTAAATCTATTTTATCTGAGAAATTCTCTGAAAAATTAGATGAAGTGAAGCGTACAATTTCTAAATCTATCTTATCTAAAGAAGATTAATTGTATTGTTAAAATGAGTTCGTGGTCGTAAAGAGCATTAGATAGGGGCTTCACCTGAAATTGGCTTCTACTACTTGGACGAAAGATCTTCAGGGGATCTTTAGATAGGACATATAATGGTGGATTCCGAACCTGTTAGCTAAGGAATCGCTACTACTATTTACCGCAACCAATTAGAACATGTACGCATAGTTTTATCTTATGCGTACATGTTCCTTCTTGTATCAATTCAATACATTCTAAAATTTTCATAGCTTAAAAATCTTGTTATATATAATACTATATGTTATTTGAGGCATATAAATCGTAATTAACAAAGGTGATAATAGTATGGAAATAAAAATTAATAAAGAAACTCTAGCAGGTAAATCATTATTCGTAAGCACTCCTATGTATGGTGGTCAATGTCTTGGAATGTATATGAAGTCTTGCTTAGACCTGCAAACCGTCTGTATGCAATATGGCGTTGAAATAAAATTCTCTTTCCTGTTCAATGAAAGTTTAATTTCTCGTGCAAGAGCATATTTGGCTGATGAATTCATTCGTTCAGGATGCTCTCATATGATGTTCATTGATGCTGATATCTCATTCAATGCTATGGATGTCTTAGCAATGTTGGTGTTAGATAAAGAAATTATAGGCGCACCATATCCAAAAAAGACTATTAAATGGTCTAATATCAAAAAAGCAATTCTTAAAAATCCTGATATTGACGAAAGTGTCTTAGCAACATTAGGTGGAGATATTGTATTCAATCCTGCTGCTGGAACAGAACGCTTCTCTGTAGCTGATCCATTAGAAGTTATGGAAATTGGTACAGGTATGATGATGATTCGTAGAGAAGTTTTTGCTAAATTTGATGAAGCATATCCACAGTATTTGTATACACCTGATCATGTTGGTACTGCAAATTTTGGCGGTGATCGTAAGATTATGATGTATTTTAGCACAGAAATAGATAAAGAATCGAATAGGTTCCTGTCGGAAGATTTTTTCTTCACCCAATCGTGTAGAAAAATAGGCATAAAAGTTTGGATGGCTCCGTTTATTTCGTGTGGACACACCGGATCTTATTTGTTTCAAGGAAGTTTGCCTCTAGTAGCACAATATCTAGGCGAGTTATAATTAACATCTGATAAAAATGGAGGAGAAAAATACTCCTCCATTGTATCCATTTTATTTAATCCTTCTTCCTGTCCAACCTTTATGTTGTGGTTTTGTTCCACCTAGAACATGTAGAACACATTGATAATATAAATCATGTTCTTTACAGAAATTTTTGATGTGATATACATCATGATCAATCCCATTGGAGTCCGTTAATATTGCTTTTGGTTCTTTTATAAATTCTAATATAACTTTAATTTCATTAAGCAACATCGGAATGTTTTTATATACGCAATGATAAGTTTTGTTGTATGGTAAATCGTTCACTCTACAAAATTCAGTTAAATTGTTATGTATAATAAATGTATTATCAGGATATGTTATTTTGAATTTCTTTATGTATCCTGATTTACCAGTTCTATGATTTTTTTCGCCCGTTCTATTTCTCATTTTTTGAAGATGTTCTTCTGTGTGATGCCCACCTAAAAACTTGATTCTTTACCGAACATGGGATTTCCTTTTCCTATCATAGTAATTTTCTGGTCTTCTGATTTTTTGTTATAAAATTCTATGCCTTTTGAAGATCTTGCAAATTCTTTAAGTTTGATAGATATTTTTAATTTATTTTCTGAGCTTTTGTTTGTATGATTCTTGATCATCAATTTTCTAGAGATTCCATATAGCCTAGAATTAAAATATTTGTTTGTCCCTTTTCCCATTCTTGCTACTGATATTGTCATTTTATAAACATATTTTTTATCTTTAAGCATTAATGCTAATAATACATGAGTAATAAAATGTTCTCTTGCTGATAGATAGACAAAATTATCTTTATGATTTGGATCTCCTTCAATAAAACCTATTGAACCTTTTCTGGTTCTGTTTATAAACATACATTCAGGGACTATGTGATGTTTTTCTGTGTATGATTCAGTATCAGAGATTCGTTGCATTGCATTGTTTATTATATTGGCATACCATTTACAATATTTGTTTTTATGAGAAATGTCTGATATTATATTGATATAAGTATTTGTGCTGGTCATATTAGTTTCCTTAGAATGATTAGAGTAGTGGGAATTGGTAGTTCCGCGACTACAACTACTTATATGCAAAATAGTTCTTGACTAATTAACATTAACTCTATATAATATTATCAACAGTTAAAGATTAGGAATTTAGTTATGGTTGTTTTATTAGTTCTTTTATGTTTACAAGTGAAACATTGGTATATTGATTTTGTTAATCAATCTGATGCTGAAGTTTATGCAAAAGGGATTTATGGTGATATTGTTGGAATCTGGCATAGTGTTAAACATGGATTGCTGACAGCGTTAGTATTTTTATTCTTTGAATCATTTTATATTTCGGTATTAGTTGGTGTGATTGATTTTGTTTTGCATTATCATATAGATTGGATTAAGAAGAATTATGGTAATCAAGATATCACTAATAAAAAGTTTTGGAATCATCTTGGATTAGACCAGATGGTGCATCAAATTTGTTATATTGGTTATGTTTATTATGTTTATTATTTTGGTGCATAATTTATGATTATTGGTGTATGTGGTTTTAGTGATTCATGTAAAAATATTGTCAGAGAAATTTTAGTTGATAAAGGATTTAAACATTTATTATATTCTGGAGAACACTCGTTAGAAATTGAAATACCTAAATATGATAATGTTGTTATCACTGATGTAAGACTTCTTGATGAATTTAAAAAGATAAAAGATCTTGATGGATATATTTTTGAAGTTGTTGATCGTCAACCTGTTTGGTGGTGGACAGCTTATAATGAGCTTACTGGTGTTATTGAAGCTGGAACTATGAAAAAATTGTATCCTGAAGTTCATATATCAGAATGGGGATGGATTTGTAGTGATTATATAGATTCAGAAATTTATTATACTGAAAATATTGAAGAACTTAAAGAAGACATTGAAAGTTATATAGAACTTTTAAATTTAGTATAAATAAAAATGATTGAGAGTGTATATTTTCAGTGTGTGGTTCATTGGTTGATCGCTAGTTTTGGGAACTAGATTAAGGGAGTTCGATTCTCTCCACACTGAAAATATATACTTAGAATTTTATAAAAAAAGCTTTACTAAATTACTATTGTAGAGTATAATTTGATTTTGATTTTTAACATGAGGAATGCTATGAAGATATCTCCAGAAACTAATGTGATTTTGAAAAATTTCGCCCACATCAATCAATCTATCTTTTTCAAGAAAGGTAATGTAATTTCTACAATTAGTCCACAAAAGAATATTTTAGTTGATGCAACCATTACTGAGAATATTCCACAAGATTTTTGTATCTATGATCTGAATAATTTTTTATCTGTTAATTCTTTATTTAAAGATGGTTCTGAATTAGAGTTTGATGATAAACATGTCATTATTAAAGGTTTGAATGGTAGATCTCAGATTAAATATAGATTTACTGATCCATCTTTAATTGTAGTTGCTCCTGAGAAAAGACCTAAATTACCCGATGTAGGAATTTCATTTACATTATCTAAACAAGATTTTGATTGGATGATTAAAACATCAACAGTTCTTGGTGCGCCACATTTAGCTGTTCAATCTGACGGAAATGTCGTTTCGTTAGTTACATTTGATGAATCGAATGATTCTAGTCATACAAATTCTTTAGAATTGGTTGATGTAGATCCTAAAGGTGCTAAATTTAAATTAATTTTTAAAACGGAAAATCTTAAAGTAATTCCTGATACCTATGTTATTGAAATTAGTTCAAAAGGAATTTCAACATGGACATCAGTAGCTAATGAAATTAAATATTTTATCACAACAGAAACTAGTAGTAAATTTGAGAAATAAGGAATAATATTATGAGCAATAAAATTACAATTGAAACTGTATTTGGTACATTAGATGATAACCAAATCAATACATTAACTAATGGTGTTAATGAAATTTTAGTTCATCTTTCTAGAATTGATTCTGCTAATGAAGCTATTAAAGATATCGTAGGTTCAGTTTTTGATGATACAAAAGTACCTAAGAAATTTATTAAAAGAATTGCAAAGGTTCGTCATAAAAATTCGTTCTCTGAGGTGGCAATAGAAGATAATGAATTTCAGTCTTTATATTCTGTAGTAGTTAAATCTGAACAATAGTTTTATGAAACTAACTAAAAAATTCTTACAGCAAATAGGGTTAGAAGATTATGAAATTAATTTTTTTGAGCGAAATAAACTTTTAGGATTTCCGTTAGATCGTTTCAATGAAATTGAAGGAGATGATTATAACGGTTTTGTTCAAGATTTGAGAGTGAAGTTAGAATGTAAATTTCAATTTGATGATGATCAAAATGTTATTAAAATTGAAGATTATTGTAGAGATGAATTTGAATCATATGAATATGACCAAAATGGAAATAAAATAAAATCGGAAGATTCGTATGGCGTATTGTGGGAATATGAATACGATTCTAAAGGAAATGAGACTAAAAGCATTAATGTTACGGCAGGGTATTGGTGTAAGTTTGAATATGACCTGAACGGAAATGAAATCAAAACAGAAGATTCTTATGGTGATTTTCGATTGTATTATTATGACTGTAATAACAATAAAATCAAAACAGAATATTCTAATGGAAATTATGAATTATATTCGTATGACCGAACTGGATATATGATTCGTATGGAAGATCCTAATGGAAATTGGAGAGAATGTGAATATGATTCTGATAATAGATTAGTCAGAGAAGAATCTTATGTTGGATTATGGAAAACTTATGAATATAATCAAAATGGTTATGTTATAAAAGAAAATGATCAATCTAATAAATTATGTATTCATGATTATGATCAAAATGGAAATCGTATTATGTATAGTGATTCTAATGGAAATTATTGGTCATTAGAATCTGAATTTTATGATAATGGTCAATTGAAAAGATATGGTGATTTAAAAATTCCATATTTTGAACAATCTTAGATTTTAATGTAACACTTGAAATTTTTATCTCCAATCACACTTATGGTTGAAGATTGGAGATAATTTTATTATGAGAAATGTGTATGAATAATGAAGAAATATTGTGGTTTAATAAATATAGACCACAGAAAATTGCAGATTGTATTCTTCCTGAATCAATTAAATTACCGTTTCAGACATTGGTAAATAAAAAAACTATTCCAAATTTATTGTTATCAGGATCACAAGGTTGTGGAAAAACGACTGTAGCAAAAGCGTTATGTGAAGAATTAGGAATAGATTATATAACAATCAACTGTTCTGATGAAAATGGCATTGATGTATTAAGAGGTAAAATTAAAAATTATGCTTCTTCAGTTTCTCTATCTGGTGGCAGAAAAGTAATTATAATGGATGAAAGCGATTTCTTAAATTCCAATTCAGTTCAGCCAGCACTTCGTGGAGCAATTGAGGAGTTTTCTAAAAATTGTTCTTTCATTTTTACATGTAATTATAAAAATAGAATCATCGAACCTTTACATTCAAGATGTTCTGTCATTGAATTTAAGATACCTAAAGAAGACAAATCTAAATTGATGGCACAATTCTTTAAAAGAGTTTGTTATATATTGGATCAAGAATCTGTAGAATATAATAAAGAAGTTGTTGCTCAATTTATCGCAAAACATTATCCCGATAATCGTAGAGTATTGAATGAATTACAAATGTATGCTATGGGCGGAGTCATTGATGTTGGATTACTTTCTCAGGTTTCTGATATTCAATTAACACCACTTTTTAAATATTTAAAAGAAAAGAATTTCGCTGAAGTTAGGAAATGGTTATCTGAAAATGATGATATTGATCGTGTTACATTATTCAGAAAAATTTATGATGGAACTTATGATTTCCTAAAGCCAAATTCTATACCACAAATAGTTTTATTATTAGCAAAATATCAATTCTATGCAACATCTAGTGTTGATCAAGAAATTAATATGTTGGGATTTTTTACTGAATGTATGATTGAATTGGAATTTAAGTAATATGGATTTATTTAAAGATTTAATACCATCCTTAATTCAAAAAAAGAAATATATTTTAACATTAGAGAATGAGAAAGATTATACTCCTTATGTTGTGAATATGGCATTATCTCAGCATATTGATTGTGTTCTTTATGTTAATGAAATGAATCGATATCCTGATTTAGATAATAAATTGCAATACGATTTTTATTATCATTCTCTGGTTGCTAGAAACAGACCGTATCAGAAATGGTTAAAGTCTACAAATTCTCCAGATATGATTAATGTTAAAGAGTATTTTAGTAGTTCAACATCTAAGGCTAAAGAAGCCTTAAAAATACTTACTCCTGAACAATTAAAATCTATAGCTGAATATGTTGATAAGGGTGGTACAGTTAAATGATGTAGTATAAATACTTTTATTTAAAGGATTTTATGAGGTTATACTATGAATGATATTTTTTCTGGATATGGAGTTGAGGTGTATATCAATGATGAGGATTTTCTGAAGATAAAGGAAACATTATCTCGTATAGGAATTCTCTCAAATAGGGACAAAACATTATATCAATCTTGTCTTTTATTACACAAACAGGGACGTTATGCAATTATGCATTTTAAAGAATTGTTTGCTTTAGATAATAAATTACATTCAATTGATGAAAATGATATTGCCAGAAGAAATACAATAGTGAAATTATTAGAAGAATGGGAATTGTTAGAAATAAGATATCCTGATTCTTGTAAATTTCCTTTAGTTCCTATGTCTCAGATAAAAATATTATCCTTTAGCGAAAAAGATGATTATACTTTGGTTAGTAAATATAGTATTGGTAAAAAACGAGGAATTTAATTATGTCTTGTCGTAATGAACTGAATAACCAATTACAAG
>Ga0114958_10001214_pt1 | contig 20555 bp, 18 predicted proteins | sample C_130208_EF_Meta_FD_89577 | JGI IMG/M metagenome (GOLD analysis project Ga0114958, IMG submission 89577) | Freshwater microbial communities from Lake Croche, Canada to study carbon cycling - C_130208_EF_MetaG | ecosystem: Environmental > Aquatic > Freshwater > Lake | place: Lake Croche, Canada...
TCATCTGGTGGCATGTTTAACAATTATGCGATCGTCCAAGGGGTTGACCATATTGTGCCGGTGGATATTTATTTACCCGGTTGTCCGCCACGGCCAGAGATGTTGATGGATGCCATCATCAAACTCCACGAACAGATTAGCGATACGAAACTAGGCGCTAATCGCGAGCAAATAATCCGTGAAGTAGAAGCAGCTGCGCTCGCATCTAAACCTACCTTCCAAATTCAAGGATTGCTCAAATGAGCGAAGATCATAAAGATTCTGGCTCCTTCGGTGTTCACGGTACAGGTGATACTTCGGGATACGGGTTGCTGGTAAGAAAGAGTGCAAATCCGGGATCAACCGAACGCCCCTATGGTGGTTACTTTGATGATGTTGCAGATGAACTCGAAAAAGCTTATCCAGAATTTAGTGCTGACATTGAACGTGTTGTGTTAGATCGGGGCGAACTCACTCTTCATGTGAAAGCCGAACGCTTGGTTCAGGTAGCGCAAATATTGCGTGATACGCCAACACTTCGTTTTGAAATGTGCTTGGGTGTCAGTGGCGCACACTATCCGCAGGATAAAGATAGAGAATTGCATTGTGTGTACCCACTTCTTTCATTGACCCACAATCGTCGAATCCGATTAGAAGTCAGTGTTCCTGATAGCAATCCACACATCCCGTCTTTGGTGGAAGTCTGGGCTGGCAACAACTGGCACGAACGCGAAACCTTTGACATGTTCGGAATTATTTTTGACGGCCACCCTGGATTGACACGCATCTTGATGCCAGATGACTGGATTGGCCATCCGCAACGCAAGGATTATCCGTTAGGTGGAATCCCAGTCGAATATAAGGGTGCTGTCGTTCCGCCACCATCAGAGCGCAGGTCATACTCATGACTACATATGATCCATACGCAACATCTAGAGAAACAACAGAAGGCCGAGTTTATTCCGTAACCGGAAATGACTGGGATTCGCTCGTTACAGAAATCGGTGCAACCAAAGAAGAGCGTGTCGTTGTCAATATGGGACCTCAACACCCGTCCACTCATGGCGTGCTTCGATTGATTTTGGAATTAGAAGGAGAAACAGTTACGGAAGCGCGTGCCGGGATTGGATATTTGCATACTGGCATCGAAAAAAATACCGAATACCGTAACTGGACTCAAGGAGTTACTTTTGTTACTCGAATGGATTACCTTTCGCCTATATTTAATGAGACTGCTTACTGCTTGGGTGTAGAAAAGCTTTTAGGTATTACTCACGAAATTCCAGAACGTGCCACGGTTTTGCGAGTCATGATGATGGAGTTCAATCGAATCTCTTCTCACATGGTTGCGTTGGGAACAGGTGCGCTAGAACTCGGTGCGCTTTCGCCCATGATCTTTGCATTCCGTGAGCGCGAAAAAGTCTTGGATGTTTTTGAAATGGTCTCTGGCTTGCGCATGAATATGGCCTATGTCAGACCTGGTGGCGTTTCGCAGGATCTGCCAGACGGTGGTTTGGCAAAGATTAGAGAGACCGTTAAAGAGCTACGGCATAATTTTAAGGATAATGAAAAGCTTTTAGTTGGAAACTCCATTTGGATGAAGCGAACTCAAGGAGTTGGTTACTTGGATTTGGCTGGCTGCACAACCCTGGGAATCACTGGGCCAGTCTTACGTTCTACCGGAATGCCATGGGATCTGCGTAAGTCAGAACCATATTGTGGCTATGAAAATTATGATTTTGATGTGATCACACATACTGATTGTGATGTCTATGGTCGCTTTATGATCAAGATGAACGAGCTAGAACAGTCCTTGCGTATCATCGAACAATGCTGTGACAAGCTAGAAAAATTAAGTGGAGCACCGGTTAAGGTGGAAGATAAAAAATTGGGATCCCCAGCTGATCTAACGGTTGGTGCAGACGGTTTAGGAAATTCGAAGGAACATATTGCGCACATCATGACGCAATCGATGGAAGCGCTCATCCATCATTTCAAGCTAGCGACTGAGGGCTTCCGGGTACCTGCTGGTCAGGTTTATACCGTTGTGGAATCTCCTAGAGGCGAGCTCGGTGCGCATCTTGTTTCTGATGGTGGCTCACACCCTTACCGGGTTCATTTCCGTGAACCATCATTCAATAATTTGCAATCACTTTCTGCAATGTGTGAAGGCAGCATGATCGCTGATGTTGTTGCTGCTGTAGCTTCAATTGATCCGGTGATGGGTGGGGTAGATCGCTAATGTCCGACAAGCAAAATTTTACAGCAGAAGAATTAGCAACAATGGATTCGATAATTGCTCGTTATCCTAAATCTCGATCTGCCATTATGCCGCTGCTACATTATGTTCAATCGATTGATGGATACGTCACCGGTCGTGGAATAGAAACCATTGCCACGAAGTTGGATTTAGCAACTGCAGAAGTGACGGCAGTTTCTTCGTTCTACACCCAATATAAGAGCGAGCCTGTGGGTGAATATCACGTTGGGATATGTATCAATACCTTGTGCGCAGTGATGGGTGGAGATGTTCTTTATGAGGAGACTCGTAACCATCTAGGGATTGATAATCACGAAACCACGAGTGATGGAAAAGTTTCATTGGAGCGGATCGAATGCAATGCTGCTTGCGATTATGCCCCGGTAGTTATGGTTAACTGGGAATTTTTTGATAACCAGACTCCGCAGAGTGTTAAGGATTTGGTTGATGATCTGCGTGACGGTAAACCGGTTAAACCGACCCGGGGTCCTAGTTCACTTCGCACCTGGAAGCAGAATTCCGCCGTCTTGGCAGGATTACCCGATGGACTTGTGAATGAAGGTGTTCAGGCAGGTGCTCCAACCTTGCTTGGGCTAAACCTTTCCAATAGTTCACCCGCACCAGCAATTGCGGCACCAGTCGAAGCTCTAGTTGTACCGGAGGCAAATCAATGACCACTTTGACACCTGTCCTTTCTAAAAATTGGAACGATGCCGACTCTTTCACCATCGCTGGTTATAAACGCGCTGGCGGATACGTGGGACTGGGTAATGCGTTAAAGCAAACGCCAGATGAGGTAATAGCTCTAGTAAAAGAGTCTGGTCTGCGCGGACGTGGTGGTGCTGGATTCCCCACGGGAAACAAATGGAGCTTTATTCCGCAAGGAGATAACAAGCCACATTATCTAGTCGTTAATGCAGACGAGTCAGAGCCTGGCACATGTAAAGATATGCCACTCTTGCTTGCCAACCCACATTCTTTAATTGAGGGAATGATTATTGGTTCGTATGCAATTCGGGCAAATCATGCTTTTATTTATTTGCGCGGGGAAGTTGTCCATGTTTTCCGACGCGTTCAACAAGCCATTACTGATGCATATGCAGCTGGTTTGTTAGGTAAAAATATTTTGGGAAGTGGATTTGATTTAGATATAACTTTACATGCAGGGGCTGGTGCATATATTTGTGGCGAAGAAACCGCGCTATTGGATTCACTCGAAGGATTCAGGGGTCAACCGCGGTTACGGCCTCCGTTTCCGGCAATTGCTGGACTGTATGCAATGCCTACAGTGGTTAATAATGTGGAATCGATAGCGTCTGTACCAGCGATTCTGGCACACGGTGTCACCTGGTTCCAAGCAATGGGAACAGAAAAAAGCAAAGGTTTTACTTTGTATTCACTATCAGGGCATGTTGCTAACCCTGGTCAATTTGAAGCGCCATTGGGAATCACGCTTCGGGAAATCCTAGAACTCGCTGGCGGAATACGGCCCGGACATCAGCTTAAATTCTGGACTCCCGGTGGATCATCTACGCCAATCTTCACAGCGGAACATCTAGATGTACCTCTAGATTACGAAGGAGTTTCTGCTGCCGGTTCAATGTTGGGAACTAAAGCGTTACAGATTTTTGATGAAACAACCTGCGTCGTTCGAGCAGCTCTGCGCTGGTCCGAATTTTATAAACATGAATCCTGCGGAAAATGTACGCCGTGTCGAGAAGGCACCTGGTGGTTGGTTCAGATGCTAGAAGATCTGGAAGCTGGTAAAGGAACTGAAGCAGATTTAGAAAAACTGCTTGACCTTTGCGACAATATTGCTGGTCGCTCGTTCTGCGCTCTTGCAGATGGCGCCGTAGCTCCTATTATTTCGACGCTGAAATATTTCCGATCCGAATACATTCTTCATCAGACACATGGTGGTTGCCCATTTAATCCGGCTGCATCTACCTTATTTGAAATGGTCGGTGCCTGATGGAAGAAGTAGTGGCGGCAGTGGAAACAGTTACCGCGGTTATTGATGGTCTAGAAGTTACCGTGCCTAAAGGGACTCTAATTATTCGGGCAGCTGAGCAGCTAGGCGTTGCGATTCCCCGGTTCTGCGATCATCCCTTGTTGGCTCCAGTTGGTGCCTGTCGTCAGTGTTTAGTTGAAGTAGAAATTAATGGACGTGCCTTTCCTAAGCCACAGGCATCATGCACCATGCCGGTAGAAAATGGCATGATCGTTAAAACTCAATTGACTTCAGAAGTATCCGCGAAGGCACAAGCTGGGATCATGGAATTCTTGTTGATCAACCACCCATTGGATTGTCCCGTCTGTGACAAAGGTGGGGAATGCCCGCTTCAGAATCAGGCCATGTCGGCTGGGCGAACCGAAACTCGATTTGAAGGCGAGAAGCGAACTTTCGAAAAACCAATCAATATTTCTTCGCAAGTTTTGCTTGATCGCGAACGTTGCGTTTTGTGTGCCAGGTGTACTCGATTTTCCGAAGAAATTGCCGGCGATCCTTTCATCACTCTTAATGAGCGCGGGGCGCTACAACAAGTCGGTATTTATGAAGATAAGCCATTCGAATCGTATTACTCCGGTAATACCGTACAGATTTGCCCGGTCGGTGCTTTGACCGGATCTTCCTATCGCTTTAGAGCGCGGCCATTCGATTTGGTCTCGATTAATTCCGCCTGTGAACATTGCGCATCCGGTTGTGATCTTCGGACAGATATGCGACGCGGCAAGACATTACGTCGTTTGGCAGGGGATGACCCAGAGGTCAATCAAGAATGGAACTGTGACAAGGGTCGCTGGGCATTTAAATACTTAACCTCTCGTGAACGCGTTTCTACTCCGATGGTACGTGGGGATGATGGTGAACTACATGAAGCTTCGTGGCCAGAAGCCTTGGCCGCTGCTGCACATGGCTTAAAAGGAAAACGATCTGCTGTATTGGTTGGTGGTAGGTCGACCATGGAAGATGCGTATGGATATTCCAAATTTGCTCGGGTTGCGTTAGGAACAAATGACATTGATTTCCGGTCCCGACCACATTCGGCCGAAGAGAGCGAATTTTTGGCAGCAGTTGCAGTTAATCTGACGACAACCTATGCCGACATTGATAAAGCCGATCATGTTCTGCTTTTGAGTATCGAACCAGAGGAAGAATCACCTATTCTCTTTCTAAGAATTTATCACCAAGTGCGCAAACGTGGGCTGGCGGTCACAACTGATGCGCCAATCGCAAGCCGTGGAACCACAAAACTAAAAGCAGCTTTGGTTTCAGCGGCCACAGAAATGACGGGGCTCACCGATAAGAGCGTGATTTTGGTCGGTGAACGGGCAGCGGAAACTGTCGGCGCCCTGTCGGCAGCAGTCGCGTTAGCTGAATCAACCGGAGCTAAGCTCGCTTGGATTCCGCGTCGCGCCGGTGAACGTGGTGCAGTTGAAGCTGGTGCCATGGCCAACCTATTACCTGGTGGCCGTCCTGTGGCACATCCTGCAGCCAGGGTCGATTGCGAAACTGTTTGGGGTGTATCTGGTCTTCCGACACAGCCAGGACGCTCGACTTCAGAGATACTAGCTGGGCTTGAAGCAGGTCTCTTGGATGCCGTGGTAATTGGTGGTGTAGACCCAGTAGATATTTCTGCAGATGCCCTAAGTCAACTTCTCAACACATTTGTTGTTTCCCTAGAAATTTCTCATAGCGCCGTCACTGCCATTGCAGATGTAGTTTTGCCCGGCGCTGCGGTGATCGAAAAGAGTGGCTCATTTTTGGATTGGCAGGGACGTAAACGAACCTTTGAAAAAGGGGTTGACGATGCCCAAATGAGAAGTGATGTGCGGATACTCTCTATGCTGGCAGATGAACTGGGTGCACCAATCAATCTACCAACTGTTGCTTCTACGGCTCGAGAAATTGAAGCTCTAGGTGATTGGGATGGCTCTGGGCTAACATTTAATAAGCAGGCTCGGGCGCAAACGGTATCGGTAAGCGCAGATCCACAGACTATGACTCTAGTTTCTTGGCGTTTGCTCTTAGATTTAGGAACACTACAACTTGGTGAAAAGAACTTGGCGGGAACCGCGAAAGAGGCCAGGGCACATATCTCTCCAACTCGTGCTCAGCAATTAGGTATAACCGAATCTGATTCAGTTCTGATCACGACAGATCGGGGATCCGTACAGCTACCGGTTTCGATCCGCGCGATCGCTGATAATCTGATCTGGGTCCCAAGGAACTCAGAAAATAGTCAGACTATTCCGCACCTGGGCTTGACTGGTGGAACTGTGACGGTGACAAAAGTATGACCACTACATCACTATTGATCAAAGATCCAGGATGGTTGATTCTGGTTAAAGCGGTATTTATTTTCGTTTTTTGCGTGCTTTGTACCTTGATGGCAGTTTGGGGAGAGCGTCGCATTGTTGCTCGAATGCAGATGAGACTGGGTCCAAACCGTGTGGGTAAATTTGGTTTACTGCAGGCGCTAGCAGATGGCGTTAAGTTGGCCCTGAAAGAAGATTTAATCCCTGCGGCTGCAGATAAAATTGTCTTTATTGTAGCGCCTGTTATTTCTGCCACGACCTGCTTCATGGCATTTGCAGTGATTCCGATGACCGGAAAAGTGACGTTATTCGGGCATATTACGGCAATGCAATTGACTGACCTGCCGGTCAGCGTTCTCTATATTTTGGCTATTGCCTCTATTGGGGTTTATGGAATTGTTTTAGCTGGTTGGTCGAGTGGATCGACATACCCATTACTTGGTGGGCTGCGTTCAAGTGCGCAGGTAATTTCTTACGAAGTTGCTATGGGCTTATCACTCGTAGCTGTCTTTATTTATTCGGGAAGCATGTCCACATCAGAGATTGTTGCGGCTCAGCATCAATGGTGGTTTGCCGTTGTGCTCTTTCCGTCATTTGTCATCTACCTGATTTCTATGGTGGGGGAGACAAACCGTGCACCGTTCGATTTGGCCGAAGCCGAAGGAGAGCTGGTTGGTGGGTTCCATACCGAATATTCTTCCCTTAAGTTTGCGCTATTTTTCTTAGCCGAATACGTCAACATCATTGCAGTATCTGCATTGGCTACCACGCTCTTTTTGGGTGGATACCACGCACTTCCAGGTCTGACTTTTACCGAAAGTTGGCTCGGGGGATGGTTCACCTTCTTCTGGTTTTTGACAAAAGTTGTCGCATTTTTCTTTGGATTTGTCTGGCTTCGAGGAACTTTGCCTCGGCTGCGCTATGACCAATTTATGAAGTTCGGCTGGAAGGTATTGATCCCTGCCAGCTTGTTCTGGATTATGGTTCTGGCAACGCTACGCGTCATGTCCCAACGAGCCATGTCACGAGTTGTTATTACCGGGTTTAGCATTGGCGTAGTTCTTGTGGTGGTCGCGATTTCTACCTTGTATGATCGCAATAAGGAGCGCGCAGAAGCCCAGAACATACTGCCCGATCTGCCTGCACCATCTTTCCCAGTACCAGAAATTCCTGGTTACAGCGTGATCTCTGGACGGAGTGAAATTCATGGCTGAACAACCAAAGAGCTTTACGAGCCAACTACGTGGATTTTGGGTCACCTTTGCCACCATGTTCAAGAAGGTCAATACGGTCTCTTATCCAGAAGTGAAAGAGCCGACGGCAGAACGATTCCACGGTCGTCATCAGCTAAATCGATACGAAGATGGACTAGAAAAATGTATCGGATGCGAACTCTGCGCCTGGGCGTGTCCGGCAGATGCGATTTATGTTGAAGGTGAATCAAATACTGACGATGCCAGATATTCTCCGGGCGAACGGTATGGCAAGGTCTATCAAATCAACTATCTCCGTTGCATTTTCTGTGGGTTATGTATCGAAGCGTGTCCCACCAGGGCTCTAACCATGACGAACGAATACGAACTTGCTGATGATGATCGAGCTAAATTGATCTTTGAAAAAGAGGATTTGTTGGCGCCCCTTCGCCAAGGAATGATCGCTCCGCCGCACCCCATGTATCCGGATACCGATCTCAGCAATTATTATCGAAACGAAATCACCGGATCGCATGCTTCGCAAGCCCCGGCCACTCCAGAAAATACAACGGCATGATTTCTCACGTACAGCTCGCTCTGCATGTAGGGCGTACCGCCTCCCCTGAGGCGGTGCAGTTTTGGTTGCTTGCACCGCTGGCTGTCGTGGCAGCTTTAGGGATTTTGTTCGTCAAAAAAGCGGTGCACGCTGCCTTGCTGATGGCTTGGGTTATGGTGACGCTGGCAGTTTTTTATATCGCCCAAGGTGCACTTTTTCTGGGCATTGTTCAGATCGTCGTATATACCGGTGCAGTCATGATGCTCTTTCTCTTCATTTTGATGTTGGTGGGAGTAGATAGCGCCGAATCGTTGAGTGAGAACATCAAGGGTCAACGAATTCCATCAATTGTTGCTGCACTTGGAATTGGTGGCTTGATGGTTTCTTTGATTGGTAGAGCGACTGTTGCGCAACCGGCTATTGGATTATCGCTCGCCAATTCTGAAGGAAATGTTCAGGGGATAGCCAAGGAACTATTCACACAATATGTCTGGGCTTTTGAAGTTGTATCCGCCCTGCTCATCACCGCAGCCTTAGGTGCGATGGTTCTAGCGCATTCACAGGCTGTGAAATCAAAATTTGCCCAACGGGATTTGTCGATCGCCCGATTCAGAAAAGAATCCCTCAAGGATGCTGCTGGCCTGCCCCCTTCTGGGGTTTTTGCTCGCCACAACGCAGTTGATGTTCCTGCGCTTTTGCCAGATGGAACGCCTGCGCCAACATCGGTCTCGCAAACGCTCAGAGCGCGGGGAGATGTCATCACCAGCGCTGGCCTTGCCTTGGAGTCAATTCAGGAACAGGAGGATTAAATGGATATTTCCAACTACCTTTATCTATCAATCATCCTATTTACGATTGGTTCACTAGGCGTTTTGGTCAGGCGCAATGCCATTGTTATTTTTATGTGCATAGAGCTGATGCTCAATGCCACGAATTTGGCGTTAGTAACTTTTTCTCGAATCAACGGAAACTTGGATGGTCAGGTTGCTTCCTTCTTCACGATGGTGGTTGCAGCATGTGAAGTTGTTGTTGGTTTGGCCATTATCGTGACGATCTATCGGTCTCGTCGTTCGGCATCCGTTGATGATGCCAGTTTGTTGAGGAACTAATGAGAACCAGCAACCACTTAGTCTATTTGATCGCGCTTCCGCTCTTTAGTTCAGCAATCCTGCTGCTTTTGGGTCGTATCGCTGATAAGTGGGGACACTTGGTTGCGACTCTAGTTTCTGGTTCGGCTTTTGCTATCGGTGTCTCAGAATTCTTCAAGATGCATAGTCAGACTGGCGCAGATCGAACCGCAACTCAAAAGGTATTTGACTGGATTTCGGTCGGTTCTTTCAAGGTAACTGGCTCATTGATGGTGGATCAACTTTCTATCTGTTTTGTGCTACTCATAACTGGTGTAGGAACGTTGATTCATATTTACTCTATTGCTTACATGTCGCACGACAAAGATCGTCGTCGGTTCTTCGCTTTCCTTAACCTCTTTATCGCCGCAATGTTGCTCCTAGTGTTGGGCGATTCTTATCTCAACTTGTATATCGGCTGGGAAGGTGTCGGCTTGGCATCCTATTTGCTGATTGGATTTTGGAACCAAAATCCGGTGTATGCGGTTGCTGCTAAAAAAGCATTCATCGCGAATCGAGTGGGAGATGTTGGGCTTTCTGTCGCCATCATGCTCTCTTTTGCTCAGTTCGGCACCGTCTCTTTCACGGGAGTTGCCGAAGGGGCACCACATGCTTCAAGTGCTGCCTTGACTGCGATCGGGGCGATGTTACTTTTGGCCGCTGCCGGAAAATCTGCACAGTTTCCGTTGCAATCATGGCTAGGTGATGCCATGGCCGGTCCAACCCCAGTGTCAGCTTTGATCCATGCGGCGACAATGGTGACTGCGGGTGTTTATCTAATCGCCCGATCTCATTTTATTTTTGACGCCTCTCCTACCGCGCGGATGTTAGTGATAAGCGTCGGTGTCATCACGTTGCTATTTGGTGCAATTGTGGGAACTGCAAAGGATGACATTAAGAAAGCGCTCGCCGCGTCTACCATGTCACAGATTGGCTACATGATTTTGGCAACTGGCCTGGGGCCTGTTGGTTATGCCTTTGCGATCATGCACCTACTGACGCACGGCTTCTTCAAAGCGGGAATGTTCTTAGGAGCCGGTTCGGTCATGCACGGAATGAACGACGAAGTGAATATGCGCAAGTATGGCGGGTTGGCTAAGTTCATGCCGATCACAGCGGTCACATTCGGTCTAGGGTATCTGGCAATTTTGGGAGTGCCACCCTTTGCGGGCTTTTACTCAAAAGACAAGATAATCGAAACGGCCTTTAATTTCGGTGGATCAAAAGCAGGCTTGATTGGTTGTGCAGCGCTACTGGGAGCAGGAATTACCGCTTTTTACATGACCCGAGTCTTTGTCATGACCTTCCAAGGAAGTCGCCGTTGGGAAACAGAATCTGAACCACACGAAAGTCCATTTTTGATGTGGGGACCTATGGTTGTCCTAGCAATTGGTTCTGTGGCATCCGGTTATCTCCTTAGTTCTGGAAGCGCTTTAGTCAATTGGCTACAACCGGTTGTGAACGCATCACACGTTACGCATGAAAAAGAGTTGCTGAGCCCAAATACAATATCTGGGTTGGCGCTAGCTGCCGTTATAGCTGGTACTTCACTAGCGATTGTTAAATATCGAAGAGTATCTGCAAAAGCTCCGACAAATGTCTCATTGCCAACGTTGGCTGCTCGCGCAGATCTAGGTCAAGATAACTTTAACGACAGAGTTTTGGTTAAACCAGGCTTTGCGATCACGCGTGCTTTACTCGTGATTGATCACTCTGTTGTGGATGGTGCTGTCCGACTGGTTGGCTGGGTGGTGCAAGAAATTTCTGATGTTTTGAAAAAGCTACAGAATGGTTATGTTCGTAGCTATGCGTTGATGATGATCGTCGGAGTCTTCATCTGTGCCTTCACATTGTGGGCGGTGACCTCATGAATATCGTGACATTGATTATCCTGGCTCCACTATTGGGAACTCTAGTCTTGGCTGCGGTTCCACAGAGTAATTCTCGTCTAGTAAAAATTATCACCTTGACTACTTCGCTCCTCACGGCTGCCATTTCTATTGCAATGGCATTGAAATATCATCCGGCTAAAGGTGGATTCCAATTTGTAGAGTCTCACAGTTGGTTTAAGTCCTTTAGCATCAATTATGCGATCGGAATCGATGGTTTGGCGCTGGTGCTCATTCTTCTAACTACACTTTTGGTACCAATCGTTGTGGTCGGTGGGTGGAACGAATCAGAAAATGGGCGCTGGTCTGTAAAGACTTTTTATATGTTGATCTTGGTATTAGAGACATCATTGATCGCTGCTTTTGCCGCTACGGATGTGTTTCTTTTCTATGTGATCTTTGAAGCCATGCTGATCCCCGTCTATTTTCTCATAGGTGGATTTGGTCGGGGCGAGCGAGCTGCTGCTGCGCTCAAATTCTTGATCTATAGCTTGTTCGGCGGGCTATTGATGTTAGCTGCGGTGATCGGTATTTATGTCGTTTCGATTGGCCAGGGAGCTGGCACATTTGATGTCACGGCGTTGTCCCATCTCAAGATCAGTCATCAAACTCAGAACTGGTTGTTTTTGGGATTCTTTATCGCCTTCGCGATCAAAGCGCCATTATTCCCGTTCCACACATGGCTGCCTGGTGCAGCTAAATCAGCGACCCCGGGTACCTCTATTTTGGTGCTAGGCGTTCTCGATAAAGTTGGTACCTACGGAATGATTCGGTTCTGTCTACTTCTTTTCCCAGATGCCACCAGAACTTTTGCGCCTTACATCATCGCCCTATCGTTGATTTCTATTATTTATGGTGCGATCTTGGCGATTGGGCAAAAGGATCTCAATTCGTTAATTGCATTCACATCCATCTCGCACTTTGGTTTTATTGTCCTAGGAATATTTTCTCTAACCAGTCAGGGAATATCTGGCGCAACGTTGTATATGGTCAACCACGGTGTCTCCACGGCGGCGCTCTTCTTAGCGGGTGGCTGGATGATTGCCCGAAGAAAGTCAACGCAGGTTGATGATTTTGGCGGAGTCCAGCGGATAACTCCGGTGATGGCGTGGTGCTTTTTTATCGCGGGGCTTTCTGCTCTGGCCTTGCCTGGCTTATCTACTTTTGTCTCCGAATTTCTCGTCTTGATTGGAACATTTACCCGGTACCCAGTCGCGGGAACTATCGCAACTTTGGGAATTATTCTGGCTGCGCTTTATATCCTGTATTTGGTCCAGCGCGCACTTCATGGCCCGGTCAAAGAAGGTAACGAAGATATGCATGATTTGACGATCCGGGAGAAGATTGCGATTGCACCAGTCATTGCAGCATTGATTTTCTTTGGTTTCTATCCGAAACCAATGTTGAATGACATCAACCCGATGACATCAACCCTTATGTCGCATATTTCGATAGCCGATCCGACTCCTTTGGCAGGTAAATAATGTTGACGACTCCGGTTCTTGATTACAACCTACTTGCTCCAATTCTCATTATTTTGGGTGGTGCACTAGTTGGAGTCTTGGTAGAAGCCTTTGCTGGCAAATCAAACCGAGCTCGCATTCAATTGCCAGTTGCTCTTATTTCTATTGTGATTGCTTTTGGCTGGATCATCAAGATCCACAACCTTTATTCGGCTACCGCTGCAGTTGGGTCGGTTTCGATTGATGGCGCGGGGATCGTGATTCAGGGGACAGTGCTTGCCTTGGCATTTGTGGCTCTGCTCTTTATTGCTCAGGACGATCATTTTGTCTCACAGGCTTCAGCACTACCAGGCTCCGAAGAAGAGGCGATGGCAATCAGTACCGGCTCACAACTGACCGAAGTTTATCCACTGATTCTCTTTGCCCTCTCTGGCATGATGCTCTTTCCTATTGCCCACGACTTGATCACACTCTTTGTGGGTCTAGAGGTTCTCTCCTTACCTCTGTACATTATTACCGGATTGGCTCGGCGTCGACGGATTTTGTCACAAGAAGCCGCGCTCAAATACTTTTTACTCGGAGCATACTCATCCGCTTTCTTTATTTTTGGAGCTGCCTTTCTCTATGGCTTCTCCGGCAGCCTCTCTCTATACGCAATACATCAAGCGACTTTGGTGCCAGGTGGTAGCCATATCTTCTTGCTGATAGGCGTTATTTTCTTGACGGTCGGGTTGCTATTTAAAGTAGGTGCTGTGCCGTTCCATGCTTGGACGCCGGATGTTTATCAAGGTGCGCCAACCGCAATTACTGGATTCATGGCGGCTTGTACCAAGGTTGCTGCCTTTGGCGCCTTGATTCGGATTTATTACGTAGGATTTTCTGCGCTCCAGAACGATTGGAAGCCAATTCTCACCACGATTGCCATGATTACTATGCTGGGAGGCTCTATCGCGGCGATTGCCCAACGCGACGTTAAGCGGACTCTTGCGTACTCCTCCATCACTCATGCTGGTTTCTTGTTGGTCGGAGTTGTTGCATTAAACCGTGCCGGGCTATCCGCACTGATGTTCTATTTGGTTGCTTATGGCTTTGCAACGTTAGGTGCGTTCGGCGTCGTCACCCTGGTTCAAGATTCCACCGGAGAGGTCGGGGATATTCGTCGATGGGCAGGATTAGCCCGGAAGTCGCCGTGGATTGCGATCGCCTTTGCCCTATTTCTCTTGAGTTTTGGTGGGATCCCTCTCACCGCTGGCTTCATCGCAAAGTTTTCAATCTTTACTGCAGCGTATGCGTCGGGGAATATCGCTGTCGTCATCGTCGGTGTTATCTCGAGCGTGATTGCACTCTTCTTTTATCTCCGAGTGGTGCTCACTCTTTTCTTCCAGGAGCCGACATCTGATGTAGTAACTGTCGCTGCGCCACCATTGATGGTCAAAGTTGGACTTTCGATTGCATGCATAATCACAGTCGTGTTAGGAATATATCCTGATGCGATATTTAATCTAGTTCAATCACTTTCCAATTTGTTGCTTTAACTTTCTTGAGCAGTAGTCAACGTGCTCGACATAGAAATCTCTTCTGCAAATGGATTTGATGTTCCGCGCGCTTCTGGGTGGTCGTAAAAATCTTTGATGATCGGATAGAGCAGATGTGGCTTTACCTTGTGCGTTGCGTGAGGAGATCCAGGAATAATTGCTAACCGACCGTTTGGCAGTGACTCAAATAAATCGACGCCATGTCGTGGGTTAAATGGCTCATCATCACCGTTGACAACTAATACTGGGCAGGTGATTGCCGCCAACTCCTCTACCGTCATATTGGGTTCAGTCGCCCAGATTTCGTGAGCCTTCCTGATGACTACTTCTAGAAGTTCTGGAGATTTCTGGGCATCTGGTGAGCGCTCGGCAAACTCCTTCTGATTCTCTTCGCTGATAACGATAGTTGGATCGAGTGAAAGGCCAGCATCCCAGGTGTAATTAGCTCCGGTAGCGATAATGGATCGCACCAAATCTGGGCGTTTGATCGCAACCAATAAGGCGATGATTCCACCATCGCTATGTCCCAGCAGGTGTGCGGGGCCTTTGACGACATCTTCTAGGTAGGAAATTGCTTCCTCGCATTGAAAATCGAAGTGATAAAACCCGGGTCTCACGCCAGTACGCCCATGAGCGGTGCGGTCGTATCCGAAAACATGAAAGCGATCCTCTACTGCGGGCAAAAGGTGCGGGGCAAAATTTTCGGTCGCGCTCAAACCGCCATGTAGCAAGACCAATGGTTCGCCATTATTTGCGAATTCCATGCTCCAGGTCTGATGTCCACGTAAATCAACGTAGGCCATAGCTACTCCTTCTAATGTTCGCTCATATCCATGATGTGGCGATTTCCCCGGTCAAATGTTAAGTAGTTCCACGTCCATTCGACGATCGTTCCGATCTGATTGCGTCCGCCAAGGAGATAGAAGAGATGCAAAAAGAGCCAGCCAAACCATGCGATAGGCCCGCTTATTTTGATCCCTTTGACCTGAATGATCGCTTTGTGACGACCGATCGTTGCCATGGATCCTTTGTCTCTATAGGCAAACTCTTTCAATTTCTTACCCCGGAGTGATCGAATGATTTGTGAAGCAACGAATCGACCCTGTTGCATAGCCACTGGTGCGACTTGTGGCAAGAATCGGCCATCAACCCCTTTAGCACCAGCAACGTCGCCAACAGCGAACATATATGGATAATGTGAAACCTGAAGAGTTTGGTCGGTCTTCAACCGATTGGCTTCTACCTGTACTCCCAAATTATTGATCGCTGGAGCACCCTTAACTCCGGCAGCCCACACGATGACATCGGAGCGTAATTCTGTACCATCTGCAAAATTAATGATCCCGTGGTCGATCGACTTTACCGCTGTGGTGATCATGACATGCACTTTCATATCCTCAAGTGCCTTCTTTGCCTTTGTCGTCAATTTCTCTGAAAACATGGGAAGTAATCGTGGGCCGGCTTCGATTAAATGAACATCGATATGCCGTGCCGCCTCTGCGTTATCCCGACGGAGTGGTCCATCACGAAGCTCTGCCAGTGCCCCTGCCATTTCTACCCCAGTTGGGCCGCCACCCACGATAGCTAATGAGAGCCGAGTATCATCTTCGAATCGGCACAAATCTTCGAATCGGCGCATTACCTCTGACCGGATCAGCAAGGATTCCTGAATTGTCTTCATACCCAGCGCAAATTCGTGGACTCCGGGGATTCCAAAATCTGCGGTTACTGTTCCCATGGCGACGATCAAGAAGTCAAAGGGGATAAGTTCAGAGCTATCGAGTTTTACGGTCTTGTTTTTATGGTCGACAGAGATGGGTGAGCCCATTCGAAACTTGGCGTGGTATTTACGGATCGCACCTCTAATCGGGAAGGCGACGTTATCGGCTGCGATACCGGCGGTCGACACCTGATAGAGCAGGGGTAAAAAAGTTTGAAAATTATTACGATCGACCACAGTTATTTCAGCATGTTTGCCCAAAGCCTTTGCCGCTGCGAGTCCACCGAACCCGCCACCCAGAATTACTACGCGTGGCTTGCCTTTAAAATTCTTTACCCAATCAGAAAATGTCGCTTGAAGTGACTGAAGCTGTGCGTTATCAAGCGCACTCTGATCATAAATTGGAACGGCACCGACCTGGGAAAAATCAGAAGTTGGCGTGGACCTAGTCGCAACATCGGTGTCACCAATCGCGACATCCATTGACGATAGTTCTTGTTCCACGGTGGGTAAGTCTATATCTTCTCCACACAACCATTTTTCGAGCTAATTAACTAACGTATGTGACCGAGCGCATTCCAGAACACGAAGCATCTCAGAGCCCGAATACCAAGGATTTTGCATTGCCAACCTTTAGGATTTCGATATGGAATCCAATGCCTCCTCTTCCCAAAGTTCGATACAGGGGACTTCTGTTTCAGCGTTACCTGAGCCACTTTCTGGGCTTTCCGAGCTAGAAACCAAGGTTCTAGAGTTTGAGCGTCAGTGGTGGAAATATGCTGGGGCTAAAGAGTCATCCATCAAGGAGCTCTTTGATCTGGCGCCACCGGCGTATTACCAACTGCTCAATAATCTGATTGACCGACCTGAAGCGCTTCAGGCTCAACCTATGCTCGTGAAACGTCTTCGCCGACTCCGTGAAGCCCGAACAACCAGCCGAGCAGCCGGTTTTAGGCTCTAATCTGGCTTTCGGGTATTTAATAGGTTGTAAATCACCCTTCTCTCACGCCTGATTTGCCCCTGAAGTGGAAGGCTTTCGTAGGTTTCGGTAGAGTTAGCGTTAGCACTCTCGCCCCGACTCTGCTAATTCTGTAGAGCTGGCGAGCGGAGTGGAAATTCGAGACAGAGGAGCACAACATGGCCGTTGCCATTAAGCCACTTGAAGATCGCATCGTCGTTAAGGCCAACGAGGCCGAACAAGTCACTGCATCTGGTCTGGTTATTCCAGATACAGCAAAGGAAAAGCCACAGGAGGGCACAGTAGTTGCCGTAGGTCCTGGTCGATTTGATGACGGCGTTCGCACACCAATGGATGTCACCGTCGGTGACGTAGTTCTGTACAGCAAATACGGCGGAACTGAAGTGAAGTACAACAACGAGGAGTACTTAGTACTTTCCGCTCGGGATGTTCTTGCAATCATTGAGAAGAAATAACCATGGGTAAAACTTTATCTTTCGACGAGAACGCTCGTCGTGCGATGGAACGCGGCGTTAACATACTCGCCGATACCGTCAAAGTAACGCTTGGACCCCGGGGTCGTAACGTAGTTCTTGCAAAGAGCTATGGTGCACCGTTGATCACAAATGATGGTGTGACGATCGCAAAAGAGATCGAACTTGAAGATCCAGCAGAAAATATGGGCGCTCAGCTTGTTAAGCAAGTTGCAGAAAAAACCAATGACGTTGCTGGTGATGGAACAACGACTGCTACTGTTTTAGCGCAGGCGATGGTCAAAGAGGGCCTACGCAATCTGGCTGCTGGAGCACAACCGATGGAGATAAAGGTCGGTATTGAAGCTGCAGTCAATGCAATTTCGGAAGAATTGAAAAAGAATTCAACTCCGGTATCTGAAAAAACTCAGATTGCAGATGTTGCCACAATTTCTGCCCAAGATAGAGCGATCGGTGATTTAATCGCCGAAGCGATGGACAAAGTCGGAAAAGATGGCGTCATTACCGTAGAAGAATCTTCAACTACGGGACTTGAGTTGGACTTCACTGAGGGAATGCAGTTCGACAAGGGATATATCTCCCCGTACTTCGTTACCGATACAGACCGCATGGAAACAGTCCTGGAAGATGCTTATGTTTTGATTTCTGGACAAAAGATTTCTGCGCTCGCCGAAATCTTGCCAGTGCTAGAAAAAATTGCACAGGCTAACAAGCCACTTTTGATTATTGCCGAAGATGTTGAAGGCGAAGCGCTTTCTACCTTGGTGGTAAATCGTATGCGTGGAACATTCACATCTGCTGCTGTCAAGGCACCTGGATTTGGTGATCGTCGCAAGGCTATGTTGCAAGACATCGCGATTCTCACTGGTGGTCAAGTTATCACTCCAGAAGTTGGCCTCAAGCTTGATCAGGTCACACTTGAGCTACTCGGCAATGCACGACGCATTGTGATCACCAAAGACACCACAACAATTGTTGATGGAGCTGGTGACAAGTCAGAAGTTGCTAATCGCGTTAACGAAATCAGAAATGAGATTGCATCAACAGATTCTGATTGGGATCGCGAAAAACTCCAAGAGCGGGTCGCAAAACTTGCTGGAGGTGTCTGCGTTATCAAAGTAGGAGCCCATACCGAAGTAGAGCTAAAAGAGAAGAAGCATCGTCTTGAAGATGCAATTTCTGCGACACGCGCTGCTGTGGAAGAAGGCATAGTCGTTGGTGGTGGAGCTGCACTTGTGCACGCTGCTGCTGCACTTGAAGGAGATTTGGGATTCGAAGGCGATCGTGCAGTTGGTGTTCGACTAGTGCGTAAGGCTTGCGATGAACCACTTCGTTGGATTGCAGAAAATGCTGGCCACGAAGGTTATGTGGTCGTTGCAAAAGTGCGTACATTAGAACCAAATGATGGCTTTAATGCCGCTACCGATGTCTACGAAGATTTGGTTAAAGTTGGAATTATCGATCCAGTGAAGGTGACGCGTTCGGCACTCGCTAACGCAGCTTCCATTGCGGCGATGTTTATTACAACTGAAGCGATTGTCTTTGAAACCCCAGAAGATGATCACCATGATCAAGCGTCCAGCAATGGACATTCGCACGGCCCAGGTGGACATTCCCACTAATTACAAGAATAAAAAAACCCGACTCATGCGAGTCGGGTTTTTTTATGACTGGGTAAGTTCCGTAAAATGGTATAGTAGAACTTCGTAAAATGGTATAGTAGAACTTCGTAAAATGGTATAGTAGAACTTCGTATTGGGGAATGAGAGCTGATAGTGACGTATAGACGCAGGGCGGTTGATGATGAGCTCGACGAATTTTTAGGTGGTATGCCGGCAATTCTGCTTGATGGTCCCAAAGGAGTTGGAAAAACTTCGACGGCCAAGCGACGTGCAAGTACGGTTATTGCCCTTGATGTACCAAGCCAACTTCAGATTGCTGAAGCTGACCCAGATGCGATCCTTGATGGGATTTCACCGACCTTAATTGATGAGTGGCAAAGATTTCCACCTATTTGGGACGCCGTAAAACGAAATGTTGATGATCAAGAAAAGGATGGCGTATTCCTACTGACAGGCTCAGCATATGTACCGGATGCGAAGATACATTCTGGCTCATTGAGAATTCATGAGCTACGAATGCGCCCGATGAGTCTGCCCGAAAGGGGCGTGGTATCACCAACTATTAGCTTGGGGGCCTTACTGCGTGGCGAAAAGGGAGTCAAGGGAAACGCTATCGATTTTGGATTACGCGAGTACGTGAAAGAAATAGCTGCCTCAGGGTTTCCAGGTATAAGGAATATGCCTTCAAAACTACAAAGTGCGGAACTAGGCTCTTATTTAACGAATATCGTAACTAAAGACTTCGTGGAAGCTGGTTACAAGGTTAGGAAACCTGCAGCTCTTCTTGGCTGGATACGAGCTTATGCGGCTGCAACATCTACAAACATCTCATTTGAAAAAATTCGAGGGATGTCACTCCCCGGAGAAGAGACTCCAAAAACCAAAATAACGGCGGCAACACACATTGAAGTTTTGAAGATGTTAAGAATTATTGATGAAGTGCCAGCATGGCTTCCGGGATTTAACTTCCTTGCCCAATTGGCACAAGCACCAAAGCGCCACCTTGTGGACCCAGCGCTCGCTGTACGTGCTCTCGGACTAAATGCAGAGATGCTACTCAACGGCGAGCAAGGCGTACTCAAGCTTGAAGATCAAGGCAATCTCCTGGGCAGACTTTTTGAATCTTTAGTAACTCTTTCGATCAAAGTCTTTGCACAAACACATGGGGCAACGATCTCACATCTAAGGACCCGTAGAGGTGAACATGAAGTAGATCTTATTCTTGAGACCGAAGATAGAAAGATAATCGGCATTGAGGTGAAGCTATCTCCAACAGTTGTTGATGACGATGTAAAACATCTTCTCTGGCTTAGGAATAATGCTCGGACTGAGGTCATCGACTTAATCGTGATTACCACGGGCGATACAGCGTTTCGCAGACCTGATGGGGTGGCTGTGATCCCATTAGCACTTCTTGGGATGTGAGCGAGAGGCGCGCA
>Ga0114958_10001215_pt1 | contig 20542 bp, 12 predicted proteins | sample C_130208_EF_Meta_FD_89577 | JGI IMG/M metagenome (GOLD analysis project Ga0114958, IMG submission 89577) | Freshwater microbial communities from Lake Croche, Canada to study carbon cycling - C_130208_EF_MetaG | ecosystem: Environmental > Aquatic > Freshwater > Lake | place: Lake Croche, Canada...
AAAAAAAGTCCGGAATAAACTCAAATAAAGTTCGTTCCGGACCAGAATATAGTTATTTAATAATTTGTAGTGGTAAAAGGGCTTATTACATAGCCGCTAACTGGACTTTTTGAGTAAGCTCCATCACGTTCTCTCTGAACATAGAATCGGTATCCATTAAGTCCTTCACCGTTTGGCAAGAATGTATAACCGTTGTATGATCTCGTCCTCCAAAATGCTCTCCAATTGTTTTCAAAGAATTCTTTGTGAAAGCCTTTGCTAAGTACATGGTAATTTGACGTGCTTGTACAATTTCACGCTTACGTGTTTTTTGTAACAATTTATCATAAGGTACTTCGAAGAATTCACAAACCATTTTTTGTATAGCGTCGATGGTAATTTCTTTACTACTTGTTTTCACAAAGTTGCGTAATACCTTTTTCGCTAATTCAACATCAATTTCTTTTTTATTCAAAGAAGACTGTGCTAATAAGGAGATTAAAGCACCTTCTAATTCTCTAACATTCGTGTTAATGTTGTAGGCCACATACTTCACCACTTCTTTTGGCATATCTAAACCATCGGCCTTCATTTTCTTTTCCAAAATTTCAATACGCGTATCGTAATCTGGAACTTGAATATCGGCACTTAATCCCCAACGGAAACGACTTAGTAAACGCTCTTGCAATCCTTCTAAATCCTTAGGGGCTTTATCAGAAGTTAAAACCAATTGTTTACCACTTTGGTGTAAATGGTTGAAGATGGCAAAAAAGGCATCTTGAGATTTTTCAGCTCTGTTGAAAAACTGAACATCATCTATAATTAAGACATCTATTAATTGATAAAAATGAATAAAGTCATTTATAGCATTGTTACGGCTATGATCCTGGAACTGATTAATGAACTTTTCAGAACTCACATATAAAACCACTTTGTTGGGATGAATGCGTTTTACGTCATTTCCAATAGCTTGGGCTAAATGTGTTTTACCTAAACCTACTCCTCCATAAATAACCAAAGGATTAAAAGAATTCGCTCCTGGCTTTTCAGCCACTGTTTTACCAGCTCGGCGTGCTACCCTATTGCAATCCCCTTCAATAAAGGATTCAAATGTATAATTATGGTTTAATTGAGGATCAATTTGCATTTTCTTCAACCCAGGAATCACAAACGGATTTTTCACAGGGTTGTCAATCACCAACGGGAAGTTCATCTCGTTGTTATTGTAAGTTTTCATACCGCTAGCTGGAACATCCATTGAACCTTTCTTGTTGTTTCCGCTATCGACCATGATACGATACTCAAGTCTAGCTTCTTTGCCAAGCTCACGCTTTAAAGTCTTAGCTAATAAGTTAACATAGTGCTCCTCAATGTACTCGTAAAAAAATTGGCTGGGAACTTGAATGAGTAAAACGTTGTCTTTTAAATCAACTGGTTGTATTGGCTCGAACCATGTTTTAAAATGTTGCCATTCGACAATATCCTTAATAATTTTTAAGCAATTACTCCAAATTAAATCTGCGCTCTTAGCCATCTTACTTTCTTGCTCTTTGTATATTTAAAAAAAGGTACGTTTTGATCTTCAACCCTGGATTAAGGAATTATTAACCGGATTGCGAATATGAAGACTTATTGTTAAAAAAAAAACTTTTTTCTTTAGTTTTTTTTACATGTCCCCAAAACCCTACAACCCCGTGTTTCCTTCTCCCTAATCAGGCGTTCAAGATATATCCTTTTCCTTAAATATCGATATTTATCCACTTATTTTTAATTATTTATTTTTCTTTAAAAAGAATAGTTATTTGCATTAAAGGGCAAGTATTTAGATTTGGCCTATAAATACTACCTTCACCTATATAATCATAACTATGAGCTACGAATTAACCGGCAAATTACTTGCTAAATACGAAATTATTCAGAGAAAAGAGACCTTTAAAACAAGGGAATTTGTGATTGAAAAAACCGACGATATCAATGGTAAAACAATAACAAATTATGTTAAATTTCAATGTGTTCAGGACCGCACCACTATGCCTGACCGCTTCAATCTAGGAGACACCGTAAAAGTACTCTTTAATATAAAAGGGTCTAAGTGGAATAAAGATGGCAAGGACAATTATATCACCAATTTAGATGCTTGGCGTATGGAAGCAGTGGCTTTAGGAGGCAGTACAGCCCCTACTGAAACCAGCACTTACTTTGATATACCTAACAACGAGTCTGGCGACGATTTGCCTTTCTAAGCGCATTATTATGGCAATATAGTAGACTACACCCTTCAAACAAAGTACCTTCTTATCTGTTATAACTTATTCAGCATTTTTTTAGGATAAAAACCTAACCCATGCAAACCAAAATACAAGTTCGTCTTACCCCTTCCGAAGCAGCCCATGGCCCTAGCATTGTAAAGGCCATTTGTCAAATTACTTGCGAGGCTGAAAGCTCCATTACAGGCTACCAAATTCTTAAAAAATCGGTGGATGCCAGAAGTAGGCAACAAATTTGGGTGAACCTAAGCCTAATTACTTTCATAAAGGAACCAATTTCGAAGCGCTTTATTGAACCCCTTCTCTTCCCCACACTCCCATCTAATGCCAAAGAGGTGATTATTATTGGTGCAGGACCGGCCGGTTTATTCGCAGCCCTTGAATGTATTCAACTAGGATTAAGACCCATTATAATAGAGAGAGGTAAAGATGTAAGAGCAAGAAGACGCGATTTAGCGAGTTTAAATAAAGAAGGAATAGTTAACCCGGAAAGTAATTATTGTTTTGGTGAAGGAGGTGCCGGTACCTATAGCGATGGTAAATTATATACAAGAAGTAATAAAAGAGGAAGCATTGATAAAATCTTAAGACTGTTTTACCAGTTTGGTGCCGATGAAAATATTTTATACGAAGCGCATCCGCATATTGGTACCAATAAACTACCGCATATTATTACTGCTATGCGCGAGCAAATTGAAGCCAGTGGTGGTAAAGTTTTATTTGAAAAAAAATTAGTAGACTTTGTTATTGAAAAAGATTCCATTCAAGAAATTATAACGGCCGATGGAGACCACTTGAAAGCTGCTGCCTATATTTTAGCTACGGGACATTCAGCACGAGATATTTTTACTTTATTATTTGAAAAAAATATTAGTATTGAAGCCAAAGCTTTTGCTTTAGGATTAAGGGTGGAACATCCTCAAGCTATTATTGATGCTATTCAATACCATTGTTTAACGCGGGACCCTAATCTGGCTCCAGCTTCTTATAGTTTGGTGGAACAAGTAAGTGAAAGAGGTGTATTTAGTTTTTGTATGTGTCCAGGTGGTATTATTGCACCCGCCGCCACAGCCCCCGGAGAAATTGTAGTGAATGGATGGAGCCCTAGTAAAAGAAATAACCCCTATGCCAATAGCGGTATGGTGGTTCAGGTAGATGTTCCTGCTGCTGCCAATTTTTTAAAGAAAAATAAAACTGAATTACCCGAGCATCATCCCCTATTATTATTAGCCTTTCAAAAAGAAGTGGAGCAAGCGGCTTTTAGATTAGGTGGTGGTTTACAAGTAGCCCCTGCTGCAAGACTAATAGATTTTTGTTCCAATAAAATATCTGCAGATTTACCTGACGCCAGTTATTTACCAGGTTTACAATCGGCGCCATTGAACGAAGTACTTCCTCCATTTGTGCACCGCACTTTACAAGAAGGTTTTAAAGCTTTTGGAAAAAAGATGAAAGGTTATTATACTAACGATGCTATTGTGGTAGCTACTGAAAGCAGGACTTCTTCACCCGTGCGTATTCCAAGAGATGCCGATGCCATGCATCATCCACAAATTAAAAACCTTTACCCTTGTGCGGAAGGCGCAGGCTATGCAGGAGGTATTGTAAGTGCTGCAATGGATGGTCAAAGGCTAGCACAGCAAATTGCTTCTATATTATAAGTATAGTATTATAATTAAACTTGAGTTTCAATTAATGCAATACTAATTCTCTGGCTTTTCTTTCTTACTTAATAATAATTCATCTTGAATTAAATGATTCAGTTTAAATGATTTTAATTCAGCTGAAAGATTGGGAGATATTTCACGCGTAGCAATAATTGGCTTACCCGCATTCACCCAAGCAGTGTACCAAAAATCGGCAATCATATTGGCAGAAGCAATTAATTGAGCATTCACCGTAGGCCCTAATCCATTGGCATAGGCTTCTGCAAATTCTTTGGTATATACTTTTGTTTCACGACCATAACGCATTTGCGTTTTATATTTAGCTTCAGGTTTAAACTGAATAGAAACTTCTTTCTCTATAGCCAATAATTCAGGCACTAATGCAGCCGCCTTTCTTATATCTATCCAAATAGCCTCGCTAGGGTTCTTAATATAAGTAGCTTTATGTGCATTGTATAATTGATATTGGTCAATTCTTAATTCAGGTACAAACGACTCCCATAAACTATGCAAACCTTTTTGTCCAGAAAGTTGACCATCATAATTAATAGAAGTATGCAAAGGCACATGGGCATCACCTATATAATGTCCTAAATCGGCAGCATAAAATAAAATACTGTCTTTGTTTTTTGAACGAAAAGCAGCAGTTAATTTTTCTAACTGATTTACAATCACATAAGGCACATAACCATATTTAAGCAAGGTATCTTCATTGTATTTTCTAACAGCAGTAGCCCAATCAATTGGCATATTGTTAGCTGCATTCGGACCATAGGCTTCTAAGTCAATAAAATGTTTAGTGGCTTCTGTTTTATCGGTGTTTCTTCTTACATCAGGTCTTGTAGCATTAGAAACTAAATTATTCATTTCTTTATGCATAAAAGATTGCAAGGGTTCTGGCAAACTATAAATAGCAATTTGATGAATAGTGCGGTGCACTAAAAAGCCCCAACTACTTAGTCCAATTGCAAAAATAAAAGCAAGGCTAATAAAAACTCTTTTCTTAATTAACATATATGCTAGGTTTACTGCGAAGATAGACAACTCTTTTTCCAATCCTACTAATTATATACACTAAATCTAGGTTAAATTTACACTCTTCCTAATTTAAAAAGAAGATATGTGAATTAGGTTTTATATTTGAACTATAAATTTCTTACTATGGATGCCCTTTTAAGTTTACAAAATCTGAAAAAATATTATGCTACTCAAAAAGCAGTAGACGATATTAGTTTCGAAATTGAGAGAGGAAGTATTTTTGGATTGCTGGGCCCCAACGGCGCAGGTAAAACAACTTTACTGCGTATGATAACGGGTATATTTTATCCGGACAGTGGTAATATATTATTAGACGGCGCTAGTTTTAATCCCATGGTGGATATTGAAAAAATTGGATACATGCCAGAAGAAAGAGGTATGTATAAGAAAATGAAAATTGGAGAACAAGCATTATACCTAGCGCAGTTAAAAGGAATGTCTAAAGCGGAGGCTACTGAAAAAATAAAATACTGGTTTAAGAAATTTGAAATGGAAAGCTGGTGGAATAAAAAAGTGGAGGATTTAAGTAAAGGAATGAGTCAGAAATTACAATTTGTCATTACTGTTTTACACGAACCTAAATTAATAATATTAGACGAACCTTTTAGTGGTCTTGACCCATTAAACGCCAATTTAATTAAGGATGAAATTTATGCATTAGCTAAAAAAGGTTCAACCATTATATTTAGTACCCACCGTATGGAACAAGTGGAAGAAATTTGCGACCATATTGTACTAGTGAACTTGGGAAAGAAAATATTAGATGGCTCTGTAGCTGGTATTAAGCAACAGTTTAAAGAAAATAATTATTCTATTGAAATTAAAGCAGGAGCTGACTTAAGTAGCAATAGTATTTTTACCATTATTAGTGAGGCCGCATCTAAGTATTTGATAAAAATTAATGAAGGCCATTCTGTTAACAATGTACTTCAACATATTATTGAGCAAAAAATTGAATTAATTGGTTTTAATGAAGTACTGCCTTCTTTAAATGAAATATTTATCAAATTAGTAGAAGGTACGCATGCAGGTGCACGTGCCTTTCAAAAAATTTAAAAAAAATTAAGATGAATAAAACTTGGATAATAATACAAAGAGAATATACAAGTAGGGTAAAAAATAAACGTTTTTTAATTCTTACTTTTTTGATGCCCTTGTTAATAGTGGGATTAATTGCCGCTTCCGCCTACTTCTCTATTACGGGAGTGGAGTATAGAAAAATTGCGGTAATAGACCCGAATGGTTATATCAAAACCTCTTTAAAAAATACCAATCAAATTAGCTTTAGTTTCCCCGATAATGTAGATACGACGAACTATATTAACAAAGGATATACCGATATTTTAATCCTGCCTCAATTTGAGAAAAGCGTTAAGTCGGATTATATTTTAAGATCTAAAAAGTCGATGGGTTTAATGTTACAAGAGAGTATTAGTAACAGAATTAATAGTGCTATTGAGGATCAAATGCTACAAGATGCCGGTATTCAACAAAATATGTTGGATTCTATTCATAAAGTATCGCAAGTAGCTGAGTTAAAAGCCTACGAGGACAAAGGAACAACCAGTAAAGAATCTAATGCAGGCCTAGCCATGGGTATTGGTTATGCGAGTGGTTTACTTATATATATGACCATGTTTATTTATGGCGCCATGGTAATGCGTGGAGTAATGGAAGAAAAAACCAACCGTATTGCAGAAGTAATTATTAGTAGTGTGAAGCCTTTTGAATTAATGATGGGTAAAATTATTGGTATTGGTGCTGTGGGCTTGACTCAGTTTTTATTATGGATTGTTTTAATTATTAGTTTGACCAACGTTGCTGCAGGTTTCTTGCCATCTGATATTCAACATCAGGTAACAAGCTTACAACAAAACAACGGACAAATGGCAGGTAGCATGATGCAAGTAAGTGAATCCGCACAAAAAATTTATAGTTTCCAACATACTATTGCTACCGCTAACTGGCCCTTAATTATTGCTTGTTTTATATTTTATTTTGTAGGGGGTTATTTATTTTATGCAGCTTTATTTGCAGCAGTGGGAAGTACCGTCAACGAAGATCCACAAGATGCACAAAGTTTAATGTTCCCTATAACTATGCCGCTTATTTTTTCTTATATCATTACCAATATGGTTACCCAAAACCCCAATACACCTATTGCTTTTTGGGCAAGTATTATTCCCTTTAGTTCACCCATGGTAATGATGGCCCGTGTTGCCTATGGTGTTCCTAGTGCGGTAAGTTATTGGGAATTAGCCCTAAGTATGTTATGCCTTGTTGCAGGATTTATATTTACTACTTGGTTAAGTGGTCGTATTTACCGAACGGGTATATTACTCTATGGTAAGAAAGTAACTTGGAAAATAATGTTTAAGTGGGCATTCAAAAAAGCCTAAAAATTATTTTATATTTCGCCTAAAGGGCAATTCTTATGTTCACTCCTGCCCTTGTATTGGTAATAGGTGGTGAAGAAGAAATATAAGGAGTGGCCTTTCTTCTATCATAGAAGAATTTTAAATTAATTTTCGAATTTAATACATAGTCAATAGAAGGTTGTATGGTTACTTCTCTTTGCCCACCTGTTCCATACGCATTGGCTTGGTCTAGTCTACTATTACTATTAAACATATCGCGCATGGAGAGGTCTAGACGAAATGTTAAGTCATTACTTAATTTATTATTGTTTAATCCTGGAATAGTGAATGGAAGTTTCACACCTTTTTTACGATAAGCCGTTCCAAATACCCACTCTGTACTATTGTTTTCACTTAATTGATAATCCACTAAGCTTAATGATAAAATTCTGCTTTTCTTATATTCAAAACGAAGTGACCATTGCGTAACCGTTGTTAAATTCAATCCCAACAATGGTTCCATTCTTTCACTAATAGTAATATTAGGTACTAAGAAATATGGAACATAGTTGCCACTAATGGTATCTTTAAAAGAAGGTGCCCCTCTTCTATAAATATCGGTGTATAGTAATGAACTTGTAAAACTATTCATGGATAAATTACTATTGTACCCATGTGTTAAAGTAATATTGGTAAATAATTCAGATAAAATAGGAAGCTTAGATAATCCATTGTATAATATTGTCCAGTTGGGCTTAGGCAACATACCACTAAATGGATTAGACCTAATAGTTGAATTATTTTGATTCAATAAACTTACTTTTTTAGGATCCTGTCCTGTATAAGCTGCAATGAATGCAGGTATTAAAACATCTTGCGCATATTTACCATAGCCTGCAGCATACCCTTCTTTTGTTAAAGCACTGTTTCCAATAGAAGGATCGCTCCAATAACCATTATTCGCTGCAACGCGTTTAGAAATATCGGTTCTATAGCTTTCAAAAGCTAGAAACTGAGTGGAAATAATATTAGGATCATGCTTTTCAAAAAAAGTATTCAAGGCTATATAACTAATATTAAAACCGCCAGCAGAGAGTGGATTGGCATGTACTTTATTATCGTACTTAGGGTTCAACACATCTACATAGCTATTGGTATCCTTAAATAATTCACTGTACTCTTTGGTAAAAGTTTTATTAAAATTTAAATCTATGATTAAAGTTTTAACAGGCTCTAACATTATTCTTCCTGTAATTCTTTGCTCAAAGCCCTGTCTGAATATCATATTAAATTGAGGACTTCTTGTAAACTTATTATCCTTCTCTTGTTTATTTAACCAAGCACTATCGGGCTGTCTACCAAAAGTATAATCCAATCCAGGAGCTAGTCCACTAAAATCATTATTTAAATACTGCACCCCACTTAAATAACCCGGTAGCCTACTATTATAATTTTCTGCATAATCAAAATTGGCTGTTTGAAGCATGGTAAAAAACTTAGCTATTGGTTTTAGACCTTCTGGCACATTTACTGTTTCATTAGCTTTCAATACTCTTTGTGCAACACGCTCTAATCTTCTTGCCTCTTTCCATTTTTTCAAAGTAGAATCACGCTGCTTGCCCGTCTTTCCTGCCAAGGCTTCTTCTTTCGTCATTAATATTTTAGAAGAGAGCGGATTTGTTTCAGGTCTTGCACCCGTCGATCTTTGATCAGACAATAATGCTTTTAAATATTTCGATTTTCTATAAAAGTTAGCAAAATTGAACTGTGCATTAATTTGATGAGAGAAGGTATTTTCAATCGTATTGCCCAAGGCTTCGGCTAGTCTGCTTGCACCAATCCAATTGTAATTAGTGGAGACATTGTAACTAGATAATATCCAATCGGTCAAAGGAAATTTTGAAGTAGGAATATCATAACGCATCGATACTCTTTGATTATACAAAGTATTTCTTCCTGCACGTAGCAACATTCTTGTTAAGGAATCTTTTTTCTCCTGGGTATCTAATTTCCCATTGGGTTCGTCAATTCTTGAATTCACATTCACCGTTGCATCTAAATTGAGTGACCTAGTTAATGGCCATCGCATATTGAATAAGCGATTCATGGTGAAATATTTATCAAAAGTGGTTTCTGCTTTATCAATAGACCCATCTGAACCCACTATTCTTGGCGTAAACTCTCCATACTGTCTATCCAAGGCAGTTCTATAACTAATTAAACTAGGTGCTGGTGTTAGATTCACATCGCGTAACCAAGCAAACCAAGGCGAAGCATTTTTTAAAGCTTGCTTAAAAGGTTCAATGCTCTTTACTCTATTGTTAAAAGTATATCCAATAGCTCCTCTTTGTTTGGTCAATTGATTTAGCTCAACCAATGGACTAGTTTGTTGCAATTGCGAATAAGAATAACTAAAATCAAAATTACTTATGCTTAGCATATTTGATTTCTTACCAGGCATTACACGTACATTGGTAAAATTAATAGTCTTAATAGTAGTTTGATCAACAGAAGCGGCAATAATAGAGTCTCTTTTAAAGACATCCTTTGTATTTTTTACTTTATCTGAAAACAAAACATCTTTATCGAAAGGATCAAACATTGGATTTTCAGTAGTTCTATTAATACTTGCAAATACAGGTAGTGAGATTTTAACTTGCTTCGGTAATAATTTTCCTGCGTCTAGATTAGTTGCAATATCAAATTGTGTAAGTCCTGTTTTAGATCGCTCATTCATTTTTTGTTCAACAGAACCAAAACCTGCTGTTCGCTTATTCACAGAAACCGATACCGATCCTAAATCGGCCATGATTAAATCCATTCTACCCAATGCGGCCCAGGCGCCTTTTTCATCTAATTCAGATAATCTTAATTCATTGATCCAAACTTCAGCATCCACCGCGCTTGTAGACTTCGAATTTTCAATGGCAATTAATATACCTCTTATCTCTCCTAAATTTGGAATACCTTTTACAGAATAATGTTGTCTACCAAAATCCTTACCGTACAACGAACCCGCGCCTAAAACTGAATTATTATCTCTCTCCATTTTTAGTGCTATCAAATCATTTAAACTTAAATTCAATTCATTATCGGCAGGCCATACTGAATCGGCTACTACTTTCCCATTTAATTCACCCTTGGTAATACGAAGTGGTATGCGTACCTCATAAAAGTTATTTTGAAAATCTTGTCCAATACGAATAACTGCTGTTAAATCGCCATCGTTAATTTTATTTACACTATTTAGTATGTTCTCCGCATGTAAAAACATAGAGAGTCTTCCATAACGTCTTATATCTACATTCATATTTTTAAATACACCTCTTGGCGAGGCGCCAGCCCTGCCCGCTGGTTTTAAACCTTTTAATTGTAAGGAAAGCGCTTGCTCATTTTGAAGTAAGTTCACCCCGTTATTACTTAATAATTGAACACGCTCAATACCTGGAGGAAGAATATAATTCACAGGCACTCTACTACTATTCTCTTCCACACTTACTGCTAGTGTATTTAGTCCGGTAAGATCGTTTAAGGGTGTGTATTGTTCACTATAATCAACTACATTGGCGTATTGTCTCCACTGATTACGCACTAAATCTAATTTAGCAAAACGAAGTGTGATAGAATCTTCAAAACCCGTTAAATACATTCTCAAAAAACGAATCGACTTAAAATCTCTAATACCGCCCACTGTACTTGAATAAGATTTAATAGGCACCCTAAATAAATACCAATTTTCTGAACTAGGTGTACCATCTGCTAGTGTTACATTCACCGTTTTGGTATCTGTTACATATCTTGTCCCTCCAATACGTCCTTTATCAAGTGGAATCTCATATTCAAAATAAGCTTCCGTTTCATTTAAGGTATTGTCTCTGTTTAAATCTTCATTATCGGGAAGTAAAGTAGCTGCACTACTAAACTCACTGCTTCCTGCTAAAGAAGAATTCCCTTGTGGGTTATTAAAATATTTATACCTACCTAAAATATCCACTTTGTTGGCATCGTATTTTGCATCTCTATACCAAACATAGTTATCCGCACTAGGATCAGCAAAGAATTGCTTACCTATTTCTGTCGCCGTTGTTAAATTATATTTTGCAATTACATCTGCTCTTTGTTTTATCTCCAAACTATCTGTAAGTCCATCTAATCCAACATCCTGGTATTTTCTATCTTCTGCATTATTACTAAATGCATTGGTTACTTGAATAGGATTAGTGGGCACTCTACCCCAAGTAGAGCTATCTACACTGGCAGGAATAGTGGGTGTGGGCATTCCATTTTCATAGAAGCGTCTTCCATCTCTTAAAATATCTTCACTTACATTTCCTAAGTTCAAAATTAATTTACCGCTGGTGGCAGGCGATTTTATAAAAGGGTCTTGTACCCAAAATTCAACGTATTCAATAATACTCGTTTCAAAATCAGTTTGGTCTAAGGCACGCATAATACCACCCCATTTTCTGGAAGCCGATTCTTTATTAAATTTACCTGGCCTTGTTTCATCAAACTCACTACCCTCGTAATTATAGTTATAAGGGCCTCTATCTCTAGGATAATAACTTAAATCAAAAGTAGGCAACTGCACATCGGTAATATTAGTGGTCTTATTTGGAAATAATTCATTGGTAAATACTTGACGCACTCTAGGGTCACTTAATAATTTAAGACTACCGCTTAAAGGATTATTAGAACTATTTTTATCTTGCAAAGTAGGCTCAATAGTATACCATGCTATTCTAGCTCTATTTTTATTATAGTCAATATTATCCGATAAATTTCCTTCTTTGAACCTATCCATAGGAGTGGAAGCCAAGGCCCATGCAGTAAAAGGAAAACGTAAATCAATATTCGTTCTTGTCGATTCAAAATCGTCTAAGTACACCACACCGCTGCCTGCTTTACCAATTTGTTGTGCATGACCCGGTTGTAAATAAGCTGCTTCTCCGTAAGCGGTGATAGAAGACTTTGCCTTGGTTTGATAAAAAGGCAATCGATCTAAGGCTCTTGTTAAACCAGGTAGCTCTGCCTTATAATTAAAATCAAATCCATACATGGAGTTTTTAATAGGATCAGATCCAAAATTGGTTTTTGTAAAAAACGGACGCTCACTTAATCTTGAACTTGAAACACCAAAGTTGAAATTTTTACTTTGCATGTAATCTAAACGAAGGGCTCTAAAGCCTCTTTCTTGAAATCCAAATCCTAAATTGTTTTCATAAGAAACATTCACAGGAATATTAGAACCTAAAATACCTGGATTAATAATTCTAACAGTACCAGAACCGTAATCCACTAAATAATCTATGCCTTCTTTTAATATTTGTCCGCCAGCTCTCACACTCACAGAACCTGGAGGCACATTGAATGCATTTAAACTAATTTCAGCGCCACCAGCACTTCCTTTCACCTGCCCTTCCATTACAAACCTATTTAAGTTGGTATAGGTTTGGGCCTCCGATTTTATTTTAGTGTATAATTCTTTATATAAATATTTTTCTTTAACAGCGGCCATTTCATTACTTGAAAACGCTAACTTTTCTAAGTCTGCTCCAAAGGGTTCTAAATAAGGAAGTACAATACGACCCATTTTAGATAAAACTGTAAAACCTTCTACATAGTCAAACTGACCATCGGGTTGCGGATCATTTCTATTATTTAATCTATCTAAACCTAAAACTTTAATAAGGGATAAACCTTTCACATTGGCATCTGAATTAGGTAAATATCTTTTTAAACCATTCCCTGGCGATTCGTACATTAGGTTTAACTGAAAATCTTGTTGTTGAATGGAACCAAACAAATCTAATGAATACACGTTTTTCATCATCAAATTCCAAATAGGCAAATCGGTTCTTTGTGTAGTGGCCTTTAATAATTTTAAATATAAAATTTGTTGTACCCCTTTATTAGGATCAAGCGCAATACCTTCAGAAAATTCTCCCACTTGATACACTTTTCCATTATTTGTATATTGATAAGCCACACCCAATACTTCATCTGGCTGCAATGGCATATTGAGAGATAAAAATCCGATTTGCGGATTGAAAAAATATTCATTCTCCGTTAACTTTCTTGCAAATGTGCGTTCATAATCTTCAGCCGATCTAAGTCCAGCAAATGTTAATACCGAGGAAACCCCAGAAGGATTTCTAGCCATGGGATTATTAATAATTTTAGAATACAATTGATTGGCACCATTATCTGGCAGCGTATCTCTTCTTGAAGCGTCTTCCCATTCTTTTTTTCCTGGAAATCGTTCTCCTAAATCTACCAAGCCCACTACATCTCTTGCATTAGTAGTTTGACCATTTCTATTCGTTACCCAAACTTCAATTCTTTTAATTTGTATTTGAGAATTAATAATGGGCAGAGTACTCATTGCCTTATTGTAGTTCTTTTTAAAATGTTGCGCTAATAAAAAGTGTCGGTTTTCCTCATAATCGTCAAGTCTTTTTTGAAAACGCTGGGTAGAGGCCCCTCCTTGTAAGTTTATCGATTGTCTTTGTGATTTCTGATTTGCAATGGCCGCCGTCACAAATAATTTTCCAAACTGCAATTGTGTTTTAACACCCATTAAATTTTGTGTACTGGGAATTAATGTACTTCTGGATATATAATTAATATTCCCTGCTTCGATACTTTTAATAATTTCATCTTTTTTCCCGACATAGCTTAATTTAATTTGATTATCAAAACCCAAATTAGATAATGAGTTTAAGTTAATAGGAAATTTTAATTTATCACCAATACTGGCGTTCATGCTAAAATTGGTATTAGCATCAAAATCAAAACCACCATTTTTTCTAGCACGTTCGGGTAAAGTAGGATTATCAACAATTTGCCCTTGATAACCCGCTTTAATATTAATTTCACCAACGGGTTTAATATCAATTTTTAAATCGGATCCTGTTTTTCCAAATAGTCTATCAAAATAACTGTCGTATACTTTTGTTTTAGGCCTACTCATTTTACGATTCAAGGTTCCCAATGAATTAGCCCTTTGCATAAAGTAGGCCTGTTCATCCTTGGTGGTTTTTAATTTCCAAAACTCATCAAAAGTTAATGTAGTAGGTACTCTTTGCGCCTTGCCTGCAATTAAATCGGCAACAGAATAGGTTTTAGTAGTAGGATCATAATCGACTCTGCGTTTTACCACGCTAGTGTCCGATAAATCAAATGGGTTATTACTGGGTTGAGATAAAAAATCGCCTCTTCTATCTTTTATGGTATAATGCAAAGAATCTCTTCCATACTTTAGTTTAACAGTGTCCTTAATTTTTTTACCAACAACTGTATCTTTAATGGGCAGTTTCAAAGCATTCGATTGCGCAAACAATTCACCTTCCCAAAGAAGTAATAAGCCTGACAATAAAATTGTTTGGGAAAGTTTCAAAGAAAAATAGTTGAAGTTTTAAATTAACAGTTTTTGAGTGCTGCCTTAATCAAAGATTCTAAATTCATTTCAGCACCTTCTGCTTGTATGGTTTTATCAACTGCTTTCTCCGCTACCGCTTTTTGAATACCTAAAGAAACCAGCGCTTGCACTGCATCTTGATGAGGCGTGTTTTTATTGGTTAAAGCAAATCCTCCATTCGGATTATTCGCCACATTCATTTTAGAAAGTTTATCTCTTAATTCAAGTACTAATCTTTCTGCCGATTTTTTCCCGATACCTTTAATTTGTTCTAATTGTCCAGCTTCACCTTGCACAATAGCTCTTACAATTTCATCGGGGCGCATACCAGACAACATCATTCTAGCGGTACTTGCTCCGACACCCGAAACACTTATTAGTTGAAGAAATAATTCCTTCTCTTGTTGTTCGTGAAAACCAAAAAGTACTTGTGCATTTTCGGTAATATGTAAGTATGTATGTAGCATTCCCTTTTCCTTTTTTGAAATGGCTTGATATGTATGCAAACTAATATTTACTTCAAATCCTACACCACCCACATCAATGATAAGTTTGGCAGGGGTAACTTGAACAAATTGGCCTTGTAAAAATGCTATCATAATACTTACAAATTTAGCAAATAACGAACGAAAAATGCCCATTTGAGCCAATTCTTAAGTAAAAAATTCAGATATTTGTAAGCTAAACTAAATGATATTCCATGACGCCTACTTTGAGAGCTGCCATTAATGCTGTTGGAGGTTATGTTCCTGAAACTAAATTGACCAATTTCGACCTTGAAAAAATGGTAGATACCAATGATGAATGGATTAAATCTAGAACCGGCATTTCTGAAAGAAGAATTCTGCGTGAACCAGGCAAGGCAAGTTCTGATATGGGAACAGCAGCTATACTAGACATTATTCGAAAGAAGAATCTAGACCCTTTAGAAATTGATTGTATTATTTGTGCAACAGTTACTCCCGATATGCCTTTTCCTTCTACTGCTAATTTAATGAGTGATAAAGTGGGTGCTAAAAATGCATTTGGTTTTGATTTAAGTGCTGCATGTAGTGGATTTTTATTTGCACTTAGTACTGGTGCAAGTTTTATTGAAACAGGCCGGTACAAAAAAGTAATTGTAGTGGGTGTTGATAAAATGAGTTCCATTATTGACTATACCGATAGAACCACTTGTATTATATTCGGCGATGGCGCGGGAGCTGTTTTGTTAGAGCCAAGTACCAATGGTTTAGGATTTCAAGATGCTATATTAAAAAGCGATGGTAGTGGTGCAAAATATTTAAACCTAAAAGCAGGCGGAAGTTTGAAGCCAGCCAGTATTGAAACGGTGATGGCGAAAGAACATTTTGCATTTCAAGATGGACAACCTGTATTTAAGTTTGCTGTGAAAGGTATGGCCGATGTAAGTGCAGAGCTAATGGAAAAACATAAATTAACAGCAAATGATATTGCATGGCTAGTGCCACACCAGGCTAACTTGCGTATTATTGATGCCACTGCAAATAGAATGGGGCTTAGTATGGATAAAGTAATGATTAATATTCAAAAGTACGGAAACACAACAGCAGCAACCATTCCCTTATGTTTATGGGATTGGGAAAAGCAACTAAACAAAGGAGATAATTTAATTCTAGCTGCTTTTGGCGGTGGTTTTACATGGGGTGCTAGCTGGATAAAATGGGCTTATTAATGTATATTTAGAAAGTGATAAAAAATAAAGAAAATGAAAAATAAAAAGTTTAAAGGCATTAGTACTTTAACATTACATACTGCAGATACAGAAAATAATAATTTTTCTCATACAACTCCTATTTACGCTACCTCAACTTTCACTTTCGGTTCTACTGAAGAAGGAATGGAGCGTTTTAAAAGTGCAGATAAAACAAAAATTTATACAAGATGGGGTAACCCCACTTTCACAGCAGCTGAGCAAACGCTAGAAGCATTAGAATCACATGGTTTAACGAATGAAAAAGGAGAACCGCTTCCATTAAAAGCATTACTTCATTCAAGTGGACAAGCTGCCATGAGTACTTTGTTTTTCAGTAATTTAAGTGCTGGCGATACATTAATATCTCATTTTTCTTTATACGGAGGTACACAAGAATTAATGCAAAAAATTTTAATAGAAGCAGGCATTAAAACAATAATTATAGATGTAAGAGATAGTGCCTTATTAAGACAAACATTACAAGAAAACAATAGTGTGAAACTAATACACCTTGAAACTCCTTCCAATCCCACATTACAATGTGTTGATATAGAAAATATTTGCAAAATTGCACATGAATTTGGTGTTAAAGTTTCAGTAGACAATACGGTGGCTACACCGTATTTACAACAACCTTTTTCCCTAGGCGCCGATTTTGTTTTTCATTCTGCTACTAAATTTTTAAACGGGCATGGGTCAGCCTTGCATGGTGTTTTATTAGGTAAAGACTTAGAATTTATGAATACCAAGGTTTGGAAATGGCATGTATTATTAGGTGGCAATAGCAATGCATTTGACGCATACTTATTAATACAAGGCATGAAAACTTTAGAAATAAGAATGGAAAGACATTGTAGTAATACAGAAAAAGTAGCTTCTTATTTAGCCAAACATCCTGCAATTGAAAAAGTAAATTATACGGGGCTTTCTAGCCACCCCGATCACGCCATTGCTTCTAAACAAATGAAACAACATGCACCCTTAATTAGTTTTGAATTAAAAGGGGGTATTGAAGCAGGTAAAATATTTATTGATGCCCTTGAAGTTTGCACGAGAGCAGTTTCTTTAGGTACTGTAGATACTTTGGTTTCTCATCCAGCTACAATGACTCATTATGGCATACCAAGAGAAGAGAGAATTAAATATGGTATTACCGATGGTTTAATAAGAATGAGTGTAGGAATAGAAAACTACGAGGACTTAGAAGCCGATTTAGCACAAGCACTTTCTAAAATTTAATCTGCTACAATTTTTTATAAATACTAATTATTCTAATGGACATTATTATTCGCCGCGCTGAAAAAAAAGACTGTGCTAGACTACTAGAACTTATTCAAGAACTAGCGGAGTATGAAAAAGCGCCTGATGAAGTTACCGTTACCCTATCTCATTTTGAAGAAAGCGGATTTGGGCAAAAACCAGTCTGGTGGGCCTTTGTAGCGGAAGTAAGTTGTGTAGTGGTAGGTATGGCTTTATACTATGTGCGTTATTCTACTTGGAAAGGACAAAGAATGTATTTGGAAGATTTATTAGTCACAGAAGAAATGCGTGGTAAGAAAATTGGCAGTTTATTATTTGATGCATTAATACAAGAAGCAAAAGATAAAAAATTTATAGGAATGAACTGGCAGGTACTAGATTGGAATGAGCCTGCTATCAATTTTTATAAAAAGTATAATGCGAGTTTTGACCCCGAGTGGCTCAACTGTGCCATTCATTTTTAATCAAAGATGGTTCTCATCCATTCATTTCTTTTTTTACCTAAAGAAACAGAGAGTGCAATTTCAAAACCATTTTGCTTTAGCTTAGCACCGGATAAATCGTTGTTATAAATATCATAACTTAAGCCAAGTGTGTATTTATCCATCATAATCGAAAAGCTTGGTATGATGGCATCTTCCAAGCGGTCAAAACAGCCAATATAAATACGATTTACTTTACCCGTTTTATCTTTAAAAGGAAAACTGTATAAACCACCAACCACTGCTTGATTCAATCCATTTTTATTAGAAAAAGAAAGATGAGTCATAAAACTACTCCCATTTTCTAAAAATTTTTCATAATTAAAAAAGGCAGAAGACTTCATTCCAGAAGCAGTATCTACACTAAGTATTAATGTTTTTGGCTTTGATAAAAAAGAGACTGTAAGGCCCCCTTGTATAAAATTATTTTCAGTATGTCTTGTAAATAGAAGGCCTGTATTGTAATAAAAATTTTGAGGGAAAGGCTTGAAACTATTTAAATAATCATAATTAGCATCGGTATATGTTCCATCTATATTAAAGCCTTCTCCAAAACGAAGTTTAGATTTATCTAAATAAGTTTGTCCATATGTGATACCCAAACCTAAAGAAAGTTCATTTTTTAAATTTGCATCTAAGAAAAGATGATAAGCAAAATCTAAGGTGATATAATTGGAATTAATTAGCCCAGCCATGGCTTGGTCAGATATAACCTGCGCCCCAACTCCAAAATAATTTTTTTGTTCAGGGTCGGCGTTTTTAAAACGACTATCCCATCCTGAAACTAAAGTTCTGTATAAATTATTGCCATCTAAAAATTGTGATTTAAGATTTGTTTGTATACGCTGGTCATAAATACCATTACCCACCGAGGCTGGGCTTAATAGTTGCGAACTAATATAAGGTTGGGATAAAACAATTCCTTGCTGCGCATAAGTATTTACTACAAAAACAATTAACAATAATAATATGAGGAATTTTTTATTCAAATTTATTTTGCATTATCTATTTTAATAAAAGAACCGTCCCTGTTAAGTGTTCTTTAATATTATTTTTATTCATAAAATCGGCAATCCATATATATACATCCGAGTCTAACATCACACCTGCATATCTTCCATCCCAGGCGCCGTCTTTATCGCTAAAAATGAGTTTCCCCGATTTAGTAAATATTTTAAATTCTTTGATACTTGTTACATATCCATTTTCTATAATTTTAAAAGTATCGTTATGCCCATCGCTATTGGGTGTAAAGGCATTTGGGATTTGGAAGACGGGGGAAGATTTAGGAGTGATAACTACTACAATAGGAGATGAATTAGCACTAGTACACCCATTTAAAGTTAGTGCAGCATAGTAGGATCCAGCATTTGCAAAACTTGCTACAATAGCTGGATTTTGAATATTAGAAGTAAACCCATTTGGGCCTGACCATACATAAGTTGCTCCAGATACATTTGAAGCAGTTAAGTTTAAAGTTTTATCTTCTTCAATTGGACTATTACTTGAAATAGTAGGCGCAGCTGGAATAGGACTTACCGCAACTACTAATGGAGTTGACAATGGGCTCACACAACCATTAAACTTAATCTTTAAACTATAGTTTCCAGCAATTGCCGATGTTGCATTATTTATAGTAGGATTCACACTTGAACTTGTAAATCCATTTACTCCTTCCCAATAATAAATTGCACCAGATATGTTAGCGGTATTTAATGTTAAAGCTGCTCCTTCACAAACTGGGCTATTACTTGTGATTGTTGGTGTTGGAGGCAAGGCCTTTACATTTATGTTAATTGCTGCTCTTGGACTTTCACAAGAATTAGCAGTATTTGTTTGACTCACATAATAAGTAGAACTACCTACAATACTTGTTAATGGCATTGGAGCAGTTGCTGCACTAGAACCTCCACTAGCATCGGTACCATACCAACCTAAATTATGGTTGGCTAAATTAGTTGCTGTTAAAGAAACAGCTGTTTCGTTAAAGCAATATTCTTTATTAGTAACAGTTGGCGCTGCAGGTAATGAATTTACTATGATTGTTTTTGTATTTGTATTCACACAACCCTTGGCATCTGTTCCTGTTACTGTATATGTTGTTGTCGTAGTAGGCGCAAAAGGAGTTGTATTAGTTACTCCACCAGTAAATGTATAAGTAGAGGCACCAACTCCAGTTAATGTTGCATTAGATCCTAAACAAACTTCACCACTAACCGGAGTTACTGTTGCTGATACTATAGGTAATGGATTTACTGTTATAGTTTTTGTATTTGTATTCACACAACCTTTGGCATCTGTTCCTGTTACTGTATATGTTGTTGTCGTAGTAGGCGCAAATGCAGTTGCATTTATAAC
>Ga0114958_10001221_pt1 | contig 20482 bp, 17 predicted proteins | sample C_130208_EF_Meta_FD_89577 | JGI IMG/M metagenome (GOLD analysis project Ga0114958, IMG submission 89577) | Freshwater microbial communities from Lake Croche, Canada to study carbon cycling - C_130208_EF_MetaG | ecosystem: Environmental > Aquatic > Freshwater > Lake | place: Lake Croche, Canada...
AATACCGGGCTATGGTTCCGACGCGGTCGTTTTGTCATGGTCTTCTCCTCGCTTGCAGCATCATGCCGCAGTTGCGCAGAAAATCCACTTATCCAAACTGTTCAGTTTTCCCGAGCCACCTCTTTATTCGCGCCTTCACCGGTCAAAGACCCAACGAACGCTTGCAAGGCTGGGCGACCAATCTTGTTCTCAGGAGCATATCGTTTCGCCTGAATATAGACCGCATCAAGACCCAAGGCATCTTCGTTGATGATCCCGTCAATGCCACCGTCACCAGTTTTACCGATACGCTCGCCCATGGAACTATCTCCACCACCGTAGCCCATCGCGAGCAGAAGATCGACGATGAGTTGCTCAAATCGGGAGGGTGTAACGGTTTGCACTGCAGCCAGAAGGTCGGCCACGAGCGCCGCCTCAAGTTCTGCGTGCGCGCTGGCTATTCTGTCTTCGGGTGTCGCGTCTGCTGGACCCGCCGAGTTTTCTATTGAACCTTCATTCGGAGCACCCGTTTTCTTTGCCGAACGCGAAAGAAAATCCAAGAATTTTGGATATTTCTTGAGGTCTTCATTGCTTAACGCTTTGGGGTTGGACCCAAGAAGTTCGGAGCCCAAAGGAGTTATGACATATGTCCCACGCTTCTTGGCTTCGACGAGTCCAGCTTGAGAAAGGTATTGTCTTGCCCAGTGCGCACGGTTGGAAAAGAGCGTTTGTTTGCCGCTTGGAATGTAGATTTGGACCTCGTCGTTCGAAAGATTGAACTGCTTAGAGAGCCCTGGCAAACATTCCGGTATGGTTTCCATACCGCTGCTTATAAGCTTGAGCATCGGCAAGAGCATTTCTTGATACGATGGAATACCCATTCTAAGCCCGTCTGCCCACCACCGCCACGCCCAGCGTCTGAAGCACCTTCGCCTCGATCTGCGCGGCGTCCATGCCTGCGGTGCGGTACATGGCTTCGGGCGAGGCGTGGTCGATGAAGGTGTCGGGCAAGACCATGCTGCGGAATTTCAGGCCCTTGTCGAAGACGCCCTCTTCGGCCAGCAGATGCGCGACATGCGAGGCGAAGCCGCCGATGGCACCCTCTTCTATCGTGATCAGCGCTTCGTGGGTGCGCGCCAGATCAAGGATCAGGTCGCGGTCTAGGGGTTTGGCAAAGCGGGCGTCGGCGACTGTGGGGGGCAGGCCGCGCACGGCGAGCAGTTCGGCGGCTTGCAGCACCTCGGCCAAGTGGGTGCCAAAGGACAAGATCGCCACGCGCGCGCCCTGCCGGATCACGCGGCCTTTGCCGATTTCCAATGGCACCCCTTTGGCGGGCAGTTCCACCCCCACGCCGTCGCCGCGCGGATAGCGAAAGGCGATGGGGCCGTCGTTATGCGCGGCGGCGGTGGCGACCATGTGGACAAGTTCGGCTTCATCGGCGGCGGCCATCACGACCATGCCGGGCAGGTTGGCCAGAAAGGCCACGTCAAATGCCCCGGCATGGGTGGCGCCATCGGCCCCCACCAGCCCCGCGCGGTCAATCGCAAAGCGCACGGGCAGGCGTTGGATCGCCACATCATGCACAACCTGATCATAGCCGCGCTGCAAGAAGGTGGAATAGATCGCACAAAACGGTTTCATCCCCCCCGCCGCAAGGCCCGCGGCAAAGGTCACGGCGTGTTGTTCGGCAATGCCCACGTCAAACACGCGCTTGGGAAAGCGCCCTGCCATCAGATCAAGCCCCGTGCCATCGGGCATGGCAGCGGTGACGGCGACGATCTTGCTGTCGTCCTCGGCGGCGCGCAGCAGGGCTTGGGCGAAGACCTTGGTGTAAGAGGGCGCGTTAGAGGCCGCCTTTTTCTGCTCGCCCGTCAGCACATCAAACTTGGCGCGGGCGTGGCCCTTGTCGGCGGCCTGTTCGGCGGGGGCATAGCCTTTGCCCTTTTTGGTGATGACATGGATCAGCGTTGGCCCTGTGGCCCGCGCTTTGACCGTGCGCAGAACGGGCAAAAGCTGGTCCAGGTCGTGGCCATCAATCGGGCCGACATAGGAAAAGCCCAGCGCTTCAAACAGCGTACCACCCACGGTGATGCCCTTTAGCAGTTCCTTGGCCCGCCGTGCGCCTTCTTGGAAGGGTTCGGGCAGCAGGCTGACCATGCCTTTGGCGGCTTGTTTGATCTCTTGAAAGGGCGCACCGGCATAAAGCCGCGACAGATAGGTTGACAGCGCCCCCACCGGCGGCGCGATTGACATGTCGTTGTCGTTCAAGATCACGAACAGCCGCTTTTTTAAGTGGCCCGCGTTGTTCATCGCCTCAAACGCCATGCCGGCAGACATGGACCCGTCGCCGATCACCGCAATCGCATCGCCCGGATCACCGCCCAGCTCCGCCGCCATGGCAAAGCCCAAAGCCGCCGAGATCGAGGTTGACGAATGCGCCGCCCCGAACGGATCATAGGGCGATTCGCTGCGTTTGGTGAACCCCGACAAACCACCCTCGCTGCGCAGCGTGCGGATACGGTCGCGCCGTCCGGTGAGGATTTTGTGCGGATAGCACTGGTGGCCCACATCCCAGATCAGCTTGTCACGCGGCGCATCAAAGACGGCGTGCAGCGCCACGGTCAGTTCCACCACGCCCAAACCCGCGCCCAAATGCCCGCCTGTGACGGAGACAGCCGAGATCGTCTCGGCCCGCAGCTCGTCGGCCAAAAGCTTGAGCTCGCGGTCAGACAGGGCTTTCATGTCAGCGGGCAGGTGCACCCGGTCAAGGGTGGGGGTGGCAGGGCGGTTGGTCATGGGTGCTTAACTTTCCCGGGCAATCACAAATCGTGCCGCGTCAATCAGGGTCGCGGCTTTGGCCCCATAGGGGGCAAGGCAGGCCTCGGCCTGTGCAATCAGGTCGGCGGCGCGGGCCTTGGCCCCGTCAAGCCCCAGCAAAGACACGAAGGTGGCCTTGCCTGCCGCTTGGTCTTTGCCCAACCGCTTGCCCGCTTTCGCCGGATCGCCCTGCACATCCAAGATATCGTCGGCAATCTGGAAGGCTAGGCCCAGTGCCTGCGCATAGCCGTCAAGCGCTGTCGTATCGGCCTGCGCCATCACAGCGCCCGCTTGGGCGGCAAAGCGGATCAGCGCGCCGGTCTTGCCCGCTTGCAACGCGATGATCTGGTCAAGCGTCAAAGGCACAGCCGCCGTTTCCGCCGCCATATCCAGCGCCTGCCCCAAGACCATCCCCTCAGCGCCCGAGGCTTTGGCCAAGCCCAGCACCAAACCCAAGCGCACCTGTTCCGACCCCAAGGCCGGATCGCACAGCAGTTCAAAGGCCAAGGTCTGCAAGGCATCGCCGGCCAGCACGGCCACCGCCTCGTCCCATTTGCGGTGCACGGTGGGTTGGCCACGGCGCAGATCGTCGTCGTCCATGCAGGGCAGGTCGTCGTGGATCAGCGAATAGGCGTGCAAGGCTTCGATGGCTGCGGCAGCACTTAGCGCGTTTTGCGGCGGAATGTCGTGCAAGCGCGCGCTTTCCAGCACCAAAAACCCGCGCAGGCCTTTGCCGCCTGTCAGGGCGTAGCGCATGGCGTCGTGCACGGGCTGGGTGCCCTTGGTGGACAGAACATCTTTCAGATGCGCTTGAATGGCGGCGGCATCGGCTAAAAGGCGGGCGGGAAAGGTCACATCCCCTCCACCGGGGTGACGCCCACGGCTTTGCCTTCGCTGGCGCGGATCAGGTCTACCTTTTCTTCGGCCTCTTTCAGCTTGCCTGCACATAGCGCCTTAAGGGCGGCGCCGCGTTCGTACAGGCTGATAGATTGCTCTAGGGCCACATCGCCGCGTTCCAGCTGGGTGACGACTTTTTCAAGCTCGGCCATGGCCTCTTCAAAGGACAGGTCGGTGACGGGTTTATCGGTCAAAGGCTGCGCTCCATCAAGACAGACACATGCGCTGCGACCGAGGCCTGCAGCGCCCCCAGATCATAGCCGCCTTCCAGACAGGATACCACCCGCCCTTGGGCATGGGTGGCCGCAAGGTCGCACAGGCGGTGGGTGAGCCAAGCGTAATCCTCTGCTTGCCAGTTCAGATTGGCCAAGGGATCATCGGCATGGGCATCAAACCCCGCGCTGATCAGGATCAATTCGGGCTTGCACGCCGCAAGCGCAGGGAAAACCTGCGCTTCATAGGCGGCGCGCATGGTTGCGCCATTGCTTTCGGGGGGCAGGGGCAGGTTCAAGATCTGGCCGTAAGCGCCCGTTTCGGACGCATCCCCCGTGCCCGGCCAAAGCGGCATTTGCTGGCTGGTCGCCAAAAAGGCGCGGGGTTCGTTCCACAGAAGGTCTTGCGTGCCGTTGCCGTGGTGCACATCAAAATCCACCACCGCCACCCGCGTCAGCCCGTGATGATCCAGCGCGTGTTTGGCCGCAATGGCCACGGTGCCGAACAGGCAAAAGCCCATCGGCGTGGCGCTTTCGGCATGGTGGCCGGGTGGGCGGGCGATCACGAAAGCGGTTTTGTCTTGCCCTTGCAGCACTGCATCCACGGCGGCGCAGGCCCCGCCCACGGCGCGCAGGGCGGCTTCGTAAGACCCCGGTGACATCCATGTGTCAGGGTCTAGCTGCACGGTGCCGCTGGCGGGTTCGGCCAAGCGGATACGGTCGATATGTGATTGCGGATGGCAGCGCAGCAGATCGGCCTGCGCAGCAATTGGCGCTGTGCGGCGGGTCAGGGCAAGGCCCGCCAGGCCGCGTTCAACGGCGGCCAGACGGTCCACCCGTTCGGGATGCCCGTCGGGTGGGGCGTGGCGGGTGGCTGTGTCGTGGGCGTAGACCAGCGTCATAGGGGCTCCTTTGCGTCGATTGGGCGATATTTAAACAACGCAGCCCCTTGCCGCGACGTCTTCATGGCGCAGCACTTCTCCGCCACGGTGAAACACCACGCGGTCGGTCAGGTTGCTGACCACGCAGGAATGGTTCGGCACCACGCGCACCTTATCGCCCACCTTGGGGCGCGGCGCTGTGCCGTGCAGGGTGACGTTGCCGTGCTCTTCGCTAAGGCCTGTGATGATGGCGTGGGGATGTTCCAAGATCATCCCGTAGCCATGCAGGCCGAACAGATCAGAGCTGAGGGTTTTTGACCCCGCATCCAGCACGGCGCGGTCTGCGGTGGGGCGGCTGACCACGGTGGCCAGCACGGTCAAAGCGCAGTCGGTGATCTGGCAAGACCCGCGTTCCACCAGCGAGCGGTCGTTGTAAATATACGTGCCCGCGCGGTATTCGGTGATCGACGGCGCAAGGGCCGCTTGCGCCATAGACGGCGTCCCACCGCTAGAGATGATGGGGCAGGTGCCCAGATCGGCCAAGATTAGGTCTCGGGCGGCTGAGAGGAAGGCTTCCACCTGTGCCTCGGCATCGGGTTTGGGATAGGTCATCAGCCCGCCAAAGACCAAGCCTTGTGAGTTCGCCACCAAGCGTGCCAGTTCTAGCGCCTCGCTTGGGCTTTGCACGCCGCAGCGGCCCATGCCCGTATCGCATTCGATCAACACCCGCAGCGGCGTGGTCGTAGCGGCCATGCCCTGCGCCAAGGCGGCAATCGTTTCAGCATTATCGGCCACAGTCGATAATGTCCCCGCCTCTGCCAGCACGCGGGCGCGGGCGATTTTGGCGGGCGAGAGCAGGTTGAAACACAGCAAGATGTCGTCAAAGCCTTGGGCGGCAAACACCTCGGCTTCCGAGATTTTCTGGCACGCAATGCCAATGGCCCCCGCCTTCATTTGCAACTGCGCAAGGGAGGGGATTTTGTGGGTCTTGATATGGGGGCGAAAGCCTTTGCCAAGCTGGTCGAACTGGGCCTGCGCACGGGCGATATTCGCCTCGACCAGATCAAGGTCGATCAGAACGGCGGGGGTTTCGAGATCTTCGATCCTCATGCGTTTTCCTTTATGCCCTTCAGTCGCGCAGCAGCTTGACCGAGCGGATAGCAAAGGGCCCCAAGGCCCCTGCATCTGCGCTGGGCTCTTCCAACAGGTTGACCGCAGTGCCCTGATGCCATCCGGCGGGCAGGCGAAGGTCCGCGCTTGCGGTGCCGCCTGCGGGTTCGTACAGGCGCAAGACCAAGCCTTGGCCATCTTCGGCGGGCTTTAGGGCGGATAGGGCCAGTGCTGCATCGGTGGCAATCGCTTGCCACGCGCCCTCGGTCACGTTCGCGGCTTGCACCAGCAAGGGTTGGTTCAAATCCTGCGCCTCGGCCAGAACGCCGCCGTCCAGCCAGTCGCCCGCAAAGGGCAAAAGTGCGTAAGTGAACGATTGTTCGCCTTCATCTGCCAAGAAGTCAGGGAAGATCGGCGAGCGCAGCAGGCTGATGCCCAATTCGTTGCCCAAAGCGTGGTGGCCGTATTTGCCGTCGTTCAAAAGCGCCACACCAAAGCCGCGCTCTGCCATCAAAGCAAAGCGGTGGGCCGCGACTTCGTATTTGGTTTCATCCCACGGGGTGTTGCGGTGGTTGGGCCGCGCGATCACCCCGCAGGCGCATTCAAACAGGTCATGGTCGGTCTGAACGGCCAAGGGGAAGCGGGTTTTCAAAAGCACGCGGCGGTCGTGCCAATCAAGGTCGGTCTGAAACTCCACCCGGGGTGAGTTCGCCCAAAGCCGCAGATTCTGCACGATGGTGCTTGCCCCAAAGTGCCGCGTGATGCGCAAGGCGGCGCGGTGGGGGCCGGTTTCGGTGATCTCGATGCTGTCCGCCACGATTTCGCGGCCTGAGGCGGTGTAATCTTCCTCGATATCCCAAGCGTCAAAGAAGCGCGGTTTGTCGACATAGGCCCAGATCTGGTTGCCCCGACCCGCCAGACATTCCCGCCCCGTGCGCTTGTCGATCACGCTGGACAGCGTGCCATCGGCATTGAGCGCAACTTTGACAAAGGCGTTTTCTAACCCGTGTTCGGAAACCGTCAAAGGCCCCGCTTCGGCCAGATTTGTGCGCGCTGTCACCGACAATCCCGCCACCGTTTCGGGTGCCGACAGCACAAAGCCCCCCGCCACGGCTTGCCCGCCGGGCAGCGGTTCGGTGGAGGTCAGGCGCAACGGGCGTGGTTGCAGGTCGGGGTTGACGATGACGACCCCTGCCGTCGCCCCCGCCATGCCTGCTGCCAAAGTGCCAAGGGCTGCGGCCTGATGGGCTTTGCCGTGGGCTATGACACCCGCCAACTCTGCCTCGGCCACGGCATAGACCTCGCCAATCGACGAGCCGGGCAGAATGTCGTGGAATTCGTTGCGCAGCAGCACTTGCCACGCCTCTGTCACGGGGGCGGGCAGGGTGCCGCCGCGCAGGGCGACCATGGCACCCAAAACCTCGGCCCCGATCAGGGCGCGTTCGGCGCGGCGGTGCAGGTATTTCGTGCGGCCTTGGGTTGTTAGCGTGCCGCGGTGGTATTCCAGATAAATCTCGCCCACCCATTTGGGCAAGGGAGCGCTGGCCCGTGCGGCGATGCTTTGGAACCATTCGGTGACATTGACATGGCGCATCTTGGGCACCAGCGGGAAATCGGCTAACTGGCGGGTGCGCAGGATGTCTTCCTCGGTCGGGCCACCGCCGCCATCGCCGCGCCCGTAGCACAAAAGCGATTCGCCGATAATCGCGCGGTCTTGGGAATTGGCCCAAGTGCCCAAGGTGGCGCGGGGGCCAAGTTCGGCGTTGTAGCCGCCTGCGGGGTTTTCAAAGGTGTGCATCGTCACCTCTGACCCATCCAAGCCCCGCCATGTGAACAGATCATGCGGCAGGCGGTTCTTTTCCGACCAGTTGGATTTGATGGTGAACACCGCACTCATCCCCGCGCCGCGCAGCAATTGCGGGATGACGGGAGAGAAGCCAAAGGTATCCGGCAACCAGCACACGGTGGAGCGTTTGTCGGTGCCAAACTGGCGGTCAAAGAAGCCGATGCCGTAAACCAGTTGCCGGATCAGCGATTCGCCGCAGGGCATGTTGGTGTCGGGTTCCACCCACATGCCGCCCAAAGGCTCCCACTGGCCTTGGGCGACTTTGGCTTTGATCGTGGCAAGCAGGGCGGGATCGTCTTGGCCGACAAAGTCGTAAAGCTGCGGGGTGGAGTGGTTGAAGCGGAATTCGGGGAAAGTGTCCGCCAGTTGGGCGACGGTGTGAAAGGTGCGCACGCCTTTGCGGCGGGTTTCCACCATGGGCCAAAGCCATGCCAAGTCGATATGGGCGTGGCCTGTCAGCGCGATAGACCCTTCTTGAGGAAAGCGCGTTTGCAAGGCGCGCATGCCCTCCCGCAGGTGATCGCGCGCGGCGATGACAGAGGCGCGGGATGTGTCGGGCAGGGGCTGCGGGGCGGTTAAGGACGGGGGCAGTTTCCAGACCGATTGGCTTTCTGCCGTGGCTGTCATCCGCGCCAGATAGCTTTGGGTTTCGGTGGGCCAGTCGAGCCGATGAAACGCCGCTTCGGCCAAGTCCATCACGGGGGCGCAGAGCGCGTGGGGGTCGTTATGGTCGGGATGCGGGCGGCGGGGGAACCATTCGGGGACGGGCCAGCCTTCAACCTCGTGCCCGCCAAGGGTGCGGACCAGTTCGATGACTTGGCGCTGCATGCGGATGAAATCGTCCAGATCGGTTTCCAGCCAGACCAGTTCGGTGCGGCCCAAGGCGGCGTCGCGGTTGGGCACACCTTGTTCTAGGCGGGCTACGCAGTCGGCTTCGATTGCAAAGCTACGCTCGGCTGGCCGAAAATCCATATGGGGCGGGTTCAGGCCGTGGGTTGTGGTGGTGGACCCCACCAGCCGCACCAAGCCCTCGCCGCCAAGCCACAGATGCAGGCGGGTGTCTTCTAGCGGCCAATGGGCGGGCACTTCGATCATTGGGTGGGCAAAGGGCAAAGGGTCGCCGCTGTCTTGCCAGCGATGGCCTGCGGCGATGGGTTGGCCTTGCAAGGTCCAGCGGTTCAGCGCCACCACCTCGCGTGCGGTCCATTGCTGCAATTCGTCCAGCCGTTTGGTCATACGGCGCAGGCGCATTTCTAGGTTGAGATAGCTGGGCATGGGATCCTCGGGCCTTTGGTGCGCTGTGACAATGCGGCGCGGCTTGCCCCAAGTCCAGCGGTGCGGGGGGCTTTGTGCCGCGCCAGTGCGAAGTTTTTGACGGCAGGAGCGGCGGGCCGGAACGCGACCCGCCCGCCCTAGTCGGGTTGCAGCATATAGCCTTCGCCGCGCACGGTTTGCAGATAGCGCGGTTGGCGCGGATCGTCTTCGATCTTGCGGCGCAGGCGGGTGATTTGCACATCCACGGCGCGTTCTTGCCCGCCGCCCGGTTCTTTGGGCAGATCGCCTGCCAGCTTTTCACGCGGCACGGGGGTGCCTGCTGCGGCGGCGAACAGGCGCATCAGTTGGGCTTCAGTTGCGGTCAGGCGGATCATTCTATCGCCGCGCCATAGCTCCGCCCTGTCCAGATCATAGCGCACCTCGCCCATGTGCAGGGTTTTCGGAGGCGGTTCGACCAGCGACGCGGCCTGCGGCACGCGGCGCAGAATGGCGTTGATGCGCAGCAGCAGTTCTTTGGGTTCAAAGGGTTTGACAAGGTAGTCATCGGCCCCCGCCTCTAGCCCTTCGATGCGGTTTGACGCCTCTCCTCTTGCTGTCAGCAGCAAGATGGGCACGGCGTTGGTTTTGCGCAGATCTTGGGTGAAGGCGATGCCATCTTCGCCGGGCATCATCACATCCAGCACCAGCAGGTCAAACTCCAGCCCCGCCAACAAGCGCCGCGCTTGGGCGGCGGTGCGGGCGGTGGTGACCAGAAAGCCGCTGCGGATCAGGAACTTTTGCAACAGGCCGCGGATGCGTTCGTCATCATCCACGACCAGCAGATGGGTTTGCGGCGCACTCATGGCGTATCCTCGCGCAGGCCTTGGTAGTTGCGGCGCATTTCGGGATCCATCATCGCTTCCAGCACGGTGCGAAAGCCTTGCACGGCTTGCGGCCCTGCGGCGCGGTAGGCGGCGCGCATGCGGGCGCGTTGGGCATCCGACAGGGCGCGTTCAAGGGCGGCCCCTTTGTCGGTCAGGTGCAAACGGCGTTCGCGCTTGTCGGTTTTGCCCACCCGCGCTTCAACCAAGCCATCGTCAAACAGGGTGCGCAGCACGCGGTTCAGGCTTTGCTTTGTCACGCCCAGAATGCCGAGCAGGCTGGACACCGTCATCCCCGGCGCGCGGTGGATGAAGTGAATGGCGCGGTGATGGGCGCGGCCGTAATCTAGCCCTTCCAAGATGCGGTCGGGGTCGGCGGTAAAGCCGCGATAGGCGAAGAACATCGCCTCGATCCCTTTGCGCAACTGGTCGTCGGTCAGAAAAAGCAGGCTGTCGCTGCCGGATGCATTGTCTGCCATGATGCCCCCTTGATGGGGTGAATTTACGTCAGCCCTTCTGACATTCCAAGCGGCAAATTGGCGGCGCAACTACGTCAGCCTTGTTGACATTGTAAAACGCCACTGCTAGCAAAATACCGATTTTGCGCAATATTATGTCCGAAGTGGACCTAATCGCCGCAACATTTGCAAAGGTGGAGGACGAGATGGCAGGATATGACGACCGTGACGGGTTCATCTGGATGGATGGAAAGCTGGTAGAATGGCGCGATGCCAAGGTGCATATTCTGACCCATGCGCTGCACTATGCCAGTGCTGTGTTTGAAGGCGAGCGGTGCTATAACGGCAAGATCTTCAAATCGACCGAGCATTCAGAGCGGCTGCTGAAATCGGGCGAACTGCTTGATATGCCGATCCCTTACACCGTTGCCGAGATCGACGCCGCCAAGGTCGAGGTCCTTAAAGCCAATGGCCTGACCGATGCCTATGTGCGCGCCATTGCCTTTCGCGGTGCGGGCGAAGAGATGGGGGTTGCCGCATTGGCCAATCCGGTGCAGCTGGCGATTGCCTGCTGGACATGGGGGGCTTACTACGGCGATGCCAAGTTCAAAGGCGCCAAGCTGGACATTTCCAAGTGGAAGCGCCCCTCGCCCGAGACGATTCCCTCGTCGGCCAAGGCCTCGGGTCTGTATATGATCTGCACCATGTCCAAACATGCCGCCATGGCCAAGGGCTGCTCGGATGCCATGATGTATGACTATCGTGGTTATATTGCCGAGGCGACCGGGGCCAATATCTTCTTTGTCAAGAACGGCGAAGTGCATACGCCCAAAGCCGACGCCTTCCTGAACGGCATCACGCGGCAAACCGTGATCCAGATGCTTAAAGACATGCAGATCGTGGTGCATGAACGCCATATCATGCCCGAAGAGCTTTCGGGCTTTGAACAATGCTGGCTGACCGGCACCGCCGCCGAGGTGACTCCGGTGGGCCAGATTGGCGAGCATCTGTTTGAAGTGGGCGATCTGACCAAGCGGGTTGCGACCGAATACGAAAAGCTGGTCCGCGCCTGATACACTCTACGGATGGGCCGCTGCGCCCATCCACCCCTAATCCCAAAGGATCAGATGCGGCACGCCGTCAGAGGTTTTGGCGGACGATCTGCCGTCGCCGCCGATGGTCTTGCGAATCCGGCTGCGAAAGTTTGAAAAGCTGGCGAAGGTGACGACATCCACCGCCTTTTCAAGGGCAAGGGTCACTTCGTATTGGCCGTCCGGCATCGCTTGAAGATCAATCACTTCGGCCAGAAAGGCTTGGCCAAGGTACTGGCCGGGCACGATCTGGCCCAGATGCACCGGCGCGCGGGGTTCGTTGCCGATTGCAGCGTGAAGCGTGTTCCAATCCTTCAGCCCGTAGCTTTTGGCCACCAGTTCCAGCGCTGCGGAATGGGACATGTCGCGGCCTTGCGTGGCAAGGTCTTTGCGGAGGAAGCGGGCTTGGGCCTTTGCGGCGTCAAAGCTGGGAAGCGGGGTCATGGCCTGTGCTGAACGGGACGTGTTGCGTCGGGGCCTGCGTTGCCGATGCGTCCCGAGGGGATCAGGGTGCGCCGTTCGTCCCCGGTTTCACCAAGTCTGCAGGCGGCAGGGACCGGACGCCCCTGCCCTTGCCCTATGGCCGCAAGCGCGCTTGGTCAAGCTGTTACAGACTGTCGCGGCGCAAGGGCGTTGTGGAACAATGCAGCCCGCCGCCGTTTTTGTGGTTGGCGGCATAGGGGATGGTCTGCCAAGACACGCCTGCCGCGGCCAAGCGGTCCAGCGTGCGGTTGGTCGCCCCTTCGGGCATCAAGACTTTACCCGGTGCAATCGCCAGAGAGTTCACAATCCACGAATCATCGCCCGGATCGGTTTCAATATAGCGGATGCCGCGCGCGGTGAGCTCTTCAAGGAAGGAATAGGGCAGGCCCATTGGGTTCAAGATCGCCAGATCGCGGTCGATCATCAGGAAAGACACGTCCAGATGGATGTCATAGCCCGTCAATTCGACGATCCGCAGATCAACCCCTTGGCGTTTAAGCACCTCGCCCACCTGCTCGGCCCCTTCGCGGTTCACCCGCACGCCCACGCCGATGGCGCAGGTCTTTTCGTTCAGCCATGTAAAGCTGCCGCCTTCCATGATGCCGCTGCCCGAAATGGTGCGCAGGATCGGGATGCCGATCTTGGCCAAGGTGCGGGTGACGGCCAGCTCCTCTCCGCGCCGGATGCGCGCGCCCATGCGGCAGACGATGGCCCCGCCTTTGACCATGATCACCGGATCGCGGGTGTAGATTTGCTTCAGACGGTTGCCCGCCTCGCCCTCCATATAATGCACCTCGACGCCTTCGGCTTGCAGGGCGGCCACAAAGCCGTCGTGCTGGCGCTGCATCAGGGGCAGGTCGGGCGGGGTGTCAGATTGGAAATACCAGCCCACGGCGGGGTCGCCAAAGCTGCCGATCTCGGCCAAGCGTTTGGCGGGGTCGACTACGTTCAACTCTGGCCCCGGACGGTGCATCAAGATCGCGCGGATCTTGCCCACGTCATTATCAATCCCCCAGACCCTGCCCCAAGAGGCCATCAGTTCGGTCGGGTCTTCAAACGGCGGCTCTGCCCCTGCGGCAAAGGTTTTGACGGTTTGGGTGTAGATCCAGTGGGCATTGCTCATGGGATTGGCCTTTATGGGGGGTCAGACGGCGGAGAAGGCGTTGTCGACGAAAAGCTGGGTGCCGTTGACGAATTCGGCATCGTCAGAGGCAAGGTATAGGGCGGCACGGGCAACATCTTCGGGCTGGCCAAAGCGGCCCTGCGCGGCTTTGAGGGCGGCTTCGGACACATCGACGCCAAGGGCTGTCAGTTCCTTTACCTCGCGCAATCCGTGGGGGGTTTCGATAAAGCCCGGGCAGATGGCGTTGCAGCGGATGCCCCTGTCGCGGAATTCAACGGCGATGGCGCGGGCGAACATGTGGCAGGCACCTTTGGTGGCATCATAGAGCACTTCGTTCGGCGTGGCGTAGACCGCCGAGATGGACGAGGTGCACACGATCGCCCCTTTGCCCGCTTCTAGCATCATGGGTAGGACGGCGCGGGTCATCAGGTACATGGATTTGACGTTCACATCGAACAGAAAATCCCAGTCTTCCTCTTCCGTTTCCAAGAAGGGCTTAATCACAATCGTGCCCGCATGGTTGAACAGCACATTCACCGGCCCGAGCGCGGCTTTGACATTGGCCACAGCCGCCTCGACCTGATCTTTTTGCGACACATCTGCCGTAGCAAAGACCACCCGCTTGCCAAGGCTGGCCAGTTCAAAGGCCAAAGCTTGGCCGGCCTGCACATTGCGGTCGATGATGCCCACGGCGGCGCCTTCGGCGGCGAACAACCGCACGGCGGCCGCCCCGCATCCTGTGGCCCCGCCGGACACGATGGCCACTTTTCCCTTTAGACGATCACCCATGCCACCCTCTGCGCTGCTTTGGCCCAAGGTAACATCGGGGCGGGGCTTGGCAAGGTCAGACGGTTTGTGTCAACCGCGCCAGTGCCCAAAGGGCGGCATCGGATACGGTTGGGTCGGCGTCTTGGGTCAGGCGCTGGGCGTGGGGGATCAGGTCAGGGTCGCGCGAATTGCCGATGGCATAGAGCACATTGCGCACAAACCGGTCACGGCCGATGCGCTTGATCGGGCTGCCAGCGAAGCGGGCGCGAAAGGTTGTGTCATCTAATGCCGCCAGATCGGCCAAGTCGGGCAGGCCGATCTTGGGCTGATAGCCCATTTCCGAAGCAGCCACGGCGAATTTGTTCCACGGGCAGGCGGCCAAGCAATCGTCGCAGCCATAAATCCGGTTGCCCATCAAGGCGCGCAGGTCAGGATCGACGGGGCCTTTGTGTTCGATCGTCAGATAAGAAATGCACCGCCGCGCATCCAGCTTGTAAGGCGCGGGGAAGGCTTTGGTCGGGCAAATGTCTAAACACGCGGTGCAGGTGCCGCAGTGCGAAGTTTCGGGGGCGTCAGCGGGCAGGTCCAGCGTGGTGAAGATTGCGCCCAAAAAGACCCAGTTGCCCAGATCGCGCGACAAAAGGTTGGTGTGCTTGCCCTGCCAGCCCAACCCCGCCGCTTGGGCCAAGGGCTTTTCCATCACGGGAGCGGTGTCGACGAACACCTTGATCTCGCAGTCTTGCTGGTCGATCAGCCAGCGGCCCAAGCGTTTGAGGCGGCGTTTGACCAGATCGTGGTAATCTTTGCCCTGGGCATAGGCAGAGATCACGCCTTTGGTCGGATGATTTAGCCCTTCCAAAGGGTTGGTGGCGGGGGTGTATGCCTCGGCCAGCATAATAACTGATTTGGCTTGCGGCCAAAGCGCCGATGGATCGCCGCGCCACGCCGCGCGGTCGGCCATCCACGCCATTTGACCGTGGTGGTCTGCCGCCAAGAATTCGCGCAAACGGGTGGCGGCTTGGGGGATGGATTTGGGCGTGGTGATGCCGACGGCAGAAAAGCCAAACTCCAAAGCGGTCTTGCGAAGGGATTGGGTGAATGCGTGCACGGGCCAGCCTTGGGTTTGGGCCTATATCTGGCGGTTTGCGGGGCCTGCGGTCAAGCGCGGCTTTGGCCGCAGCATTTTTTGCAGGCAGGCGTCTGGATGGATTGCAAATGGCCTCAACCGAACCCAGATCAAAGACGAGGCCGAAAAGATGTGCTGCACTGTCGGGCATCTTTGGGGCGCTTGAGAAGGAGATACTCATGAACTTGGAAAAATTCACCGAACGCTCGCGTGGTTTTATGCAGGCGGCGCAGACGATTGCCATGCGCGAAAGCCACCAGCGGTTGGCACCCGAACATCTGCTCAAAGCCTTGATGGATGACGAGCAGGGGTTGTCATCGAACCTGATCCGCCGTGCGGGGGGCGAACCTGCCCGCGTGAGTGAGGCTTTGGCCCTGACCTTGGCAAAGATGCCCAAGGTGAGGGGCGATGCCCAACCCTTTATGGACCCGTCCTTGGCGCGCGTGCTGGACGAGGCCGAGAAGGTTGCCAAAAAGGCTGGCGACAGCTTTGTGCCGGTCGAGCGGATTTTAATGGCTATGGCCATGGTCGCCTCCAAAGCGAAAGAGGCGTTAGAGGCGGGGGCGGTCACGGCCCAAAAACTCAACACCGCGATCAACGAGATTCGCAAGGGGCGCACAGCCGATACGGCCAGCGCCGAAGCCGGGTATGACGCGCTGAAGAAATACGCCCGCGACCTGACCGAGGCCGCCGCCGAAGGCAAGATTGACCCGATCATTGGCCGCGACGAAGAAATTCGCCGCACCATGCAGGTTCTCTCCCGCCGCACCAAGAACAACCCCGTGCTGATCGGTGAACCCGGTGTGGGCAAAACCGCCATTGCCGAAGGTTTGGCGCTGCGCATCGTCAACGGCGATGTGCCGGAATCCTTGCGCAACAAAAAGCTGATGGCGCTGGATATGGGCTCGCTGATCGCCGGATCGAAGTATCGCGGCGAGTTTGAAGAGCGGCTGAAAGCCGTTCTGAACGAAGTCACCAGTGCCGAAGGCGATATCATCTTGTTCATCGACGAGATGCACACGCTGGTGGGCGCTGGCAAATCCGATGGCGCGATGGATGCTGCCAACCTGATCAAACCTGCCCTCGCCCGGGGCGATTTGCACTGCGTTGGCGCGACCACGTTGGATGAATACCGCAAATATGTGGAAAAAGATGCGGCCTTGGCGCGGCGGTTTCAGCCTGTGATGGTCAACGAACCCACGGTGGAAGACACAATCAGCATCCTGCGCGGCATCAAGGAAAAGTACGAACTGCACCACGGCGTGCGCATCGCTGATGCGGCTTTGGTGGCGGCAGCGACCCTCAGCCACCGCTACATCACCGACCGCTTCCTGCCCGACAAGGCGATTGATCTGATGGACGAAGCCGCCAGCCGCCTGCGGATGGAGGTGGATTCCAAGCCCGAAGAGCTTGACGCCCTTGATCGCCAGATCCTGCAATTGCAGATCGAAGCTGAAGCCTTGAAGAAAGAAGACGATGCCGCCAGCAAAGATCGGCTGGAGCGGTTGGAAAAAGAACTGTCTGATCTGTTGCAGCAATCGGCGGGCATGACGGCCAAATGGCAGATGGAACGCGACAGCCTTGAAAAGGCGCGCGATCTGAAAGAACGGCTGGATCGTGGCCGCGCCGAATTGGAAGTGGCCAAGCGCGATGGCGATTTCGCCAAGGCGGGCGAATTGCAATACGGCACCCTGCCCGCGCTGGAAAAGCAGCTGATCGAAGCCGAAGCCCGTGAAGGCTTGGCGCTGGTATCAGAAGCGGTGCGGCCCGAGCAGATCGCCGAAGTGGTCGAACGCTGGACGGGAATTCCCGTCTCTCGGATGCTGGAAGGCGAGCGCGAAAAGCTGCTGGCGATGGAAGACAAGCTGGGCGAACGGGTCGTGGGCCAGCGCGCTGCCGTCACCGCCGTGGCCAATGCCGTGCGCCGCGCGCGGGCGGGGTTGAACGACGAAGGGCGGCCTTTGGGGTCATTCTTGTTCCTTGGGCCAACGGGTGTGGGCAAAACCGAACTGACCAAGGCCCTGGCCGAGTATCTGTTTGACGATGACAGTGCGATGGTGCGCATCGACATGAGCGAATTCATGGAAAAGCACGCCGTCAGCCGCTTGATCGGCGCGCCTCCGGGGTATGTGGGCTATGACGAGGGCGGGGTTTTGACCGAAGCCGTGCGGCGCAGGCCCTATCAGGTCGTGCTGTTTGACGAGGTCGAAAAGGCCCATCCCGATGTGTTCAACGTGCTGTTGCAGGTGCTGGACGACGGGGTGCTGACCGATGGTCAGGGCCGCACGGTGGATTTCAAGCAGACGCTGATCATCCTGACGTCTAACCTTGGGGCCTATGCGCTCAGCCAGTTGCCCGAAGGGGCCGACCCGACCCATGCGCGGGCCGAGGTGATGGAGGCCGTGCGCGCCCATTTCCGCCCTGAATTCCTGAACCGGCTGGACGAGACGATCATCTTCGAACGTCTGGCCCGCGACGATATGGGGGCGATCGTCGAAATCCAGCTGCGCAAGCTGCAAGCACGTCTGGCCGGTCGCAAGATCACGCTGGAACTGGACAGTGCCGCAAAGGCGTGGCTGGCTGACGAAGGCTATGATCCGGTGTACGGCGCGCGGCCTTTGAAACGGGTAATCCAGCGCAACCTGCAAGACCAGTTGGCGCAGATGCTGCTGGCGGGAGATGTGTTGGATGGCACGACGGTTTCCATCTCGGCCAGCCCTGACGGGCTAATCGTGGGCGACCGGATTCTGGCGACCAAACGCGAACGGCCTGCCTCGGCGGTGGTGCACTAAGCAAAGCGGGGCTTGCGCCCCGCTTTTGCGGTGGATCAATTTTGGCTGTTCAACTATTTGTGATCGCTTGGGTCAGAAAGAGGGGGGCTGTTAACTTTAAAGGCGTTTCAAGCCCCTCTCACGCAAATTTTATAGTGAACCAAAGCTAGGTTGGCTACGTCTATAGTTCGCCTAGTGTGGCAAACCTTCTTGGAGATTATCAAATGATCCGCAGAACTTTCCTTGCCCTGACCGTCGCCGCCTCGTTCCTGTCTGTTCCGGCCTTTGCCGCCGACAAGGACATTGTTGACACCGCCGTTGCCGCTGGCAACTTCACCACGCTCGCCGCTGCCTTGACCGCTGCCGGCTTGGTTGACACGCTGAAAGGCCCCGGCCCCTTCACCGTCTTCGCCCCGACGGACGCCGCCTTCGCCGCTTTGCCGGCAGGTACCGTCGAAGACCTGCTTAAGCCCGAAAACAAGGACAAGCTGGTGGCGATCCTCACCTACCACGTGATCGCTGGTAAAGTGATGTCCACCGACCTGACCGAAGGTATGAAGGCTGCGACCGTGAATGGTGCCGAAGTGACCATCACGCTGGACGGTGGTGCCAAAGTGAACGGTGCCGTCATCTCGACCGCCGATATCGAAGCGACCAATGGCGTGATCCACGTGATCGACAGCGTCATCCTGCCGCCGATGTAATCTGAAGCCTTAAAGCGAACAAGCCCGCCCATTGGTTCCAGTGGGCGGGCTTTTTGCTGCGTAAAAAGATCTGCCGCAGAAATGAGGTCATCTGAAAATATTAACGCCAGATTGGTTAAGACCCTATAAGTTTGGCGCGCGTTCTCATAGCGTGCCCGCGCACATGGGGTGATTCACAAATGTCGATCAGCGAAAATTTTCTTTTGGCCATGTTCGTTATTTTCTGCCTGCCTTGGGCTGTATGGCGTGCTTTGGGCGGCACGGTTATTTTGCCCTTGGTTGTGGTACAGATTATCACGGGCGTTTTGTTGGGCCCGGGTGTTTTGGGCGCTTGGTCACCCGATATCTATCACGGTCTTTTTAGGGTCGAAGTGATTGCGGGCATCAATGCCGTTGCCCAATGGGCGGTGATCTTGTTTGTCTTCGTGGCTGGCCTTGAGCTGGACGTGACCGATGCTTGGAACAAGCGGCGTGAAACGACTTTGGCGGCGGGGTTTGCCTTGGTGGTGCCTTTGGTTCTGGGGTCACTCGTCGCTTGGGGCTTGGTGCAAACCCCCGGATGGGTGGGAGGTAAGGGGCAGATGTGGCAGACGGTGCTTGGCATCGGCATGGCCTGTGCCGTCACCGCCTTGCCAATTTTATTGCTGTTTTTGGGCCAACTGGGCCTGCTGCGCCAACCCTTGGGCCAGCGCATCCTGCGCTATGCCAGTTTGGACGATGTCGCCATCTGGGGTGTCATGGCGCTGATCTTGCTGGATTGGCACCGTATGGGATTGCAACTGGGCTATTTTGTGCTTTTTCCGATGGCAGCCGCTGGCATGCGCTGGCTGGTGCCGCGTTTGCGCGAGGCGGATCGTTGGTATGTCGGGCTGATTTGGTTGGCCGCCAATGCTTTTATTGCCGATTGGTGCGGGCTGCACTTTATGGTGGGCGCATTTCTGTCAGGGGCCGTGCTAGAGGCGAAGTGGTTTGACCATAAGAAAGTCGATGATTTCCACGCCGCCGTTCTGGTGGCATTGATGCCGGTTTATTTCCTGTCCACCGGTCTGCGCACCAATTGGGACTTGGGTGGCCCGATGGTATTTGTTGCGGCAGGTGGTTTGCTGCTGGCGGCGGTGGGGGGTAAACTGATCGGGGTTCATATCGCGGGCCGCATCTTGGGCTGGCGACCTGCCGACACATGGGCGATCGGCTGGCTGTTGCAGACCAAGGCGCTGATCATGATCATCTTCGCCAATATCCTGCTGGAAAAGGGCATCATTTCAGCCGCGACCTTTACGGCGTTGCTGCTGATGGCTGTGGCCAGCACCTTGCTGACCATGCCGATCCTAACATGGCTGCTTAAGGGCGCAGGTCTCAAAGCGCGGCACTGATCTGGATGAAGGAATGTTTCAGCCCACTGACGCAGGTGTGAGACAGGATGATTTTGTCTTTTCGGTGTTTTGGTGCATGCTACAGCTTGAACAAGACAGGAGCCGAAGATGACCTATAAGCCCACCTTGCGTTGGTCGGACGTAACGCCGCAGGCAATGTTTCTCAATCGCCGACAGATCATGGCGGGGGGGGCTGCGCTGCTGGCCTCTCCGGCTTTGGGCAAAAGCCCCTATTCCACCGATGATGCCCCCAACACGCTGGAAGAAATCTCGGGTTACAACAATTACTACGAATTCGGGCTGGGCAAGGAAGACCCCGCCGCCAATGCCGGCATGCTGCAGACCAAGCCTTGGACGGTCAAGGTTGACGGCATGGTTGACAAGCCCGGCAGCTATGATCTGGGCGACCTGATCAGCGGCATGCCGATCGAAGAACGCATCTACCGTTTCCGCTGCGTTGAGGCGTGGTCGATGATCATCCCGTGGCAGGGCTTCCAGCTTTCTGCGCTGCTCGACAAGCTTGGCGTGCAGGCGGGGGCGAAATATGTCGGCTTTGAAACCCTGCTGCGGCCCGAAGAAATGCCCGGGCAAAAGATGGGCACGCTGGATTGGCCCTATGTCGAAGGGTTGCGCTTGGACGAGGCAATGCATCCTCTGACGCTGATCGCCACCGGCCTTTATGGCCAGCCCCTGCCCAACCAGAACGGC
>Ga0114958_10001222_pt1 | contig 20462 bp, 26 predicted proteins | sample C_130208_EF_Meta_FD_89577 | JGI IMG/M metagenome (GOLD analysis project Ga0114958, IMG submission 89577) | Freshwater microbial communities from Lake Croche, Canada to study carbon cycling - C_130208_EF_MetaG | ecosystem: Environmental > Aquatic > Freshwater > Lake | place: Lake Croche, Canada...
ATATGCACTACCATCACCACCGACACCTGGACCAGGTTGTACAGCAACAAATACAAATAATACATCATGTTCAGCAGCAAGTGCATTAGTTGTAGCACCTTTTGTAGGTGTATCAGCAGGTGGTGTAACAAGTAGTGCTAATCAATCAGCTGATGTAGGTTGTGCGCCTGATTATACAGTAACACAAACGAATAATAATAAAATACTAAATAGTACAACTGTTGATCAGAGTGTAATGATGATGACAAAAAATTCATTAACTTCAATATCTAATGCAACAAATCAAATGATTGTAAATAGTATTACTAATACTACTTCAAGTGCAAGTCAGAGTGCAACTGTAAAACAAGCATTATCAATAAAAGTTGATGGTTGTGCAGGTGATTTAGTTATTTCAGATATTAATCAAACAGCAAATATTCAAATGGATCAAGTATCAAGTATGACATTAACTGCTATTGATAATGTTAGAACAGATTTAGCTACATCTATATTAGATCAATTTAATAGTAATGTAAGTAATGCGAATAAGCAAACATTAAATGCAGATATGACAAGTGCAGTAGCAGCACAAAATATGTCGTCATATAAAGCTGATGCAACTTCGGCAATAACACAAACAAAAAAGACAGATTTACCATCAGCCGATCCAGCACCATTACAACCACGTAATATAAGTGCAAATGTACATTTAACGCAAACAAATAACACAGATGTAACAAATGCAATTAAAGTTACTGCTCCATATACAAGTTCAATTGATTTTAGTAAAACATTACAATCATCTATTAATAATTCAGTAACTCAAAATTTTACAAAAGATACTGTAAATATATTATCTCAAACATTAAGTTTAAGTCAAAGTTTAAATATAGATGTAGCTAATATTGGTGGTGATTGTACTATAAAAAATATAAATCAAACAGCAAATATTGCAATGAGACAAACAATGTCATCAAAAATGGATATAGGAACTGCAATTACAAATTCTATTCAAAATTCGATGGGTATAAAAACAGATGATAGTTTTGCAAGTGATAATGCTCAAAAAACAGCCGCAACAACAGTAAATGATTTACGATCAGGTAATACAGCTGTAAGTGATATGAAATCAAGTACATCGTATGTACAATCTATTGAACAACATATGGATGGATTAGGATCATCTGGTAGTTCATCATCAAGTTGTATTTGCTGTATTATATGTATAATATGTATATTATCAAGTGGTTTAGGTGGTATATCACTTCCATCAGGATCAGATTCATCAGAATCAGAATCAGAGACAGATACATCTGAAAAGAAAGATGATTCAGATAGTTCAGCAAAAGAAAAAGAAGGAGGTTTTTCGTTTTTCTAATTTAAAAGAACAATTTTATACAAATAATATTAATGTTGATATAAAATGGGAATTTGTCTTTTGTGTAGAGAAGAAAAAAGTAGATTATATGGAGATAACGCATATATAAATATATTTTGTGACCACTGTTATGATGAATGTGTCTGTTTATATTGTAAAAAATTAAATATTAACATTTATGTATATGATGAAAAAATAGGATATACTAATAAAGAAAATTATGATATTGTAATTAAAGAATTTTATGGAAGAATTTTTAGATTATATTGTAAAGATTGTTATGATTCAAATAAACCGTATATAGAAAAAGAAGAGTATTCGTATAGTATAGAAGAATATATACCTAAAATAGAGTTAAAACGAATGCGGGAAGAAGCTGAAAAAGAAACTAATACAGATGATGAAACAGGAGATGTAATAGATGATTATTATGTTAGGAGGGGTAAGTATGATCTTTACTAAAATTGAAAATATAATATAATAAATTAAATTATATATTAATAAAAAATGTCAAGGTATAGTGAGTGTAAAGAGACATTATTAACTAATACTGAATATGCAAAAAAGAAAAATATTAATATAGCGATATTTTTGTTTGACGATACAGTAAGATTATATACCAATGTTAAATTATCAGATGAAACAAAAGTATTAATTACTAATTTTAATAAATCTAGTGTATTATATGGATTAAATCAAGTGCTTGATAATTTATCGTATGATCAAATTATGAAACATATTAATGAATCAATGCCACGTGGAGGTACTAATTTTTTAATACCATTTAATCTATTGGATAATATTAAAGAATTTGATGATCCTAAAAACGAAATATTTTTCTTATCAGATGGATATAATAGTTCTAAACTAAGTAAATCTAATTTAGAATATTTAGCCAAATATAAATCTCGAATTACAACAATGGGAATTGGTAACAAAGAAAACTTTGATCATGAAACACTATCATTAATCTCTAAGACTAATGATACAGTTGAAGGTATTACAGCTGATATTATTCAGCAAGAATTGTTATCTCAAATGGCTGATGCATCTGATCATGATGCAGATAATTGGTATAATGTGAAAATAACAATTATGAGTGAAATTAATAATATTAAAGTAGGTACGTTAATGAAAGCAGAAAAGATTACTGAAGATGAGTTTAAAGTTAATTTTGAATCAACTTGTGCAAATTCAAATCTTATTATAGATAATTATGATAATAATATTCTAATTAAAAAGAAACAAGTTATTTCAGATGCAGAAATAAAAACAGATCTATTAATTTTTATGGTTGATCAATCTGGATCTATGGGTGAAGAAATTAATTCTAATTATGGAGCATTTTTATATCCTCCACCACCTCCACCTCCTCCAATTGATTATCTAGGAAATGGTACATTAGAAATGCTATTACCATCACCAATTGGTACTCAGTTATCGACGGATGAACCTGAAAATATTGTTACACATGTAGTACCAAGTGAATCAACAGCTGATTTAATGTTAGCAGATGTTGAATCAGAAACAGAAGAAGAGGAATATGTTAAATATACGATTACATTATCAAATATGAAATATTATCAAAGAATTATATATTCGGTAGTTGATCCTACTAAATTTAAGGCTAAGATTGAATGGGATGATAAAGACGGGAAACATAATATTATGGTTCTTAATGATTCAAGTAAGTGGGTTAAACAAGATGATGAGTATATTAAAAAGATTATTAATATTGCATCTACAGTAGGTAATTATATTAATATTGCAGGATTTACTAGTAAAGATATTAATATTGGAAATTTTAGAAAAATTAATAATATTTGTAATGCAAACAAAGAATTATTTGCAGAATTAGTAGATAAACCTATCAGTGATTTTTCATTGAGTGAAGTTCTATTTTACAATAAAAAGAATGGTATGAAATTATATCATGATATTTTAACACCGGGTGAAAGGAATATTAATGAATTATTACATAATATTTCTGGATCAGCTGTACGTCAATTATCTGCAGCAGCAACAATGAGTGTTGCATTACAAAGAACACCATCATCCCAACCAGATCCAGTAGATGATGAACATAATCATAATATATCTCATGATATGAGTTTATGCACAATTTGTTTCAGTGAAGTTCGTGAATATATTTTTTCTTGCGGACATTGCTATGCATGTAAAGAATGTGCAGAAAAGTTATTAATAAGTACGCCAATGAATAAATGTGCCTATTGTAAAGAAGATGTTAAATGGATTCGTAAATTAACGATGACACCAGAGCAAAGAGATGATAAGCATTATTTCAAATGTATAAGTGAAGAATGTTTTAATGTAGCAACAATTGTAGCCAAATGCAAACCTATAAATGAAGATGATATGGGATATCATTTAACATATTGTGAAAAATGTTTTAAGCATGTAGTTAAGTCATATAAGAGGTTGAAAAAGACGCATATTTGTTTTTGCGGAGAGGAGATTACAAAAGTGAAGGAGCATGTATATTTTAATTAAATATAAATGAATAATTATTTTAAATTTATAAAATGAAGACTACAGTAGTAACAATGTTTTTTAATTTAAAAGAATTAAGAGATGCATCATTACAAACAAGACCAGTTGAATTTTATGTAAAAAATGGTGTTAATACATTAAAAATAAAAAATCCAATGATAATTTTTTGTGATGAAACAACAGAACCATTTTTAAGAGAGATAAGAGATAGAGAAGTTGGTGATTCAGTACCTACAGTGTATATTGTAAAAAATATTAAAGAATATGAATATTATGTTCAAAATTGGGATATAATAAATGAGAATAGAAAAAAAAGTAATGGGTATAAAGATCCAAGTGATAGAAATACAGTTTCTTATTTTTTAATGGGTATGTTTAAGCCAGTTGCATTACTAATTGCCAAACAAAGAAATGATTTTGATAGTAGTCATTATGCATGGATTGATTTAGGATGTAATCACATCGTAAGAAAATTAGATGATAATGTATCAAAAATGTTAGATAAACCAAATCCAAAAGTAAGTGTATGTTATATTCATTATCGAGGAAAAGAAGAGATTGCTAATATGAGATCATATATGGAATATGGTGGTCCATGTGGAATTGCATCTACGGCATATACAGTTGAAAAAGAATATGTTGATAGATATTATTCATCAATGTTTGCTATATTTAATGAAATGTTATATGTAGGATATGGTCATACAGATGAAACAGTAATGGTATATTGTTATGATAGATATCCTGAAATATTTGATATATATTATGGTGATTATTATTCTATATTTACAAATTATCACGAACCAACGGAGGATTATAATTCGATATTACATTTTTTTATAAATCAAGCGATAAATAAGAATCGTAGAGATTTAGCTAAAAATACAGCAGGTAAAATAATTAATGTATTAATGAATAAAGAACTAACAAAAGAAGAAGAAAATATATTAGAACAATTTAATAAATTAAATTTGATGTAAATTAATTATACCGTAATTTATTAATAAAACATAGTGGGCACATTGGATCATAATTATAAAAATAAGCATTTCTATTATCTACAGATATATGATTATCACAATGATATGGATTATGTGTATAGTTATTGTATATAAATTCATTAATTTTTTTATTATTATAATAGCTTGGTGGTGTTCTTAAAAAATTACCTATAATGTAAGGATATTGTAAGATAGTTATAGGATATTTTATAGGAAAATATCTTTGAGAATAACAACTTTTACAAATAGCTTTAGATTTATGGTAATATTCATCTACAAGTTTTCCGCATTCAAAACAAAGATCCATTTTATAATTATATTTGTATAAATTATAAAATAAATTTCAATTTTTACTCTATTAATGTTGCATCACGGCGATCAACTAGACGCCCAATTAATGTATTGATTGTTTCATAATCAGTACTTGTGTCAAGTATTTCTTGAACAGTAATATTTTGGCGATCATAAATACGTTTTAGTAGTAGTTCAATTCCAACAAGATCATCAACATTAGCACTTGCTTCTGCTGGAGTAGCATTTCTATGTTGTTTATTTTTATAATCACTGTATATATTTTTAATAATATTATTACAAATATGTTTTGCCTTAGCTGCAGATTCCATTGTAATGTTTAAAAATATCATAAAACATTATTAATAAAAAAAATTTCAATTTTTACTAGCTAGATAAGCTGCGCGCGCCTTTGCCATCGCCTCCTCTAAGAAAGGCGCACGCAACTTCTCCGCAGCAAGAATGCCAGGATGCTGGCGCTCACGAGCCAGTATCTTTTCCTTTTGATATACAATGTAAAGATGATCGACGGCTTCAACCAATACCTTCTGCTCAGGCATTGGATCTTTACGATCCCTGCTTGCCTCTAGCTTGTCTCGTGCAACCATCATAAGACCGATAATGGCATTCAGCGCAGCATCTTGCCAGTAATCGTTGCACCGTTTTTGATAGTCAGGATTGGACTGCTTTATGTGCCAGTGGCAGCATCCACAGTAGTCACCCTGACCATCGAAAGCTTCGCCTAAAAACAGGTTACATTGCGTCCCATCGGGCCTAATAACTGTACAACGTAATGGTAAAGGATTCATTGTTATTATACGGCAAATATACAAATTTAATGAATACTATATATAAAATAATTTTCAATTTTTATTCATATGGTGTATATGTGTAAGATGATGCACCTTCAGATATTGCGGTAGCAATTTCAATAAATGGTATATTTAATGATTCTCGTATTTTAATGCAATAATGGCATTTGCATTTATAAAATGAATCAATAATTAAATCATAGATTTGTTCATATGGTAAATCGGATGTATCAAATAAGTAAATGTATTGTCTAGATTCAGGTGATATTGTCACAGTATGACTTAATCTAATATTAAATGGATTTGCTTTTTCATTATCTAGACCAGATTCAGATACGCAAATATCAAAACTTTTTTCTTTTGAAATAACACAATTAGTAATTGGTAATTTCTTATCTAATACTCCAATATTATAATATGTTTTAAATTCTTGATATTCATTTGACATACTTGGCCATTTAACTGTAAGTCTAGACATTTTGAATATTGGTATTTTATGTTTAAAAGAAATAAATTCAATTTTTAAAAATTGATTTATAAAAAACTAAGTATAATAAGATTATGTAGTAAAATGACAGAGTCCAATTTGAATAATATAGAAAAATTATTAGACTTTTTTAATTATGATACAAATCCATTTGATAATCCAAATTATAAACCTGAATATATAGGAGAAAAGCATTATGGTGCAATGAGTGAATACTATGATATTAAAATATCGCATTCTACTTTTATTAAATTATATCATTCTAATCGAAATATTGATATGGGTCGTGTTAAAATAATGTGCGATAAATTTAAACTTAAACCGATTGATTTTCCACCATTAATCATTGCACATATAGTGGATAAAGAATATGACAAAGATGAATATGTATTAATTGATGGGCAACACAGATATTCAACCATGAAAGAATTATATTTTACAAATAAAGTAGATTATGTATTTACATATAAATTATATCAATGTAATAGTGTGGAAGAGTTAGAAGAATTATTTACAGATATTAATTGTAATATTAAATTTGATAATATGTTTCCGTTTAAGAAGTTAGGAAAATTAATGGATAAGATAGAATTATATTTTAAGGCATCTGTGAGTAATGCTAAAATGCCACAGAGTCATAAATTTAATCCAAAATATTTGAAAGAAAAATTAAGTATTGAAAAGTTCTTTGAAGTATATGATAATACGGTAGAAGAAGTATATAAAAAAATCTTAGAACTAAATAATATTATAATGCAAGATATATACACTAAAAAGAGAAATAATAAATTGTTACCGTGTGATATATATATATTAAATAAAATAGAGCTAAATAAAAAGAATACTATGTATTTATTAATAAAAGACGAGTTTAAATGGATAGAAGATCTCAAATTATTATTAAAAAATTGATTTTTTTATTTATTATATTATTTGATAATTAATAAAAACAAAAATGTCTTACGAAACAATGTCATATGACCAATGGATAGCCATTGGTATTGCAAATAATCATATTAATGATAAATTTATTAGTCAATTTGCACATGTATTAGAAACGAAGTTAAAAGAGCATTATCAAAATAAAATTATGAATCCAGTAGCGGCATTTTCAGCTGATGTTGAAAGGATGTTGCCTGATTTGCGCCCTGAATTAAGAACGATTGAAGCGGTTGATCCTATAGTTGCACCATTACCTCCGTTGCCGCCAATTTTGCCAATGTCACCAATGGCTACGCCGTATTCAACACCTGCATTAAATAAAATTAGAAAGCCATTTGAATCAATGACACCATATGAGAAAATAATGTATCGTAAATGTCCTCCAGATAGTGATCATGGGGTTTGTATTCATTGGTTAAGGGGTGTATGTTATAAAAGATGTGAGATGCGTCATACAATATTTTTAGGATTTAAGAGTAGGATATGTAAAAAATGGACTGAAGGTAGATGTCCATTTGAAGATATTAAATGTTCATTTGCACATGGTAATGATGATATTTTTAATAGAGATACAATGACAACTAAATATTCAAATAAGCCAATTATATTTGAAAAATATGAAACCCAAAAAGATTTTGAAAATCTTGAGAGTATGATTTGGCAACATTTTCAGGAAAGCAATTAATTTATGATTTTGATATAAAAAATATATGTGTATATTATGAATCCTAAATATAATTTAAAAGTAGAAAGAAATGTTGCACCAGAAAAAGTTAAAGATTATTCAGTTAGCTTAAATAGCACAACACCAGCAACATTTGATTTAAGAAATAAAATTTCTATCATGTATGATCAAGGACCATTAGGTAGTTGTACAGCAAATGCGTTATGTTATGCATATATATATGATGATCCAACATATAAACCATCGAGATTATTTTTATATTATAATGAGCGTTATTTAGATCGTGATGTAAATCAAGATGCAGGATCGACATTATCTCAAGGAATTAATGCATTAGAAAAATATGGTGTATGTAGTGAAACAACATGGCCATATAATGTGTCAAAATTTGCGGTAAAACCACAAGATATTGCTTATACTGAAAGTGTTAAACATGAAGTTATAGAAGCAAATCGAGTATTACAAACAATGAGCAGTTTAAAGGGATGTTTAACATCAGGATTTCCATTTGTTGTTGGTATAGAAATATATGCATCATTTGAATCAAATATGGTATCAAGTACAGGATATGTACCAATGCCAGATGTAAATCATGAAGAATTATTAGGCGGACATGCAGTAATATGTGTTGGATTTAATGATTCAAAAGGAGTATGGATTATGAAAAATTCATGGGGTAGTTCATGGGGAGATCGTGGATATTTTTATTTACCATATGCGTATTTAACAAACACACAATTAAGTGGTGATGTTTGGAAAATAACAAAAGTATCAGTAGCAATACCAAATAAAAATAAAATATTAAAGATGAATGAAAATATAAAATTTTTTGGATATAAAAAAGGTATGTAATTAACAAATATATAAATATTTATTACTATATATATTAAATATAGCAATAAGATGAATCAAATAATAGATACTTTATCTTTTGATGATATATTAATTAATCCAAGATTATCGGATATAGAATCAAGGAAATTAATATTATTAAAATCTAAATTAACAAATAAAATATCATTAAATTTGCCATTAATTTCAAGTCCAATGGATACTATTACTGAAGATAAAATGGCAATTGAAATGGCATTAAATGGAGGTTTAGGAATTATACATAGGTATAATACGATTGATCAGCAGGTATCTATGGTAGAAAAAGTTAAAAGATATTTATCGTTTAAGATTGATAATCCATATCAAATAAATCAAGAAAATACAGTTGATGACTTACTAGCACAAATTAAAATATTAAATGTGAATAGTTTTATAGTGACTAAGTTTGAAAATGTTGATGTAACAGAATATATTAAGTTATCGGGGATAGTAACAAAATGGGATTTAAATAATCATGTACTTAGTGGTAAATCAAATAAAATTAAGGTAAAAGATATTATGACTCCGTATGATAAATTAATAATAGGAAAACCAAACATAACAAAAGATGAAGCATTAGATTTAATGAAAAAGAATAAAATAGAAAAATTACCATTAAGTTATGATGGAACAAGTGTAGATGGATTAATTAGTTATAAAAGTATTATGGAATATCAAATTAATAAAGACAAATATTCATTGGATAAAGATGGTAAATTATTAGTGGGAGCAGCGATTGGAATAGTAGGAGATTATTTAGAACGAGCTAATGAACTAATATTAGCTGGATGTAATATTATATGTATTGATGTAGCTAATGGATTTAATACCAAAGTATCGAATGTAATAAAAGAAATTAAATCATTAGGAGTTGAAGTAATGGCGGGTAATGTATGTAATAGTGAAGGATTTGAATTTTTATGTAAAGCAGGTGCAGATTGTATCCGAGTAGGAATAGGTAATGGATCTATATGTTCAACACGATTAGTTACAGGTGTAGGACGAGGACAATTTTCAGCATTATTAGATTGTAGAGAAATGGCGCGTAAATACAATATAGGAATGATATCTGACGGCGGTCATTTAGGAAAAGATGGAAATATTTCCAAAGCATTTGTTGTAGGATCTAATGCAATGATATTAGGTAAAACATTATCTGCAACAGATGAAACACCGGGTAAAATAATTAATAGAAATAATCGACGAGTTAAATATTATAGAGGAATGGCGTCGGCGATGGCGATGGCATCTAAAGCCGAAGTATCTAATCAAGAATATAGTGATGGACAGAATCCAGAGGGGATGGATATGGAGATAGAGATTAAGGGTCCAGTTAAAAGTATATTACAGAGAATTGAATCGAGTATTAAAAGTACGATGAGTTATATTGGATGTGTATCAACTGAGCAATTAAGAGTTGTAGAAAAAGAAATAATATATTATAAACAGGCATCAGGTGTGATGAGTGAAACATCTATTAGGGGTAAGACAATTTAAACGTCGCTGACAATTAATTTTTTTCAAAAATTAATTATGGTTGAAAAATTTTTAATTTTTCAACGACGCTCGTTTAATTAGTTTCATAAAAAATAGTAATATTATACTTACCAGATTTACCTTCATAGATTAACATATTTTTAAAAGTAGAATCATCGATTATATCATTAATCAATCGTTCTATATTAGATGTTATAAATTCTGGTAAATTATATTTACATATTAAAATAGATATTAAATTTTCTATTTGATGATTATCATGATTAAAAGTATATATTTTAGTTTTTTTAAAAAATTGATTTGTTGATTGTATTAATTTCAATACCATATATAATTAATATAATAAAAGATTAAATTATGAAAGAATTTATTAAATATATACGAGCACCTGATAAGAGAACAATAGATCGAGAATATGAAACTCAAATGATTGCTAGTAAATATGATTTTGCGCCCAAAATATATGAATATACAGTAAAATATGATCCAATAAAAAAATTTTATGAAGGTAAAATTGTTATGGAAAATTTGGAAGAAATGTGCATAGCAGATATGTATGGTGAAAATCCAGAAGATATTCCATTATATATATGGGATCAAATGCGAGAAATAATTATCGTATTATATAACAGTGAAGGTATTGAATATATAGATATTACTGGGTATAATTTTATTGAAAAAGATGAGAAAGTATATATAATTGATTTTGGTCATGCAAAATATTCGAAAAAGAAAACATTAGTAGATCCATTTTTACAGAAATTTATGAATGGTGCTAATGAATTTAATCCAGAATTTAAATAAATATTATTATATAGAAATTATGTATAAAGATGTCTGATGAATTAGAAATTATTTTAAATAAAAAACAAAATAATTTAATTATTACAGATAATATAGAATCATTTGAAGTAAATAAAAGTGAATCATTAGAATTAGAACTTAAATTAAATAGATCTTGTTATGGATGGAGATGGAGAGATATTGGTAAAATATTATTTGATTTTGGTATTGAAAATATGAATATTATACAATTAAATATTAATACGGAGCAATATAAATTTTTGTATAAGTTGTATAAAAATTGAAATCTTAATTACATATATCATTAATTAAAATTTCAAAAATGAATGCTACATTTGTTATCACAGACAATATTAGTATTATTGAATTAAATAAAGAAGATGCAAGAGATTTAGAACTCAAGCTAAATGTGACCAGTAAAGGTCACACTTGGAGTTATATTGGTGATGCTCTATTTAATTTTCAACCAGATGTTTATACAGATAATTTTGTAGTAACAACAGAACAGATTACATTTTTGAATAAAATTATACTATTGACTAAAGAACAATGTAAAAATGTGTAAAGTTATTATTTTAAATACCAAATTTTGTTAAAAATGTATCTAAAGAAAATTGACTCCACGTCATAAAGTTATTTTCATTATTACTTAATGTACTACTACATTCAATATATATTTTAAAAAAAATATTATTTTTGTCATTTAAGTTAGTGTAGAATAAATATGCTTCTTTCATTTGATGATAACTCATTACCTCATCATATTTTTTTTCAAATAATATATTATTAACATCATCATCTTTAAAATTATATATTTGTATTCCAAAAATGCTACCATTACTATAAATTCCCATTTGTAATATATAGTATTATTTTGTTTATATAAAAATTGAAATTTTAATTTATAGCAATAGTATATTAAAATTTAAAAAGATGTCGTCTATTACAACGTATCCCGATGCATTCAATTGCCCTATTACATTGATGATGATGACTGATCCAGTTATGGCTGATGACGGTCACACATATGAAAGAGCAGCTATTATGCAATGTTTGAGGCATGGACATGGTACAAGTCCAATGACTCGTGTTGCAATTTCATCTGCAGGTCTTCGGCCTAATTTTGCAATTAAGAGTCAGATTGAAGAATGGAAGAGTAAGAATAGTGCTGTAGTATCAGCAGCATTAGTACCTCCTTTTAAAAATGCGGATAATACATATTCAGCACTAGTTAAAAATAGCAAGATGTATTTTAAGATTACGCCTCCGGAAACTGGAGCGCGGCAGCCAGCAGTTGTATTTATTATTCTTGATAATTCAGGATCAATGGCAACTGCAGCATGTAATATTACTGAAACAGGTGGAAAATTATTTACTCGTATGGATTTGTGTAAGCATACAATTCGAGCAATTGCGGGTATGCTAGCACCGACAGATTTGATGTCTATTATTACATTTAGTGAATGTGCAAAGATGGTAATTAAACCAACTTTAATGACTGATGATGCAAAGCTTCAAGTTGAGCGAGTACTTGCAAATATTCATCCAGATGCAAGTACAAATATGTGGGCAGGATTAGAATTAGCAAATAAGCATGCAAATCTTCCCGAGTTTAAAAATTGTAATATTTTTGGAGCACTATTGACAGATGGTACATCTAATATTGATCCTCCGCGAGGAATTGTTGAATCATATAAGAGACTGGAAAAGTCGATGATATTAAGTACGTTTGGATTTGGATATGAGTTAGATAGTAAAATATTATCTGATCTTGCAAAAGAAGGTAGTGGATCTTTTGGATTCATTCCAGATTATTCAATGGTAGCTACAGTATTTATTAATTGGGTAGCAACATCGCTATCTACATCTTCATTGAATAATAAAATAAATATTAAATATGGAGATGGATCAACTAGTGTGATAAATATTGGATCAATTCAATTTGGTCAATGCATAAATAAAACCGTAAAGCTAGATAAGCCTATTACTGAAGTTGATATTAATGGTAATGGTCTTATGCCAGTAATAGTTGATGCAGTAGATGAACTAGAAATATGCAGAGATGACATTATTGAAGCAATTACTGGATGTATTGAAAGTAATGGAACAGTACAGATCTTTGAGATTATTTATAATAAATATAAAACGAGTGCTAATCTACTAGTACAAGAAATAATTCGAGATATTAAGCCGTCTGGAGATGATGAAGGACAAATTAGTATGGCGCCTAAATATTATCATAAGTGGGGTAAGCATTATATGCGTGCATATTTGCTAGCGCAAGTCAAGCAGCAATGTATGAATTTTAAAGACCCTGGTCTTCAGATATATGGTGGTGCAATGTTTAAAGAATTGCAATCAATTGGAGAAGATATATTTTGCAAATTGCCACCACTTGTTGCATCAGGTGAAGTATATAGAGCACCAGTAGCATTAAGTGGAGGAGGTGCATCAGGTGGCGCAGGTTCTGCCAGTGCAGTACCTGCACCTAGCATGGCACAAGTATTTTACAATTCAGGAGGAGGATGTTTTGCCGGAGAATCAATTGTATTGATGAATGATTATACTGATAAGAAAATTATGGATATTAATCCTGGAGAATATGTATGGACGCCATATGGATCTGCAAAGGTAATTGCACTTGTGACATGTGGATCATATGATAAGCAAAAGATGTGCAATATTAATGGATTATGTATAACACCATGGCATCCAATTAAGATGAATATTAAATCAGAATGGGTATTTCCGCTAGCAGCGATAATAGGGCCGAAGGCCGTATTTCCAAATGATATTATGCAAAGTGTTGAACATGATATTAATACAGTGTATAATCTAGTATTAGAGAAAGATCATATTATAAGTATTAATAGTATTTTGTGTGTGACACTAGGTCATGATATTCATGAAGGGATTGTTGAACATGAATATTTTGGTAGTCAAAAAGTAATTGAAGATTTAAAGAAATGTGAAGGATGGGATATTGGTCGCCCTGTGTATAAGAATTTAGTAAGTATTAAAGATACAAATACAAATAAAGTAATTAGATGGATAGATAAAGTATAGGTTAATACGTTAAAAAGTAATAATTATTTTATATAATATTATTATATGGATTTATTAAGACATAATTTAAAAAAGAGAGTATTAGTAATAAATGAAAATAAATCAGAAGTACAACAAGTAGTACAACAAGTATCAGAAGTACAACAAGAAGTACAACAAGTATCAGAAGTACAACAAGTATCAGAAGTTAATAATGAAGAAATAAAAGCTTATTTTAAAATAGAATTACAAAAATTAAAATTAGAATTTGATCAACAATTATATCATATTAAAAAAGAATTAGAAAATTTTAAAAAGCAAATGATAAAAGAAGATAAAGTAGAAGATAAAATAGAGGATATAGTAGAAGATAAAGTAATAAATAAATTAAATGAAGAATTAGATATATTTACATCAATGCCAACAATAGAAAAAGAATCAAAACCAAAACCAAAACCAAGAGCAAGAAAAACTACAGAAAAAAAGGAACTAAAAAAATAAATATTTATATATTATAAATGAATAATTCAAATTACAGAATTAAATTATTAAATAAAAAGAAACTAGAAGAAAAAAAGAAGTTAGAAGAAAATATTGAAGAGCAAAAAATTATTGAGAAACAAGAAATTAATCAAGAAATTAAAGTAGTAAATGAGAATAATATGAGTATTGAAGATAAATTAAAAATATTACCTCAACATATAGTACCACAATTAATGGAATTATTAAATAAAAATAAAAACTAATAAAAAATAATATAATATATATATACGAATGAATAATCAAATTTATATTGTTCAAATGATAAACAAAAGAAAATTATTAGAAAATCCACCAGTAATAGAACAACCAGTAGTAGATGAACCAGTAGTAGAGGAACCAGTAGTTAATCCTAGGGTAATAAATCCTATATTACTAGAAAAAGTAAAGTTTTTACCTCCGTATTTACAATTAAAAATAACAGAATTAATGCAAAAAAATTAAAAATATTTATTTATAGTATGATAGATATTTTTAAATACAGTATATTTTTTGGGATATTATTAGCATCTAATGATGTTATAAGTATGGGAATAACTAAAAAAATTAATTTAAATGAATTAAGTAGTTATTGGTTATATCTTGTATATATACTGTATGGTTTTCAAATGATAATATTTTATTATGGTATGAAAATTGCATCAATGAGTGTATTAAATTTAACATGGAATTTATTAAGTAATATAATAATTACAATTATTGGGATATATTATTTTAAAGAAAATATAACACATCTAGAAACATGGGGTATATTATTTGCATTATTTGCATTATTTTTATTTATATTGTCAAGTTACCAAAATTCAATATAAATATATAATTATTATAAACTATAATGAAAAAAAGAAAAACAAGTATAAAAAAAGAATTTATTCACGATAGTGAATGGCAGCAAATTTATAAATTAGAAGATATAATTAATAATGTATTATTTGATGTATATTTAGGTATAATTACAGATAGATATGAGATGTATGGTATAACTGCTTTAAAATGTAGATTTAAATTAGATAATGAAATATATGAATATATAATTAGTAGAAGAAATAATGATTATGGATTTTCGATATATAATAATGATCCAGATAAATATTATTATAATAGAAAGAATTCACATGATATTACAATAAAAAATGATAAATTTTGTATATATAATATTATCAAAATTATATTTAGTACTATTAATTTATAATTATATAATATGGATTATAATTATAAATTATCAAAATATAAAAATAAATTTTTGGAACAATTTGGTGGTAATATTGAAGAATTAATAAAAAATTTAATAAATAATGGATTTAGAGTAGAAGAAATAAAAGATGAATCTAAAGATGAAATTAAACAAGCATTTATTTCTGATAAATCACGTGATATATTTGATATAGCATATATGCATGCTTATGTTGATGAATTTAAAACTGAGAAAGAAAGTCTTACAATAGGAAATGTTGCAAAAGAAGCACAAAAAGATAGAATTGAAGCAGAATCAAATTTAGTAGATTATAGAATATTTAAAGTACGTAGAGAAGATGGTGCATTATTTATTATAAAATTATACAAAGATTATCCAGTTTCAGAACCATTAATATGTTATAATGGTAAAAATATTTATAATAAATTACAAGAATTAAGAAGAGTATCAACAGACAATAATCTATTAGTAAAATTATTAATAATAGATACATTTAAAAATTATGAAAGAGCTGAAAAAGAAAAAGAAATAGCTGAATTAGATTCTAAAAAAGATAGATTAATAAATGATATTGAACGTACTAAAAATAATATACAAAAAATAAAAGAATATCGTGATAAGATATCAGATTGGGAAGGTGTAATAAATGAATCAGATAAACTTTTATTAACATTAAAATCAAATTTAGAAGAAAGTAAAAGAAAATATGATATAAAATTAGAAGATAAAAGAAAGTTAGTAAATAAAAATTCCAGTGCAGATTTAAGCAGTTTTAATCTAGAATTATCATTATTACAACAAGAAAAAAATAAAAATATAAAACAAATTAGTGATCAAACAGTTACACATGATAGTTATAAACAAAAAATATTAGCAATACAACGAGTATTATCAGATTTATTAAAATCACCTATTGTTGATATCCCATCAGCAGAAAGAGAATTAGTAGAAAAACAAGAAAAAATTGCAAGTTTAACTTCAGAACTTTCAAGAATACCAGCGTCAGAAATCTTTGTTCGTATTAATTTAGATGATATATTATTAGATTCTATTAATGATGAATGTTATTATTTAATACCTATAGATAAAACAGAGCACTTAATACCTATAGAAGAAGGTAAAATAGATAAATTAAATACAGAATTATTACATAGTAAATCATTGGATGAAATTTATGATATTAATGATAAATTAATTAAAAAGAATAGAGTATTATATAAATTATATCAAAGATTATTTTTTGCAGTTAAACCATTAAATAAAGCAGTACAAGATAAATTAAATAAAACTAGGAATAAAATTAAATTTATAACAAAATTATTTAATAAATTAAAAATAGTTACAATTAAAGCAGATAATATAGAAACAATAATTAGAACAAATGATTCTATAAGAAAAGATGATGATAATGATAAATTATTAACACAATTAATTACAGAAGTATCTGAAATATTTAAAGATGTATATCAAAATTATTATGATTATAAATCAGATAAAGAAGAAATGAAAGAACAGGCAAATGCTATTAAAACAGAATGTTTAAAATATTTAAATATGTATGGTGATAAAATTAGTGCTAAATATGGTTATGAATTATCTGTTATAGTAACTATTAAAATTAATATAGATACTCTTTTTAAATAAAATATTTAAAGAAAAATAAAAATCTACAAAAAGAATATGAGTAATTATTACGATATTTTAGGTATAAAAAGAACAGCTACAATGAATGAAATAAATACATTATATCATAATTTAGTTGAAAATAATAAAATCAATAAGAAAATAGATGAAGCATTTTATGTATTAAATGATTATCATAGAAGAAGAAAATATGATTCATTATTAGAAAAAAGAAATATATTTTCTATGTTTAAAATACCATTTTTTGGATATGATTTTGATGAAAAATATGTTCAAAATTATAACAATAATAAAGTAGTTGTAAGTAGTAGTTATGGAGAAATTAAAAGATATAAAATAGATGATAAGAAATACATAATATATGAAAAGAAGAACATAAATGGAATAGTAGATAAATTATATTATTTAGAAATAGATGGAGTACGAGAATCAATATCAAAAGATAAAATAGATCAAATTAAAAAAGATTATTATAAAAATTCAGAAAAATTATCGGAAACTTCTACAAAATTACTTAAAGATAAATCAATTACTTAATTATTACCAAAATGAGCCAAACTAGTGACAATTCTAGAACATTTCGAGTACTTAACCTAACCGATGAGGTAAAGACAAAACTAGCTGCAGTCAATGCTGTTGTATCCCAACATGAAAGTGTAAATTATGTAGAAGTTGCAGATGTTGCATCAATTACTGGTGTTAAAAAAGTGTTAGATGAAAATGAAATGAAATACAAACAATGCTCATATTCGACATTTGTACGTTTTAAGGATGAACTAACAGTTGAGCAACTAACAAAACTAGTAACAGATCTATGTGCAAATGTAAATGTACTATATGTACGTGTGGATGAAAATAACCACACCGGAAAATTAGTAGTTGATAAGCTCAATGACTACAATACGCTCAAAGGCAATACAGGTGATGTAAGTTTTTACCGTTTTTCGCCACTAAACGTTCCTCGTGTGCAAAACCGTAACTATGCGGGTAATAGCAGACAAGAGGGTGAATGGCAACAAGTACCTGCGCGCAACACAAACTCTGTGCGTGGTCGTTATGCCAGTGCAGTTGTAGGTAATAGCCCAGTCACAAATGTAACGGTCAATAGTGCTCCTCGTGGCGATGGTGGTCGTGGCGGACGTGGTCGTGGTGCCGGTCGTGGTGGTGCTACACGTGGCCGCGGTGGCAACACCAATGCAGCAGCTTCATCGTGAAAATAATAATTTTATATATAAATAAATATAAAATTATTGGAGAGTGGGATAGTCAGATAATAATTTGGAAGTGTAAGATTTAGTTTTTTCCATGTATTTTTGTTCGGCAATATTTTTAAAATTGAGGTAAATATCAGATAATGGTTTTGTTTTAGTAGCAGAGCATTTTGATGTTACTGGTTGGATATTGCATTGTGTTTTATGGGAAAGATATGTTTTAACGATAGATAAAAACGAAGAATTACTTTTTTTAAGTTTTGTATTGACGAGAAAGTGAATTGTGTAGAGCCAGAAAGTTAGTCCATAGACATCGTCTAAATATTCGGTGATTGGGATATAATTAAAATATATTTCGTAAGATTGAGCGCAACTGGGGCAAGGTAGGAATTGCGATAGTTGTTTAAAGTAGTTATACATTTTAGATTTATCATCAGGAGTAGGTGAAGTAGGATAATTAAAGGTTAATGTATGAAGGTAAAGCCATGTAGATCGTCCCCAGTAAGAAGGATCCATTATCTCTATAATAATAGAATACAAATAAAAATTGATAATAATAGATATTAAATATATATTATTATTATAAAAATGACCGATTCTGAGTTTGTGTTTTATGCATTAGTAGATGACATATTATCAGAGAAAAAGAGCAAGATAGATGTAGATAAATTATTATCTGATATTGTATTTGAGAGTAAAAAATCTGATAGTATTTTATCTCCTGTTGAAGTTGCTAACGCAATTATAAAAGAGTTACAAAAAATAGAAGAAAAAACAAAAGATTTTGAGACAAAATTTGTAATAACAGATGTGTATAATATAACAATTAATAGTATTAATGAAAAGAAGCCAGTATATAATTTAATGTTAAAGATGAATAAAAGTTATTATCCTTTAGTTACGCCAGATATTTCTATTTATCCGTCACTAGATCCAGTATTTACTTATAAAATGTTAGCGCATCCTGATCTAGATTCACGAAACACTAGTAGGATTAAGAATATTGAATATATCGTCAATATTGTTAATTCATTTTTAGATAAATATGATATCGAATGTAAATTAAACCCTGAGATTACAAATTATATTTTATTGTTACTAAAGAATAATAATTTTAAAATAAAAACAACAGAAGTAAATACTAACGTTATCAAGACAGTTAAATCGGGTGTTGGATATGGTGGAGCAGTATCTAAATGGGATGTTAATGCCTATTTAACAGACATTATTAGAATTAAAACAGAGAATAAGGATTTATTACAAAATATATATAGTTTTTTAGTAGATAATAAAGATAATAAAGATATTAATAGTATTCATGAACAGTTAGAATTAAAAACATTTTGGATAGATTTAATAGAAAAGTATGAATTAACTGATGAGGTATATTTTGAGAGTATATATCAAATCTTGTATATAGTAGATCATCTTAATTTGAAATTTAAGATACCATTTTTTGATGATTTTATAAAGTTACATAATGATAAATATAGTAAAATTAATGAATACATTAATAAAATAAAACTAGTTGAAGAAAAAGTAGAAACATCTACTATATATATAG
>Ga0114958_10001223_pt1 | contig 20439 bp, 16 predicted proteins | sample C_130208_EF_Meta_FD_89577 | JGI IMG/M metagenome (GOLD analysis project Ga0114958, IMG submission 89577) | Freshwater microbial communities from Lake Croche, Canada to study carbon cycling - C_130208_EF_MetaG | ecosystem: Environmental > Aquatic > Freshwater > Lake | place: Lake Croche, Canada...
CAGGCGACGGTGGCAAGAATGGCCAAGGCCGCGACAGAGGCGGTGGGAAACCGGCTCCGTGGCGGCCGCACCCGGCCCCGAGCACGCCGATCGGTCGCCGTGGTCGTCGACCGTGCGGTGGGTTCCGCCGCACCTGTCAGGTCGGGATCGCACGGCTCGGTCGCGCCGGAGACCGTGATCGCGGCGGCATCGAGCACGGGGATTCGGGCGAGCACTTTCATGGACATCCTCTTGCCGGAGCATCGTCGCCGGTCGACGTGGCCCTTGAACGGCCGGCCGCGTGCGGGATGGCCCCTGCCCAGCCTGCACCATCCGGGCGAGCCAATCGCGTCAACCAAGCGGCGCAGTATGCCCTGCTCCCCGGGTCGCCTATGATGCGGCAACGCCGTCAATCGGCAGAGTTTTCGCCGTTCGTTCCACTTTCCCGACCCGGATCATCGATGTCGAAGGCCCCACTCTCGTCCCGTTCCGACCTGCTTCGCTCCATCCTCGACACCCGCATCGCCATCCTCGACGGCGCCATGGGGACCATGGTCCACCAGTTGGGCCTCGACGAGGCTGGCTTTCGCGGGCAGCGGTTTGCCAGTCATCACCGCGACCTCAAAAACTGCATCGATGCGCTGACCCTGTCGCAGGGGGACGCGATCAGGGGCATTCATGCCGCCTACCTCGAAGCCGGGGCCGACATCGTCGAGACCAACACGTTCGGCGCGACGAGCGTGGCGCTCGCCGACTTCGGGCTCCAGGAACACACGCGGGAGATGAATCTTGTCGCCGCGTCGCTGGCACGCGCTGCGGCCGACGCAGCGACCGCGAAGACGCCCGACAAGCCGCGGTTCGTGGCCGGCTCGATCGGTCCCACCAACAAGCAGCTCTCGATCGCCGGCAACGTGGCCGATCCCGGCCACCGTGACGTCACCTACGACGAGATGGTGGCGACCTATCGAGAGCAGATCGAGGCGCTCATCGAGGGGGGCGTCGACATCCTCCTCGCGGAGACCGCCTTCGACACGCTCGTGCTCAAGGCCTGCCTGCACGCGATCGAGCAGACGTTCTCCGACCTCGGCCGCTCGCTGCCGGTGATGGCTTCGTTCACGATCTTCGAGGGCGGACGGACGCTCTCGGCCCAGACGGTCGAGGCCTGCTGGACGAGCATCTCGCACGTCGATCTGCTCAGTGCCGGCATCAACTGCGCCCTCGGCCCCGAGAAACTCCGCACCCACGTCGCCGACCTGTCGCGGGCGACCCCGCGGCTCGTCAGCTGCTATCCCAACGCAGGCCTGCCCAACGCTCTGGGTGGCTTCGACGAGACGCCCGAGATGATGGCCTCGGTGCTTGAAGAATACGCCCAGAACGGCTGGCTCAACATCGTCGGGGGTTGCTGCGGCACGACGCCGGCCCACATCAAGGCGATCGCCGACACGATGCGGAACTACCCGCCGCGGAAGCCGGCCGAGCCGCCGCGGCGGTCGCGATACTCCGGGCTCGAGATGCTGGAGATTCGGCCGGAGACCAGCTTCACGGTCGTCGGCGAGCGGACCAACGTCACGGGGTCGCGGGCCTTCGCCCGGCTGATCAAGGAGGAGCGCTACGAGGAGGCGCTGGGTGTCGCCCGCCAGCAGGTCGAAAACGGCGCCACCATCATCGACATCAACGTCGACGAGGGAATGCTCGATGGCGTGAAGGTGATGACCAAGTTCCTCACGCTTCTCTCCAGCGAGCCTGAGATCTCGAAGGTTCCGATCATGATCGACTCCTCGAGGTTCGAGGTGCTCGAGGCGGGGCTGAAGTGCGTCCAGGGCAAGGGGATCGTCAACTCGATCAGCCTCAAGGAAGGCGAAGAGGTCTTTCTGGAGCACGCCCGCACGGTCCGCAGCTACGGCGCGGCGGTCGTGGTGATGGCGTTCGACGAGGAGGGCCAGGCCACCGACGTCGAGCGGCGGGTCGCGATCTGCCAGCGGGCATACCGGCTGCTGACGGAAGAGATCGGTTTTCCGCCCGAAGACATCATCTTCGACCCCAATATCCTCACGGTCGCCACCGGCATCGAGGAGCACAACCACTACGCGGTGAACTTCATCGACGCGACGAAGCGGATCAAGGAGTTGATGCCGCTGGTCAAGGTGTCGGGAGGCGTGAGCAACATCTCGTTTTCGTTCCGCGGCAACGAGATCGTTCGCGAAGCGATGCACTCCTGCTTCCTGTATCGCGCCATCCAGGCTGGGATGGAGATGGGGATCGTCAACGCCGGCCAGCTCGCCGTCTACGAGGAGATCGAGCCGGAACTCAAGCAGCGGGTCGAGGATGTCCTCTTCGACCGGCGTCCCGACGCCACCGAGCGGCTCGTCGAGTTTGCCGAGACGGTGAAGAACCGCAGCTCCGGCGAGGCGGCGAAGGTCGACACCTGGCGGACGCTCGATGTTGAGGAGCGGCTCACTCACGCTCTGGTGAAGGGCATCGCCGACCACGTCGAGGAGGACGTCGAGGAGGCCCGGGAGCACTATGCCACCAGCCTCGAGATCATCGAGGGGCCGCTGATGCGGGGCATGCAGACGGTCGGCGACCTGTTCGGCGAAGGGAAGATGTTCCTGCCGCAGGTCGTGAAGAGCGCCCGCGTGATGAAGCGGGCCGTGAACCACCTGCTTCCCTACATGGAGGCCGAGCGGGCCGCCTCGGGCGCCGCCCACACGAAGCGCGGCAAGGTGCTGATCGCCACGGTGAAGGGCGACGTGCACGACATCGGGAAGAACATCGTCGGCGTGGTGCTCGGCTGCAACGGCTACGAGGTGGTGGATCTCGGCGTGATGGTGCCCTGCACGAAGATCATCGACGAGGCGGTTCGGCACCAGGCCGACATCGTCGGTCTCTCAGGCTTGATCACACCGAGCCTCGATGAGATGGTTCAGGTGGCGCAAGAGTTCGAGCACGCCAAGCTCACGATGCCGCTTTTGATCGGCGGGGCCACGACTTCGACCCGGCACACCGCGGTGAAGATTGCCCCCAAGTATTCGGGCGCGGTGGTGCACGTGAATGACGCCTCGCGGGCGGCGGGTGTCGTCGAGAAGTTGCTCAGTTCCACGGCGCGGGAGGAGTTCGTGCGGACCACCCGCGAGGCCCAGGCCCGTGACGTGGAGAACTTCAAGCGGCGGCAGGAGACGAAACTCGTTCCCTACGCGACCGCCTGCGCGAAGCGGTGGACGACGGACTGGGCCACCGCCCCGATCGACGTGCCCGAGTTCCTGGGCGTGCGAACGCTTGAAAAAGTGCCGCTCACTGACCTGATTCCGTACATCGACTGGACTCCCTTCTTCATGTCGTGGGAGCTCAGGGGAAGATATCCGGCGATCTTCGACGACGCCGTCGTCGGCGAGGAGTCGCGGAAGCTCCACCGCGACGCGGTGGAGATGCTCGACCGGATCGTTCGTGATAACGCGCTCGAGGCGAAGGTCGTCTACGGATTCTTTCCGGCCAACGCGGTGGGCGACGACATCGCCCTCTATACCGACGAATCCCGGGCCTCGGAACTGGGCCGGGTGCATACGCTCCGGCAGCAGTGGGAGCGGAAGGGGCAGGACGTGTTTCATGCCCTCGCTGACTTTGTAGCGCCGGTCGAGAGCTCGCGGAAGGACTACGTTGGGGCCTTCGCCGTGACGACGGGGCACGGCTGCGACGAACTCTGCCGGACGTACGACGCCCAGCACGACGACTACTCGTCGATCATGGTGAAGGCGATCGCCGACCGGCTCGCGGAGGCCTGTGCCGAGTGGCTCCACGCCCGGGTCCGCCGGGAATGGGGCTTCGGCCGCGCAGAAAACCTGACCCCCGAGCAACTGATCGAGGAGCAGTATCGCGGTATCCGGCCGGCCCCGGGCTATCCCGCCTGTCCCGACCACACCGAGAAGCAGGCGATTTTCGACTGGCTCGGGGCGGAGCAGGGGGCGGGAATGCGGCTTACGGAGAGTTTCGCGATGATGCCGGCAGCGAGCGTGAGCGGGCTCTATTTCGCCCATCCGGAGAGCCGATACTTCGCAGTGGACCGGATCACGCGGGAGCAGGTCGAGGCTTACGCGAAACGGAAGGGCATGGCGGTGTCGGAAGTCGAGCGGTGGCTCGCCCCGAACCTCGGCTACGACGTCTGAGCGGGCCGCTGTCCCACGCCTCACGGCGTTGGGCTCGGACGAATCGGATCGTGATCCGTGGGCCGGATCGGAGAAGCCGAAGGCCGTGAGGCCTCGGGCGGGTGAGGAGGACGCCGCCGGCACACATGAGTGACTCACCCAAGCCCCGGCGGACGCGGAAGATCCTGCTCGACGGCGTGGTCGCGGCGGAAACGGGTGCGGCCGCCTCGGTCCTCGTGGAGCGGTTCCTCGACTACGTCCGCCACGAACGGGCCCTCGCGACCAACACGCAGGCGGCCTATCGCCGCGACCTCCGGGATTTCACCGGATGGCTCGCCGGCCGGCTGCCGGCGACGCTGAACGTGCGCGACCTGGGCGACTATTTCGCGGCCCTGGCGAAGAAGGGGCTGGCGCGGGCGAGCATCGCCCGGCAGGCCGCAACGCTGAAAACCTTCTATGCATTCCTGCAGCTCGAAGGTGTCATCACCGAGAGTCCCGCGGAGTTGATCACGGCGGCGAAGCGGGACGACGTGATTCCGGGCACGCTCTCTCCGGGGCAGGTCGACCGACTGCTGGCAAGCCCCGAGGGCGGGGCGCCCCGCGCCTGCCGCGACCGGGCCCTCCTCGAACTGCTCTACGCCACGGGCTGCCGTGCCTCCGAGGTCTCCACGCTCCGCATGGGCGACGTGCATCTCGCAGAGAGCTTCTGCACCTGCCGCGGCAAGGGAAACAAGGAGCGGGTGGTGCCCCTCGGCCGCCGGGCGATCGAGGCTGTCCGGGCGTGGCTCGACGGCCCCCGGCAGGCGTTCGCCGGTCGGGCTGCGGGGATGCCGTCGTGGGCGGTGCTCTCGACCCGCGGCAACCGGCTGTCGCGGATGCGGATCTGGGAAATCGTGCGACTGCATGCCGAGAACGCCGGCGTTCCCAGCGACGTCGGCCCCCACACGCTGCGGCACAGCTTCGCCACCCACCTCGTGGCGGGTGGCGTGGACCTTCGCCATGTGCAGGAGATGCTTGGCCACGCCAGCATCGCCACGACGCAGCGGTACACCCACGTCGACGCCGGCCGCCTCCGGGCGGTGCACGAGAAGTTTCACCCGCGAAAGTAGGTGCAGGTTGTCAACCTGCACACACGGCAAAATGCGGCGTGGTTCACCGCAGGTTACCAACCTGCGGCTACGTGTCGAAAGTAGGTGCAGGTTGTCAACCTGCACACACGGCAAACCGCGGCGTGGTTCACCGCAGGTTACCAACCTGCGGCTACGATGCAGCCCGTGGGCTACTTCTTCTTGGGCGGCGCGAACTTGATCTTCTTGATCAGTTCAACCACCGTGCCGTCCGGCTGGACCTGCCCCGAGACGGCCGTCACCGCCCGGATCACGTTGTCGTAACTCAGGTTCGGATCGCAGTCGAGTTCCACCTCGGCCTTGTCGGCAGCCGAGCCGGGGCCGGCGCCCACGAGGTCGATGATCCGCCGCCGCAGCTCCTCAAAGTCGCCGACGGGCTGGCCGTTCATGGTCAGGCTGGTGCGTTCTCCCTCAGGGCCGGCAGTCATCTTCACGCGGACCGGCGGGAGTTGATCCTCGGCGGCCGCCCCGGCACTCGCGCCGAGCGGCATGCGGATGTCGAAGTCGCCCTCGGTGATCACGGTTCTCAGCGTGAGCATGAAGAACGTGATCAGTTGGAACACGACGTCGATCATCGGCGTCATGTCGATGGCGATCTTGTCGGAGAGGGCTTCTCGCTTGGCGGCCACGTCAGGCTCCGGTCACTTGCTCTCGTCGTACTGCGCCCGCAGCACGAACTTCTCGAACCCCTTCTCCTGGCAGGCCTTGATCAGCTCCTGCACGTCGCCCGTCTTGGCACGGCCGTCCGCCCGCACGATCACGGTGGCGGAACTCGGCTCCTTGCTCGAGGCGATCATCACCCGTTTCTCGTTCTCCAGGTAGCCGCCGATCTCCTGGAGCGACACCGGCTCGCCCGCGTAGATCACCCGGCCGTCGCTCATCAGTTGCAGCGTGATGGGCTCGACCGAGGGCCCTTCGGCCGGCTTGGCGAGCTGGCTCATCGGCAACTGCACCCGGTCGTCCTGCACGGCGGTCGAGAAGTTGAGCGTAAACACGAAGAACGTGATCAGTTGAAACGTCATGTCGATCATCGGCGTCATGTCGATGTCGGTCTTCGACGGTCCGTCGCTGTGCCTGCGTGCCATGCGGAGAAGCCCTTTCGGCGTCAGCCGGTCTTCTTGCCCATGGTCTGAAACCGCGACATCAGCCGCATCGCCTCGTCGTCAACGTCCTTGTTGAAACGCTGCAGCCAGTTCTTCAGCAGGCCGTAGCAGGCGATGGCGGGAATCGCCAGCCAGAGCCCGATGAGCGTCGTCACCAGCGCCTGGGAGATGCCGACGGCGAGTTCCGACGGCTTGGGAGCCGTATCCCGCTGGGCGATGAGCATGAAGGCGGCCACCATCCCGTCGACCGTGCCGAGCAGGCCGAACATCGGGGCCAGGGCGCCCACGAGCGACACGTAGCTGATCTTGTGTTCGAGGCTCATCGCCTGCTCGTTCTCGGCTGCCTGCATGGCCTCGACCGCGGCGGGGTAGCCGGACTGCAACTTGCCCATGCCGGCGGCGAGCACCTTGCCGAGGTATGAGTCGTCGTTCTTTGCGAGCTCGTAGGCCTGTTGAAATTCTTTGTTCTCCACGTGCTGCTCAAACTGCTCGGCGAGCGCCGGCGGCATCAGCACAGACTTTCGGAACTGCATGAAGCACATCACGAGCAGCGCCACGAGGCCGAACGAGAGCAGCAGGAAGATGATGACGTACTTGATGCCGAGGGCCTCGACCAGAAAGGTGAGGTAGCTCTTGCCGTCGGGTTCGGCGGCTGCCGCCTCGTCGGCGGCGAGTTCCTCATCCTGGGCGACGGCGACCGCCGGGGAGAGACAGGTCGCTGCTGGCGCCCACGCCGCGGTGAGGCAGGCGGCGACAAGCAGCCGGCCCAGGCGTCCGGAGAGCAGGCCGCCGAGGCGGGCAAGGACCCCGTTCTGGCGACGATCGCACGAGCCCGCAAGCATGGTCAGCTCCTCGAAAGGTTTTGGTCCGATCCCAAGCGTTTCAGCCGCCGCAAGGCCCACAGGCTACCCTCGCGGCCAGTGAGGCTGGAAGGGGAGTCATGCCGTCCCATCAGGAGCCCGCAGGCTTGCGGACGAGCCTGACCCAAGGGCTGTCGGGATAGGTCTGCTCGAGCGTCTGCCGGGCGTCGCGAGCCCGTTCGGGATGGTTCTCCTTTTCCCAGAGTTTCACGAGTCGGGCGAGCGCCTCGGCGTGAGCCTCCGGGACACCGTTGTGGACCGTGTCCACGGTGAGATACGAGATCAGCGCGTCCTTGTTCTTGTCGCCCGCGGCCTGCTGGGCTTCTCCGAGCACGACGAAGATCGTGGCGAGCCCCGCGCTGTCGGCGGGGTCGGCCTCGGAGAGCAGCTGTCGTGCGAGGGCGATGGCGTCCGCGGCCTGGCTGTCCCGGGCGAAGCATCGGGCGAGGAGCAGCCGTGCCTCGCGCTTCTCCAAAAAAGCCGAGAAGTCGCCGGCGGGCGACTCGATCGCAATTGCCTTGTCGAAGGCCACCCGCGCGTCTTTGAAGCGTTTCTGGTCGAGGTGGAGGCGACCCTTGAGCATGTCGGCCCGAATCCGCCGTGCCGGCGACTGGGTCGCGATGGCGTCGTACGCCGCGAGTGCGTCGTCCGGTTTACCCATCCGGGCGAAAACGTCGCCCATCAGTTCGTGGACAAACGCCGTGTGGTGGCTGCGGGGGTGCGTTTTCAGAAAGGCTCGCAATCCCGCGAGGGCTGGCTCGAGCCCCTCGCCGGAGCGGATCGCACGCTGCGCGTGGGCGGCTGACTTCACGAACATCCGCTCGGCTTGCACGGCGTCGGTCGCCCGCTCCCAGGCGGTGGCGCGGTCGGCTGATTCCGTGGGGGCGAGTTGCTCGAGGGCACCCGCGCCATCCCCTGCGGCCACCATGCCGCGGCCGCTGCGGAGTTCCTCTGGTTCGCCGTCGAGAAACACCTCGAGAACGTCCTCCGTCGGCACGACCCATTCCTTTTTGATCACGTTTGCCGGTGTTTCGATCGTGATCGCATCGGCCGTGGCCTGGGCGATCGTGCCGCGGAGTTCGGGAGGCCGCGGTGTGCGGGGCGGTTTGGGCTGTGCCTCCTTCGCAACCGCCGTACCCAATCGGAGGCGGACTCGATCTTCGGCCCGCGCCGCGACACCGATGACGGCGACGAGCAGGGCCGCCATCGTCCTGATCCTCGCGCCCGTGAGTGTGATCATGGTGCACCTCGTGCTGGTTCGTTTCAGGGTGTCGGGGCCGGGGTGGCCGGGGCCGGCGTTTCCAGTGCGGCGAAACCGTCGGCAGGTTTTCCCAGAGCCGTTTGCGCCGCCTTCAGAAGGTTCTCAAACCGCTGCTGCATCACCGCGCCGCCCAGGTCCGGATAAAGCTTGCGAGTCATGGCGATCGATGTTTCAGCCGTCTGGAGAGCCTTGGCCTTCTCGGCGGCGTCTGTTTTCACCTCCGCCCGGAGCAGCAGCGACTCGGCCACCTTCAGCCGCGCTTGGAAGAAGAGATCACGAGCCTGCATCGCCTTCGCATCGCTGCCGGCGAAGGCTTGTCGCGACACCTTGTTGGCGATTCCGCCCCAGCCCCAGATCACGCCGCCCGTCGTTCGGCCAGCCGCGGCCTCACGGAGCTTGGCATCGGCGCTTGCGGCATCACCCGCGGACTTGGCCGCCCGGCCAGCGGCCAGGAGGAGTTCGGCCGCCTCGATCTGGGCATCGAGCCAGTTTTGCCGCTTTGGATCCGCGAGGAGGGCATCGATCTGTTCCTGTGCCGCATCCCACTTGCCCCGCTCCCGGGAGAGGGAAGCGATCTTCAATCGCACCGTCGGCTCAAAGCGGCGGAGTTCGGTGGCCTCGGCCTCGGCCAGCCCCTCTTGCCCCATGCGATCCAAGAGTCTTCCGTAGGCCATCGCGGCCCGGTCGAGGTATTGGCCAGCCTTGCCACGCGGCACGACGGAGTTCGTTCCCGAGCCGAGCGTCTGGTAGGTCGTGGCGACCCAGAGCTGCGCCGCCGTCTTCGGGTCTCGTTTCGCCACCCCATCCAGGAACGACTCGAACCCGGCGAGCAGCGGAGCCGCCCTCGCGGTGGCGTCATCGCCTCCCGCGGACGCCACCTGGTCCAGCCGATCCTGCAGGCCCTTCCCGAGCGATTGATACATGGCTGTGAGCTTTGCCGAGGCCTCGTCCCCGGTGCCGGCCATCTGCTCGAGAAGATTCATCGCCTTCTGAGCGTCGTCGAACTTCTGTGCCTCGACGAACGCATTGAGCGCCACCGTCAGGGAGGTCGTGGCCAGCGACCCCTGAGCCACGGTCGGATCGCTCCCCGAAGACACCAGCGTCCACGGGCCATACACCTTGTTCTCGAGCAACGCGAGCGCCAGCGGCTGGTCGGCGTCGGCAAGGGCCATCTGGGCCCGCATCAGCGCCGCCGACACGACGACCTTCGCGTTGGCGGCGCCGGCCGGAAGGGCGCCGGCTGCCTCGACTGCGGGCAATGCCTCGTCGATGGCCCGCTGGACGGCGGCATTCCATTCGGCGACCCGGCCCGTATCAGTCCCGGACTTTCGGCCGCTCTCAGCCTCCTGCCGCAGGCCCGCGGCGGCTCTCAGAAGCAGTTCGGGCCGCCGTTGGATCTGAGGATTCAAGCCGTTGAGCAGGGCCACAAGGGCGTCGGCGTCGTGCGCCTCGATGGCCAGGTTGATGAGCACCGTCGTCGCGTCGGCGGCCTCGGGGCCGTCGTTCCAACGCGTGACGATGAGAGCCGCGAGGTCCTGGAGCCTGGCCCTCGCCTCCGCATCGCCGCCCGCCGCCAGGGACTGCAGGCTGGCGAGCGCGACACGGGCCGCCTGGCGGCTCGACGCCGAGTTTGGATGGTCCTTCACGAGGAGCGAGCCGAGAGCGGCGGCTTCGGCGAACTTGCGGGCGTCGTAGAGCAGGAACGCGAGGATCGAACGGATTTGGTTGGTGGCCGCCTCGTTGGCCGTCGCGTCCTGCTCGCCGAGAGCCAGCGCATCCTGCATCGCCTCCAGGGCCTCGTCCCGCGTCTTTACGGCACGATCGGCCGCCTCGTCGCTCGCGGCAGCGTTGCCAGCCGCCTGGGCCGCCTTCAGGGCAGCCTGCGCCTCCTGGAACGCCCGGAACGCGGCCTGGCCATCGGCCAGTTTCGATGGGAAATCGTCGTCAACGGGCCCGAGATTCTTCCCGAGACCGGCTGCCAGTTCCCGGGCCTCCCGCGCGAAGTCGCGGTTAACGCTGGAGACCTCGCGGGCGAGTTTGTAGGCATCGGCCTCGAGCACCTTGGCCGCGGTGGCCTCTTGTGCGGAGTGCGACTTCGCACGGGCGGCGAGCAGTGTGGCGGTGCGGTACTTGACCGTGGCCATCTCGGGCGTCATGCGTCCCTCCTTGACGGGCGACATGGCGAATCGGAGAAGGGGATTCGTGCGGTACTTCTCGGGCTCGAACGGCGACGGTCCGGTGACCTCGACATAGGCCTTGTCTTCTTCCCAGCACTCGAGAGCGATCCCGAGGGCCTTGGTCTTGAGGCTCAGGCCGAGCGGTGAGAGGGGCTGACCAGGGGCTGCTTCGAGCGTGAAGAGAGGGGCAAGCGTGCCAATGGCGGCGTCGCGCTTTCCCAGCAGCGCCTGGTTTCGCCCTTCGTTCAACCGGGCCACAAAGCCGACGCCCAGCGTGCCATACTTCTCGGCAAGTTCGTGGTTGAGCCGCTGCGACTCCTCCAACGCGGCCTTCCACTCGTCCGAGTTCGGGGCGTGGGCCTTCGACTTCTCGAAGAAGGTCTCCGCCACCATCAGCCGGGTTTGGAGGAGCTTCGCGCGGAGTTCCTCCTGTCGCCGCAGCGGCTCGTCCAGTTCCTTCTCGAGTGGCTTTTCGGCGGCGGCAAGCTGTTTCGAGAGCTTGATCTTCTCACTGGCGATTTTTTTCAGCTGGATCTCTGGCTTCTGCCGCCCCGCTTCAAGCCTGGCGATCTCGCCCAGGATGGCCTGCAACCGGATGGGAAGCTGACCGGCCAGGGCTCTCCGCTCCTGGAGACCTTGTGGAGTGTCTCGCGGAGAGGGGGCCCTTTGGATCGCGGCGAGTTGCTGCTGGAGCCTGGGAACCTCCGTCTGCTTCTGACGGATCTCCGCGTCGAACTTCTCGACCTCCCTCTGGAGCGGAGCCATTTCGGCGTTCTTGGCCTCGTACTCGTCGCGGATGCCCTTGATCGGCAGGCGAATCTGCTCGATCTCCGTAGCGATGTCGCGCAGCGATCGGAGCACCGCATCTTCGGCGGTTTCGATTTTCTCGGGAACGACCGGTGGTGGCTCCTCGGAGCCCTTCTTTCCAGGGGGAATCGCAGCCGTACGGAGCGTCTTGATCGCGCGGTCGAAGAAAACGGCCGCGTCCTTGGACTGCGCGGCCGCATCGGCTCCCGGCCGCAGCGAGAGGGCGAGGCAGGTCCGGCCGCGCTCCACCAAGAGGTTGCCCTTCTGCGTGAAAGCGGCGATCGCCATGTCGTCGGCCGGCGACGATTCGAGGAATGCGTCGATCGACTTCTCAGCCTGGTCGAGCAACCCGGTCCGGGCGTCGGTGTCGGCGGCCGTCCGGCTCTGGCTGACGAGCGCCGAGCCCTTGAGGAAGTCGAGCCGCCGTCGCGTATCGGCGGAGCACTCCGCAGACGCCGAAGCTTGCTCGATCACCCATAGCATCACATCGGGCATGTCCCGCTCCTGCAGCCGATCCAGCAGGGCGAGGGTCGTCATCTCAGAGGCGGTCTCGCCTCGCACCAGCGCGGGGTGCAGCGACGCGACGACGAGGAGCAGCGCCAAGAGGGAGCGGGTGTGCATGACGCAACTGGTCGCGGTGAGCGGCGGTGGACTGTCGTTCCCGACACCACCGCATTCTCAAACTGCCGTCGCACGCCGTCAAACCTTGGGCGAACCTCCGGCGAACCTCGGGCGAATCTAGCGCGAACCGCACCCGGACGAAGCCCCGGCCCGCTTTCAGCCTCGGCGTGGGGCCCTTGAAGAAGCGGACGACGCGGCGAGCCAGGAGGGGAGTTGGCCGGCCGGCGGAAGTTTGACGACCCGGGCCGATTTGACGCCCGGGCAGGCCGCCACCGCCGCCACCGCTTCGGGCGACGGCTCCTGGTCGAGGTTCAACACCCCGATCGCATCACCGCCAGGAGTGGACCGGCCCACCGTCATTTGCGCGATGTTGATGCCAGACTGGCCGAAGGCGTTGCCGACACGGCCGATGATGCCCGGCACGTCCTGGTGGGTGAACACGAGCAGGATGCCGTCGAGATAGGCCTCGAGGCGTTGGCCTTCGAGCTGCACGATCCGCGGCATCGAGTGGCCGAAGAGCGTGCCGGCGGCACGGTGCACCTGGTCGTCCCCCACGAGATCGACCGCCACCACTGAACTGAAGGAGCCAGGATCGGTGCGGCTCTGTTCGACAAGTTCGATGCCCCGCTCACGAAGCAGCATCTCGGCGTTGACGATGTTGACGTCCTCGATCGACCCCTCGAGGAGGCCGGCCGCGAAGGCGGCGGTCACGAGTCGGGTGTTGCGGGAGGCGATCTCTCCGCGGTAGGCGATCGAGCACGACCGCGGCGCGGCCGAGTCGAGCTGCGACAGCAGGAGCCCGAGCCGCCAGGAAAGATCGAGGAAGCCGCGGACGCCCTCGAGGGCGGCAGGGTCGATCGCCGACGAGTTGACGGCGTGGCGGATCGCACCAGTGGAGAGGAAATCGACGAGCAGACCCACGCCCTCGACAGCCACCTGCGACTGCGCCTCCTCGGTGCTGGCGCCGAGGTGCGGCGTCACGAGCACTCCCGGCATGTCGAACAGCGGGCTGTCGGTGCAGGGCTCCTTCTCGAACACGTCGAGCGCCACTCCGCCGATCACCCCCCGCTTCAGTCCTTCGGCGAGAGCGGCCTCGTCGTAGATGCCGCCGCGGGCGCAGTTGATCAGCCTGATCCCAGGCTTGAGGATCTCGAGCTCCTTCATGCCGACGAGGTGGCGGGTCTCGTCGGTGAGCGGCGTGTGGACGGTCAGATAGTCGACCTCGGGAAGCATGCCGCGGACGCTGTCGATGAGCTCGATCCCAAGCTCGCTCGCGCGGTCGGGCGACAGGAATGGATCGAAACCGAGCACCCGCATGTCGAATGCCCGCGCCCGCTCCGCCACCGCCTGACCGATGCGGCCGAGACCCACAATGCCGAGTGTCTTGCCGGCGAGCTGCACACCCATGAACTTGTTGCGGTCCCACTTGTGGGCCCGCAGGCTGGCGTCGGCGGCTGCGACGTTTCGCGAGAGGCCGAGGATCAGGGCGAAGGCGTGCTCAGCCGTGCTCAGCGTGTTGCCGGCAGGCGTGTTCATGACCACGATCCCGAGCCGGGTCGCCGCATCCTTGTCGATGTTGTCGGTGCCGACGCCGGCCCGCACGATCGCCCGGAGCCGCTGGTTGCCTGCCAGGGCGGCGGCGGTGATCTTCACGCCGCTGCGACAGATCGCGCCGTCGTGTCGGGCGAGCGCCTCCCGGAGGGCGTCGCCCGAGAGACCGGTCACGACCTCGTAGGTGATGCCGTGGGGCTTGGCCGCGTCGAGCAAGGCAAGGCCGTCGGGGCTGAGCGTGTCGAGCACGATGATCGATGGCATGGGCGGCGGTCCGGAGGGCTGCGGGAGAAGGGGGCCGGGACGGTCAGTCTTGGTGCTCGCGTTGAAAGTCGGTCATGAAGTCGCGGAGAGCCTCGACGCCCGCGAGCGGCATCGCGTTGTAGATGCTGGCCCTGATGCCGCCGACGGAGCGGTGGCCCTTGAGATCCATCAGGCCGCGTTTCACCGCCCCCGTCACGAAGGCCTTCTCGGTTGCCTCGTCGGGCAGCCGGAAGGTGACGTTCATGTCGGAGCGGCATTCAGGACGGGCGTGGCCGGCGTAGAAGCCGCCCGACTGGTCGAGCGTGTCGTACAGCAACTTCGCCTTCGCCGCGTTGTGGCGGGCCATGCCCTGGAGGCCACCCATCCGGCCGGTGATCCAGCGGCAGACCAGGTCGAGGATGTAGATCGCGAACACGGGCGGCGTGTTGGGCCGCGACCCGTTCTTCACGAACGTGCGGTAGTCGAGCATCGTGGGCAGGTCGTCACGCGACCGTTCGAGCAGGTCCTTGCGGATGATCACCGTGGTCACGCCGGCGATCCCCGCGTTCTTCTGGGCGCAGGCGTAGATCAGGCCGTAGCGGGAGACGTCGATCGGCCGTGAGAGGAAGTCGCTGGAGCAGTCACAGACCAGCGGCGCGGGGCCGAAGTCAGGGTCGTGCTTCCACTGCACGCCCTGGATCGTTTCGTTGCTCGTGATGTGCACGTAGGCCGGCTGGGGCGACAGCGCGATCTCGCGATCGGTCGGCAGCCGGTCGTGGTTCGTGGCGGCGCCGTCCCAGGCGACATGCACCTTGCCCTCGCGGCGGGCCTCCTTGGCGCCCGTCGCACCCCAGGTGCCGGTGATCACGTAGTCAGCCGCTGCCGACTGTCCGCGGAGGAGGTTCATCGGCACCATCGAGAACTGCAGGCTGGCCCCGCCCTGCAGGAAGATCACCTCGTGAGAGTCACCGATGCCAAGCAGACGCTTCACCGCGGCGAGGGTTTCCTCGAGGATGCGGTCGAAGGCAGGGCTGCGGTGGCTGATCTCGAGAACCGACATGCCGACCCCGGGAAGGGAGAGCATTTCGTCGCGAGCCTGCTCGAGCACCTCGACCGGCAGAACGGCCGGTCCAGGGGAGAAGTTGAAGACGCGATCCGTCATGGCGGGCATCCGAAAATCCTGTTGATTCCCGGGGCAGAATAGGAGTCGCCGCGCGGAGGGTCAACGGCCCGCGTTCCCCGGCGGTGCCGGCGGAGGAGCGACGGCCACGGGGGGTGGCGACGGCGGCAGCGCTGCGGTGCGGTAGGCGGCGGCCTGCGAGGCCTGGAGACTGGCCATCTTGGCGGCGACAGTTGGCTGCTGGGGGTCGACGGCGAGTGCCCGGCCGTAGTTGGCGAGGGCCTGCGCCGGGTCGCCCGCCGACTCCCGGAGGCTGCCGAGTGCCACCAGGGCGCGGGGGTTGTTGGGATCGATTGCGAGGGCGTCGACCAGCTGGTTTTCCGCCTCCGGGATGTTGCCGTGCTCTTCGGCGAGACGGGCCAACTCAACATGGGGGGCTGGATTCGACGGCTGGCTACGGGCCCACGCGTTGAGCTGCGCGACCGCCTCGTCGTTCCGCTTCTCCTCCACCAGGAGTACCGCGAGCGCCCGCTGGCAGGCCTCGTGGCTCGGGTTTCGTGCCAGGCAGAGGTGGTAATACTGCTCGGCCGTCTGCTGGTCGGCCTCGCGGCCGAAGAGCTTCCCCTGCTGGTGGTAGGTGGCACCGAGGTTGTAGAAGGTGTCGGGGTTGCCGGGCTGCTTCGCGAGCGCCTGCTGAAACGAGTTGACCGCGCCGAGGTAGTTGCCCTGCTGGTAGAGCTTCACGCCCTCCGCGTTGTCGGTCTTCGCCATCCCGCCGCAGCCGGCGCATGCGGTGAGCAGCAGCGCCGTAGCGAGGCCGCGGCGAATCGACGGCGTGGGTGCGTGGTCGGATCGGACGAGCAGATGCAACGGGAAGACTCCGGTTCCCGCCGACACGCGGGGTCGGGAAACTAAGGGACGGGCCACACCGGAGCAAGGCCGCCCGAACCGCCTGTCTTGCCTGAGTTGGTGTTCCTGGGCTCGGGCTTCTCGTAGCACAGGTTTTTAACCTGTGTGCCTTTCCTGATCCCATCGAGACTCAGGAAGCCCAATCGCGTAAGCGGTGGGGGCACGCTGGCGCCGCCGCGCCGCTCGGGGCTGCCCATGCCCTCTCGCTGGACGTTCGTCTCGGCCCTCTAGGCCTCGACTCTCTGCATGTCCGCTGCGCTCCGCCATCCTGGCTGCGCTTGCTTCCATAGCCCGCTCGAGGGCACGGGCAGCCCCTCGCTGCCTCTCGTAGCACAGGTTTTCAACCTGTGTGCCGCTCCGTTCGCATCAATCCGGTGCCGTGAAAGCCGACCGGCCGTGAGGCCGCCGGCTTCCTGCGCGGCTCAGCCCGCGGCGACCCGCTCGTAGCCCAGCGACCGCAGCACTTGGAGGACTTCGCTGCAGGTCGGAAACATCCGGCCGCTGGTTCGCTTGTAATGGTCGAGTGCCTGCATGAACTCGATTTCCTCGGGGCCGTAGTCGCGGTCGCAGGTCGTGGGGTCGATCATGCGGCGTCGGGCATGACGGACCGCCGTGTGGCCCTCCGCGGCACGAGGACGGGGGGCGGCGGTGCGGGGCGACCTGACGGTGGCGATGGCGTTGGCGGACATGCGAGGGCTCCTGGTGACGAGGACCGGCCGGCGACCGACGCCGCGGAAACGCTGCGAAGGTCTGCCGGAAGCATGACCGCTGCCGGTCGGCGAAGAGGTGCCGGTCAGCGAAAAAAAACGGGTTCGGCAAGCTTCGCGGGCCGCACGACCTGCACGACCGTTACTTCCGGTCGAAGAACTTCTTGAGCGCGTCGGCGGCGGCATCGCGGGAGGAATCGGCAGCAGCCTTCTTCACGCCCTGCGGCAGTCCGCTTGGCTTCGAGTTGCCGGCGGCCTTGAGGGCGTCGAGTGCCGAGCGGCTCGAGCCCGATCCCGATTCGTCTTTGGCCGCAGCGCCGATGCCCGACACGAGCGATCCATCGACCGTCGAGTCGGGAGACGTGGCCTGCGGGACCGCGGCATGGATGCTGCTCGAACTGCTATCCGCCGAATCGTCGGTCGTTGCGGTGAGCGACCGGGTCGTATCGGACATGCCCGCGGGCTGGTCGTCGGCCATCAGCCATCGCGAGACATCGTCTTCGGACCCGGCCGCCTGTGGCGTGGGCGCCGTGCACGAAACCTTCAACTCCAGCGATGCCACCCGGACGATGTCACCATCCACGACCTTCGTGCGCTCGGTGATTTTCGTCCCGTTGACGAAGGTGCCGTTGCGGCTGCCGAGATCCTCGACCCAGACCTCGGCTGGCCCGACGGTGATCGCACAGTGCCGCCGGCTCACCTCTTCGCTGAGCGGTCGCACGTCGCACTGCTCAGCCCGACCGATCAGGAGTTTGTTTCGCTTGATGGCGATGGATCGGCCGGCACTCTTGCCGGACGCGACGATCATTTTGACGATCATGGTGGGCCCGAGGGGAGGGAATCGCACCGGCGATCGGGGGGTCGGAGGCCGTAGGGCAAAACCAACTCATTTAATGATACCAACCTCCTGCCCATGCAGGCCAGCCATCCGGCCTGAGTCAGCGGCGTCCCGTCCAACGAGGGTCGCGGAACCGGCTGGCGCGGGCGGCAACCTCAGGAAGGTGACCGCCCGTGAACGTCGCAGGCTGAACCTCCCTGACGATTTTGACGGCCTCAGCCACACGGGCCGTCCACCGGTCGGCCAGCGACCGTGCCGTCCAGTCCGCCGGCGGGCCGGCGAGTTCCCTGAGCCCCGCCTGCCGTGCCTCGCCACCCACCCCAAGGCAGGTGGCCAGCAGCAGGCTGCCGTGCTGCAGGACCGTCGTGCCGAGCCTCCGCTGCGCGCTGCCCATCACCTTGGGGTCGGTTGGACGAGCCGGCCGGCCCGCCCCGCGGACCACCACGTCACCGGGCGACCGTCGTGAGAAACAGAGCAAGGCATCCGCGGGGGGATCGTCAGCCGACGGCACGTGAAGGCGGGCGTCGAAGCCAAAGTCCCCGAGCACGGCCACCATTGCCGCGTGCATGGCATCGTAGAGCGTCTGGGGAGTGCCGCCCCAGGGATGCGACTTCGGAACCGCCGCCGCGTAGGTAAGGTCGGTTCCGTGGATGATCGCCCCGCCGCCGCTGGGCCGGCGGACGATTGGCAGGCCCGAGATCGCGGCGCACGACTCCGCTTCGACGAGCCGCTGGAAGCCACCGAGCGAGACCGTCGGCTCGGTCCATGAGTAGAGGCGGATCACCGGACCGCCGCGGCGGTCGGCCTCTTCGGCGAGGAGTTCGTCGGCCGCCATGTTGGTCGGCCCGTCGGCGGCGTCGTCCCACCAGACGGGCAGGACGCCGGCGGTCACGACTTCACGAGCGCGTCGTAGGCCGTCTGGTCGAGCAGGACGGCCAGTTCGGCCGGGTCATCAGGCTTGATCCGGACGATCCAGCCGGCGCCATAAGGATCGGCGCCGAGCGTCTCGAGCTGGTTGGGAAGCACCGTATTGACCTCGACGATCTCGCCGGAGACGGGGGCGTAGATATCGCTGACCGCCTTCACGCTCTCGATCTCGCCCAGCGATTCGCCCGCCTTCACCTTCCTGCCGACCGGCGGCAGCTGCATGAAGACGAGGTCGGTCAGCGCCTCGACGGCGTATTTCGAGATTCCGACCGTGGCCAGGCCACCGGCCTCCGGGCGGACCCATTCGTGGGACTTCGCAAACTTCATCTCGGCCATGGGTGTGGACTCCTTGGGGCGATCGAATCGCGGCGGGCTGATGCAGGATAGCGGATGCGGTCAGCCGCGTGGTGAAGGCCGCTTGTAGAAGGGGAGTGGCACGACCTTGGCCGCCTGCGGCACGTCGCGGACGAGCACGTCGACGGCAACGCCGGCCGCAGCCACCTCACGGTCCAGGAGGGCCATCGCCACGGCGTGGCCGAGTGATGGTGCCAGGCTGCCGCTGGTGACGCTGCCGACTTCGTGGCCCGCCGCCACGACGGGGCTTCCCTCGCGGGCGGCCCGCTTCGAATCGAAGGCGAGACCGACGCGGACCCGGGCCGGCTGGGCGGCCTTCATCCGGGCCAGGGCGTCTCGGCCAGGGAACTGCCGCGGCCCGCCGCCGGCGGCATCGAGGTTCACGGCGAGGCCGAGGCCGATCGCAAAGGGGTCGCTCGACGCCACGAGTTCGTGGCCGTAGAGCGGCATGCCGGCCTCGAGCCGGAGTGTGTCGCGGGCGCCAAGGCCGCACGGCTTGAGTCCGCGCGGAGCACCGGCGTCATGGATCGCCTGCCAGACATCCTGCGCCACGGTGGCCGCCACGACGACCTCCACGCCATCCTCGCCGGTGTAGCCGGTGCGGCTCACCGCCGCCGGTTGGCCGGCCACGAAGGCCCGCGTGGCCCGGTAGTTGCCCAGCCCCGAGATCCGGCCGGCGTCGTCGTCTCCGCAGAGCACGCACACGGTCGACACGGCGAGCGGACCCTGCACGGCGATCATGGCCGTGTCGGCCGTTCGATCGGCAAACGCCACACCCGCCGCTGGCAGCCGGGATCGCAGCCACGCGACAACGCGGTCGCGATTGCTGGCGTTGACCACCATCGCGAACCGGGGCGTGCCGTCGGCGGCGTCGGCCTCGCGGGTGATGAGGGCGTCGTCGAGGATCGTCACGCCATTCGGCCCCTCGTCGCTCGTCACGAGCGTGTAGCGGGCCTGGCCGACGGCGATGTCGGCCACGCGACGGGTGAGCAGCGACTCGAGCCAGCCATGGGCGGCTGGCCCCTCGATCGCGAGCCTGCCCATGTGCGAGACGTCGAACATCCCCACAGCCTGTCGGGTGGCGAGGTGCTCGTCGACGATCGACGAATACTGCACCGGCATCCACCAGCCGGCGAAGTCGACCATCCGGCCACCGTGCGACTCGTGCCAGGGGGCCAGGGGCGTGCGAAGTGGCGTAGTTGACACGGGAGGTTCCTTTCAGGGTGAGGGGAGCGACAGTGTACAAGCCGCGGGTCGCGGGCTGATGGTGCCGCGCCGCCGTAGCACAGGTTTTCAACCTGTGTGCCTTTCTGGGCCACCATCCGCGAGGGGCTGCCCATGCCCCGTCTCCGGACGTTCGCTGCGGGCATCCTGCCCTACGCTCTCTCGATGCTTCCTCCGCTTCGCCATCCTGGCTGCGCGTCGGAAGTAACGCCGGCTCCCGGGGCACGGACAGCCCCTCGCTCGCCTGACGTAGCACAGGTTGTCAACCTGTGTGCCTTTCTGGGCCACCGTCCGGTCGCAGTCTTTGCACCAGAGACTCAGGCAAGGCGCGGTGCGGCGCGGCCAGGGTCATCCTCACAGGCCTCGCAACGAAAGAAGCCTCACCGCCCCCGGCGGCGTTTCGACGGCTTGCCTTTCGGCGGCCGCTTCGGCTTGCCAGCGCGGCCCTTGCCGCGCGGGGGCTCGCGGCGGTCGCGGATGCCAGCCTTGGGC
>Ga0114958_10001225_pt1 | contig 20415 bp, 20 predicted proteins | sample C_130208_EF_Meta_FD_89577 | JGI IMG/M metagenome (GOLD analysis project Ga0114958, IMG submission 89577) | Freshwater microbial communities from Lake Croche, Canada to study carbon cycling - C_130208_EF_MetaG | ecosystem: Environmental > Aquatic > Freshwater > Lake | place: Lake Croche, Canada...
ATCGCAGGCCTCTTCACACTAACCATTCGTCCGAGCCAACCAACCACAACCGCATTGTCGCTAATTCCAAGTTGCTTTCGAATCTGATTTTTTGAAACCACAGTAAAATCTTCTACACCCGGTTTGATAACTCTATATTTAGATTTAAATCCAACACCTTCGGATAAAAGATCATCGCGAACAATTGATCCTGAAGAAATATACAAGTCGGTAAATTTTGACAAAATACTTTCGACAACAATTACAAAATTACGTTTAACCGGACCAAAGTAGCCATAAAGAAGATGTCCATGGAAGGTATGAACTGCAGCAGGTCTATCTTTACCCAAACCTATTGTCGCTAGGCGCCCAAGTGCACCTGCTTTAGACGTGTGCGTGTTGATTAGATCTGGTTTGACTTTACGAATTATCCGACGCAGTTGCAAGAGGGCTTTTATGTCTTCAAAAACTGAGATCGACCTTCCAAGCCCTTCAATTCGAATGCCAGAATATTTCTGAAATGACTCATCTTCTTTTTCATCACCTTGGACTCGCCCTGCAGTTAACAAACAATCTACCTCGGCTGCTTTAAGTCCATTAATTAAGACATCAATCCATCGCGCGGTGCCACCACGATTCACACGGGTGATAATCTGCAAAATGCGCATGGATACAGTCTATTAGTCCGATACTATTTCATAATGGCAACTCAAGATGATCTGCTTTATCAGGCGCTCAGAATTCGCATGGTCGAAGAGAAAATTATTGAACTTTATCCCTCTGATCAGATCCAGAGTCCGGTGCACTTGTCGATTGGACAAGAGGCCGCTGCAGTTGGCGTGTGTGCAAATTTGGAAGTCTCTGACTGGGTGTTTATTAATTATCGTGGGCATGCATTTTATTTGGCGAAGGGTGGACCACTTCCTGAATTTTTTGCCGAACTAATGGGCAAATCAGGCGGACTAAGTAAAGGTAAAGCTGGTTCGATGCACCTGGCTGATCCTGAACATGGAATTATTGGCGCTTCGGCAGTAGTCGCATCGACAATTTCCCATGCCGTTGGTGCGGCATTGGCGTCAAAGATAAAAGGCGAATCGCAGAGAATTTTTGTAGCAAATTTTGGTGATGGCGCCATGGAGCAAGGAGTCTTTTACGAGTCTTTAAATTTTGCTTCGCTACATCAATTACCAGTCTTATTTCTTTGTGAAGACAATGGACTTGCCGTACATACTTCACGTAAAGATCGCCAGTCATTTGACATTGAAAAGCTGCTAACCGCTTTTGATATTCCTTTTATGACGATCGATAAGGGATACGACCCGCTAGAGATTGCCTCTGCGTCAAAGAAAGCAATTGACCAGGTTCGAGAGCAATCAACTCCAGTGTTTCTACGAATTAAAACCGTTCGTTATAAAGAACACGTTGGTCCAGGCGAAGATTTTGCAGCTGGCTACCGCTCGGAAGACGCAGTGAATAAGTGGAAGTCGCACGATCCGCTTTTTGAAGATTCTGACAGATTTACTGGGTTTCGGCAGCGCATTACAGAAGAAATTAATAAGGCATTGGATTTTGCTTACGCTTCTCCTGTTGCAAAATCTGAGGAGTTGTTAACAGATGTCATCTAATACTTATAGAGGCGCTCTCGAAATCGCTATGCGTGATGCCATGGAGCAGAGCGATAAAACAATGATTATTGGACAAGGAGTAGCTGATTTTAAAGGCCTCTTTGGAACCACATCTGGCTTATCAGATCGGTATCCAACAAGAGTGATTGAAACTCCGCTTTCCGAAGACGCGATAGCTGGAATATGCATCGGTGCTTCACTCAACGGGATGTACCCAATTAATACGCATATCCGTGCCGATTTTGGTTTACTTATTTTCAATCAACTAATTAATTTAGCTGCAAAATATCGATATATGTTCGGTGGGCTATTTGAAGTTCCACTCATGATGCGAATGATCATTGGGCGAAGCTGGGGCCAAGGAGCTCAACATTCCCAAAGTTTGCAATCCCTACTTGCACACATTCCCGGCTTGGTAGTTGTAATGCCATCATCCCCGCAAAGTATTTTAGAAAGTTATAAGTATGCAATAAATAATTACAAAGGTCCGGTAATCATGCTCGAGCACCGCCTGATGTATGAACTTGAATTTGAATACCAAGAAACAAATCTCGTCAATCCTTTATTCGGATCAATCAATATCCGGGTTGGTTCTGATGTAACAGTGGTAGCGACGTCGGTGATGGTCTTAGAAGCAAAGCGTGCCGCTGAATACCTGGAGGACTTTGGAATCTCGGTTGAAGTAATAGATCTCCACTCAATTTCGCACCCAGATCACGAAATGATTTTGAACAGCATCCGCAAAACTGGAAAATTGCTGGTGGCTGATACTTCATGGGCCTCCTATGGTGTTTCCGCGGAAATAAACCGAATAATTAATGAAAGAGATCCATCGATACTCAAGTCTCCTGCAGTCAGCCTCGGCATGGCGCCAGCCCCTTGCCCGACCGCAAAGTCATTGGAAGATTTGTACTACCCCGATGTTCATGATCTAGTTGAATCAATCTGTGCATTGCACTTTGGCGGACCGTCACACGAAGTTCCATTACCAGCCAAACAATCGATGACTGATTTTTATAAGCACTTCAAAGGCCCTTTCTAGTGACCAAGTATTCAGAACTCAATTTGAGCGCAATTGCTCTAGAAGAAAAATCGCGACAAATTCGCATCGATATTCTGAATGCAGTTCATAAGGCAGGAAAAGGCCATATCGGAGGAGCCTTTTCCATCGTAGAAATCTTGGTTAGTTTGTACTATGGAAATATATTGAAATTCGATTCGAAAGAACCTAAGTGGGAATCTCGGGACCGATTTATCCTCAGCAAGGGTCATGCCGGAGTTGCACTTTATGCAGTCCTAGCTGACCTCGGCTATTTTCCGAAAGAAGAATTAGATTTCTTAAATCAAGGACGTTTACTTGGTGAGCATCCGGATCCTCGAATCCCCGGGATTGAAGTAGTTTCAGGTTCTTTAGGGCACGGGCTTCCAATTGGTTCTGGAATGGCACTTGCGGACAAAATGGATAAAAATTCTCGCCATACTTTCGTCCTTATGGGTGATGGGGAATGTTATGAAGGTTCCGTGTGGGAAGCTGCAATGTTTGCGGCTCACCATGAACTTCACAACCTAATTGGAATTGTAGATCGCAATGGTCTTATCACTCATGGCTCTACAGAATCAATTAACCGGCTAGAGCCCTTCGCAGATAAATGGAAGGCGTTTGGTTGGGAGGTTTTTGAAGTGAATGCACATGATTTAACTGAACTTCAAGATATTTGGAAAGACGTAACTTCGAAAAAATCTGGCGCTCCATCGATGGTAATTGCGAATTCAATTAAAGGTAAAGGCGTTTCTTTTATGGAAAATAATTTCAATTGGCATCATGGTGGAATTGATGATCTAAAATTTACAACAGCCCTATCAGAATTAGCGACTTCAACGGTGAGCTCATGACGAAAATCGACATGAGGGATGCTTTCTTTGAAAAACTCGTTGAAGCGGCACGCTCAGATGAGAGGATAATAGTTTTAAGCGCAGATCACGGTGCTTTTGCACTTAAGAAATTTGAAGAAGAGATGCCTGAGCGTTACATAAATATGGGCATCGCTGAACAAAATATGGTTGGAGTAGCTGCTGGATTGGCTGCGAGTGGCAAGGTAGTTTTTATCTATGGAATAAGTCCCTTTGTAAGCCTACGGGTCCTTGAGCAGCTAACTATCGATGTCGCAGCGATGCAACTTGCTGTGAATGTAATAAGCGTTGGGGCTGGGTTTACGTACAGTACAGACGGGCCAACACATCAAGGACTTCAGGATGTTTCCGCGATTGCGACGATACCTGGAATGACAATTCTTAACTCGTCTGATCCGGTTAACACGAGAGCCTTCGTTGAGATGGCAATATCGAGTGAAAAACCACATTATATACGAATTGAAAAAGAGAAATTGAGAGAATTTTCTTTAAATGAAAACATCGAAAAACTTAAGATTGATGGTTATTCTAAGCTAAATAAGGTTGCTTCAAAAGTATTAATAATTGCTACCGGCCTACTTTCGCACCTTGCTCTTGAGGTTGCGACATTCTTTTTCACCAAAGATGGAACTGAAATTACGGTAGTTGACGTTTATCAAATTAAACCTTTGACTGGGAATCTTATAAACCTCTTAAATGATTTCGATAAGGTGATTATTCTTGAGGAATCGTATAAATCGGTGCTAGCAAGTGAAATTGCTTTGCATATTTTGGATAGAAAACTAGACATAAATCTTTCTGTCGTCGCTTGTGGAGAAAATTTTATGTTTAAGGGCTCGTCACGCGAGGAAATGGCGCGTGACGCCGGGCTTTCAAAAGAGTTAATTGTTGATGCAATAACTAATATTTTAAAAGGATAAATAAAATGAAGATTAGCGTTAAAGATTTTGAAGAGATTCTAGATCTAAAATTGTCAGTTGAAGCAAAGAAAATTGTCAATGATAAGAACTTTGAATATAAATTTGCTGATTCCGAAGAATATAATTTAGGTCTGATAAAGTTTGTGAATTTTCTTACCGAATATAAGAAAGAATCTGGACCTGAATATCAAGAAATATGGGAAAAGGGCTGGCAGGAAAACCTAGATTCCTTCATTTCTACGGGTGAATTAAGTGATCTAATACCTAAGTTTGTGCGGAAAAAGGAACTGATCAGGTTCAAAGGAAGATGGATTTCCCCAGTTGATGCAGAATTTGAGACGAACTTTGTAATGGTTTTGCGTGATGCAATTTTTAGGCAAAATTTTAGTGAATCATCTTCGATCTGGGAATTTGGCTCTGGTACTGGATTAAATTTAGTACACCTTTCGAGGGTTTTCCCTAATAAAGAATTATTTGGGTGTGATTGGGCAAAACCGTCTGTTCAGATACTCGAGGAACTAAATAAGAAACTAAAGCTAGGTATTAAAGGTTTTCAATTCGATCTTTTTCATCCGAACAAGCAAATTTTAGGAAAAATTCCGAACAATTCGGGGTTATTTACAATTGGAACGATGGAACAGTTGGGTCAAAATTATCAGCCAATTCTAGATTTTATTCTAGATTCTAATTTTAAGCGGATAGTACATATTGAGACAAATTTTGAACTATACAACGAAAATAATTTTTTGGATTATCTTTCTAAGAAATATATAGTCAAGAGAAATTGGCTCAGGGGTTATTTTTCCACCCTACGAGATTTAGAAGAAATCGGGAGAATCAAGATACTTCAGGAGAGAAAGACTTTTGGATCTTTTTTCCATGATGGATATACCATCACTGTTTGGGAGAATTTAAATGTATAAAGGAGCACGTGTTCTGGTTGCAGGAGGAACTGGAACAATTGGAGTGCAAGTTGTAAAGCAACTTCTAAATCGTGGGTCAATTGTAACAATTGCGTCCTTAGATAACGTTTCGAAAGTTGAAACAATATTTGGCGCCGATTCACCACGAATTGATTTCAAGCATTTTGACTTAACCCTAATGGAATCTTGCACGGAGGCCGTCAAGGGCCAAGACTTTGTCTTAAACCTGGTTGGCATAAAGGGTTCAACTGGCATTGGTGAGACAAAAGTGGCGAGCTATCTCATGCCCATGCTTAGATTCCAAACCAATCTCATGGAGGCTGCTTTTAATGAGAAGATTTCTAGATTTCTATTCACTGGAAGTGTTTGCTCTTATCCGCAATCAGAACTTCATGTCGAGGAAAATATGTGGAATGGCATGCCAAAACAAAATGATCGTATACCAGGGATTGCAAAGCGCGTCGGTGAGTTACTTGGCGAAGCATTTGAATTGGAATTTGGCTGGGACGCAGTAAGGGTTGTTCGGCCGTCAAACGTGTATGGGCCTTTTGATGATTTCAATCCACTAACAGCACAGGTTATTCCCTCACTTATTCATAAAGCTAACTCTAGTGATGGTGAAATTGATGTCTGGGGAGATGGAACTGCAATTCGCGACTTCATTTACTCGGAAGATGTTGCTTACTGGATTTTAGAGGCACTAGAGAAGGCACCAAGTAATTATCCGATAAACCTCGGTAGTGGCACTGGTGTGACCATAAAAGAAATAGCCGAGACGGTTGTTAGAGTCGTTAACCCAAACATGCGGATAAATTGGATTCGGTCTGGCCCAGTAGGCGATCCAGTGCGGGTTATGTCAATGGACCGCGCAAGAAAAATTTTGGATTACAAGCAAAAGACGAGTCTTGAAGAAGGACTTATAAAAACAAATAGCTGGTATAGGAACCAAATCAAATAGATTTATTGTATTGTTCTATCTATGGATTCAACTTCAAATTCAAGGCAATTTCTCCCACCTATGTCTGAACTCATCGACCGACTTACAGTAACACAGATAAAGCAAAATTTACTACGGGATAACTTAGGTGACTTCTCGGCTGAGATTTCAAAATTAACTAGCGACATTAATTTAATAATAAATGAGAAAAATATTGCTGCAAGCGGTGAACTTATTAGAGCTATCGTAATGATGTCTCAAATTAATTTACATATTTGGCGAAATAAGGATTTGATGCAGGAAAACTTGGAAAATGAACCAACATATTTAACGTACCTAAAAAAGGCTCACCAAATGAATGGGGTCAGGAATCTCCTCAAAAATTACATTTTGGGCTTAGAGGGCATTTCTGACGCAAGCCAACTTCGAAGCAACTTCGAAGTTGATGGACTTGAGTGGAATATGGATCTAGCTTGAAGACATTAAAAATTGGTTTGAATTCGGAAGTTCCAGCGGTTGGGCAAGGATGCGGCCTAATTGGATTAGGCAAAAATAGAAAAAATATAGGCGAAACTGACGAAATAAAGTCCCTTCAGCACGGTATAGATATTGGGATGGCATTTATCGATACAGCTGAAATCTATAGTGATGGAAACTCTGAACTAATCGTTGGGAAAGCGATAAGGGGGCGTCGCGAAAAAGTATTTCTAGCGACAAAGTTTTCCCCGGAGAATAGTTCTCATAAAAATGTGGTTTTATCTTTGGAAAATTCTCTTCGTCGCCTACAGACGGATTATGTTGATCTATATCAGGCACATTGGCCGAATCCAAGTATCCCGATAGGGGAAACAATGGCGGCACTCGCTCAGCTTAAAAGTGAAGGAAAAATAAGAAACATTGGTTTAAGTAATTTTTCAAAGCGAGAATTTTTGCTAGCTCAAGGGTTTTTGGAAGATTCGAGCATTGCCTCAAATCAAGTAGAATTTAATTTAGTCGATAGGTTTGCCGAACAAGAGTTGCTCCCCTTTTTACAATCAATTGGAAGCATCCTCATAGCTTACAGCCCGCTTGATAAGGGCAGGAATGCCTCTGGAGATCCGCGCGAGGAGGTACTCTCAAAAATATCAAGAAAATATGAGAAGACGACCACTCAGATTGCTCTCGCTTGGTTGATTTCGCGGGAAGGTGTTTTGGCCATTCCTAGCTCATCAAATCCAAAGCACTTAGAAGAAAACGCAATGGCAATGGAGCTTAGATTGGAAAAAAGTGATTTCGATGAGATTGATGAAATATTTAGCCCAAAGCCAGTCCACGTCACATGTGATTCGATTAAGGTAAGTCTTGCGGGAGAGGGCGGGAAATTGGTGTACCAAACACGGACCGAAGCCATCGACAATTACTTGAATTTAGCACCAAGCCCACTTGAGTTGGCCACTTACATAAAAGCTGGTGATCCTATAAAGCCTGTCAGATTGATTCCCAACACAGATCAAAATTCAGGGTTCAAATACGATCTAGTAGAAGGAAGATTGCGATATTGGGCTTGGGTACTTGCGTTCAATGGTGAAAAACCAGTGCCCGCTTATGTAAGATATTGATATTGACAAGGGAGAGAAAATGACTGCGAATAACGAAGACGTCTACGCTATCAAGACATATTCAAGCGGACACGAGACGTCGCTTCGCAAGGACTTTGCTCAGCTTTTCAAAGACAGCCCAATCCCTGATGATCAAATTCTTTCCAATATGGGTCTATTCCTAAGTTCAAAAGCCCTTTCACGAATTCTGTTTATGAATCACTTGTACGAACAAATCGTCGATGTAATGGGAGTTGTGATGGAGTTTGGGACTCGATGGGGACCAAACTTGGGCGAATTTGCTGCATTAAGAGGTATCTACGAACCCTTTAACCGCCATCGCAAAATTATCGGATTTGATACTTTTGCAGGCTTCCCAAAAATTGATTCCAAGGATGGCGCTTCTGACATGATGGAAGTTGGACACTTGACGGTTCCAGAAGGATACAAAGACTATTTGGAAAAGGTCCTAGATTTCCAAGAAAAAGATAATCCTTTGTCACATATCCGCAAATTTGAACTATGCGCTGGTGATGCAACGAAAACGCTACCCAAGTATTTAGCTGATAATCCCGAAACAATCGTCGCACTTGCCTATTTTGATTTTGATGTCTATGAGCCAACTCGGATTTGCCTAGAAGCCATTAAGCCACGTTTGGTTAAGGGGAGCATTCTTGGATTTGATGAGTTGAATGATCCAGATTCACCTGGTGAGACACTTGCGCTAATGGAAGTCTTCGGTTTAAATAATATTCAACTTAAGCGCTACCCATACGCATCTAGAACCTCCTATTTTGTTGTTGAATGATCCCTCTCAACTTTTAACATTACTTTGATCTATATTCTAAATTGCTACCCGGTTTTAGAATCGGGTCACTTTTGGCAACAGGATTTTTATTTCAGGAAATTTTTCCGCGCCATTGGACTTCCCTATGTATTTTTGAATCCTTCTGCGTCCATTGCAAAAGCTGAAGACGACATCGGAGAAAGTTTAGAATTTCGATATTTAGAAATTGATGAAGGTGAAAAATTTGTGTCTGCAGCAATCAACTTGATTGCTGCAGATTTTCATTTTAGAAAGAGTAAGTCCGCCTGCTTATTCTTTCCGTGGCTGCCCCAATTTTCAAATGACCAACTTATTGAATTTTCTAGACTGGGCTCGCTTGTCAATCTTTCTGTAACGGGGGTTTCGGTTCGGACTCCAGATGCAATTTGGGGAGGAAATAGCGAAATTGAAACGTTTGTCCATCAAAATCTTTTTTCGCACAGTCCATTTAAGTTGCTTTGGATTGGTGAGTCGCCCCCACATTATCTCGCTAATTCAAAGAACATTAGACATTTACCGGAGTATGCTGAAACCAAAATTATCTCAGACAAGCCAAAGGAGTTCGATCTCGGATTTTTTGGGATGCTATCTCCCTACCGAGGTCTATTCGAAGTCCTTGTTATTGCACTTTTCAATCCCCAATTAAGAATTAAAATTCGAGGATATGGTTTTGCGAAACATCGCATCTGGAGACCAGTAAAATTTAAGTCTCTTCGCTATACAGGATGGAAGAACAATATTCTCTTTTCACTCTTTTTTAGTGCCACATCGATACTCATAGGCTTGATTCGCTTCCTTCCGAACATAGATTTTTCAAACAAATCTTTTCCAAGAGAAGAAGACCTCGACGAGGCAATTGGTAATTGTAAGACACTCTTCTATTGTCCTAAACTTCCACATGGAAGTGGATTAATGACCAAAAGTTTAAGCGCTGGAATTCCAATTCTATGGAATGGGCTACCTGGTCAGGCCCACGATTTCTTAATTTCTAATTATCCCCAAGGCAATTTTCATTATTGGGAGATTTTTCTACCAGGAAAAATTTCTAACAAACTTCGCGTATTACCCTCGTTGGACCCCCAGGAGTCACGCATGTGGGACAAAGTCTTCGCGGAGCTGTCTAATTTGAGGCAATATTTATAATTGATTGGTAATCTTGCAACTTAAGAGGTGCGTTGTCTAACTCTCAGAGTCATTCGGGCAATCAGAATAGGGAGCAAGAAGTGTTCTCAAGTATGCAAGAAATTTTTATCGACCGGAAGGTTTTAATTACGGGCGGTACTGGATTGATTGGCCGAGAAGTTACTCACATTCTCAAAGGTTTGGGCGCGGAGATTTCAGTCGTTTCGTTAGATTCGATGAAGCACTACGACGACGTCCAATACATCTATGGCGATTTAACCGACCTCAATTTTTGCCTCGAAGTGACCCAAGGTATTGACTTTGTATTTCACTTAGCGGGTATAAAAGGGTCTATTGATGTAACAAAATCGCGGCCAGCCAGTTTCTTTGTTCCATTGCTCATGTTCAACACAAATGTTCTAGACGCGTCCCGCCGAAATGGCGTTAAGAAGTTGGTTTACACGAGTTCGATCGGCGCTTATCCAGCCGCCGAGATTTTTGAAGAATCGATGGGTGAATCTGGCGATCCAATGGACATGTATCCTGGCTGGGCTAAACGAATGGCTGAATTGCAGATTCGTGCATATGCAGAAGAGTATGGATTGGAATGGTCTGTTGTGCGGCCATGTAATGTTTATGGTCCTGGGGATAATTTTGATCCAAACAACGCAATGGTTATTCCTAGCTTGATGATGCGGATTAGCAATGGAGAAGATCCACTCAAGGTATGGGGCGATGGCTCAGCGGTTCGCGACTTTGCATTTAGTCGGGATGTGGCAATGGGAACTATCCAGGCATTAATACATGGCACGCGTGGGTCTTTCATCAATCTTGGAAGTGGTGTGGGGTACTCCATTAAAGAGCTCGTTGAAACTCTCAATCAAGTAGTCCCGTTCAATTACGAGTTTGATGCGTCAAAGTCCGGTGGCTTTCCTCGGCGAGTGATGAATATCGAACGTGCTCGCGAGTGGGTAGGTTATGAACCACAAACTTCGCTCTTGGAAGGACTACGAGAAACTTGGGAATGGTTTCAGAAAAACAAGGATGAGTACCTTTTGAAGAAGAATTACTTTAAATCTCCGGAAGCATAGGAATAACAAGATGACTACCGCACTAATTACTGGAATTTCAGGAATGGTTGGCTCGCACCTCGCCGATTACCTGCTTGAGAACACCAATTGGAAAATTGTTGGGTTGATTCGCTGGAGAAGTCCACTAGATAACATCTCGCATCTGGTGCCAAATGCAAATAATGAAGGAAGAATTCAATTTGTCTATGGTGATTTACGGGACACTTTATCTATAGAAAAAGTTATTGAAGAAACGAAGCCGGACTATGTTTTCCATCTTGCGGCGCAAAGTTTCCCAAAGACAAGCTTCGATGCGCCACTCGATACACTTGAAACAAACGTTCAAGGAACAGTTCGCGTACTTGAGGCTATAAAAAAGCATTGCCCAAAAGCGATAGTGCATGTTTGTTCTTCTTCAGAAGTTTTTGGAAGAGTGCCAGCTAGCAAACTCCCAATAGACGAGGAGTGTACTTTCCACCCTGCTTCTCCCTATGCAATTTCCAAAGTGGGAACAGACTTGGTTGGCCGATATTATGCAGAAGCTTTTGACTTGACTGTGATGACAACTCGTATGTTTACTCACACGGGACCACGCCGAGGAGATGTCTTTGCTGAGTCATCTTTTGCTAAGCAAATTGCTCTTGCAGAAGCGGGCTTTATCGATCCTGTAATTCGGGTGGGTAATCTGAAGAGTCTTAGGACAGTGGCCGATGTTCGAGATGCGGTTCGCGCGTATCACATGCTGGTAACTATCAGGCCAACAAAGGGTGAGTACTACAACATTGGTGGGCAGCACACGGCAGAGATTGGTGAAATCTTAAATCACCTAATTTCGCTTTCAACAATGTCCAATAAGTTACGAATTGAGCAGGACCCAACTCGCATGAGACCAATTGATGCTGACTTGCAAGTCCCAAACACGAGTAAGTTTGCTCAACACACTGGCTGGAAGCCCGAAATAAGCTTTGAAAGAACGATGGGTGACTTATTGCAGTACTGGCGGGAAAAAGTAAGCAGAGAAGGTAATCGTTTCCTGCAACGCTGATTATTAGGTACAGGTAGGCTTTGTCACCACTAGCGACTGAAAAGGATGTCGAAATGGGTCAGCTGAAAGTAGAGAAGACAGGTCTGCATGGAGTCTTAGCGATTACCCCACCAACAAATTTTGAAGATTTTCGCGGTAGCTACGTTGAGATTTATAACCACGAACTTTTTCAAGAAGCGGGCATAACCCAAGATTTTATTCAGGATGATATTTCTACTTCTACCCGTGGAGTACTGAGAGGAATTCACGGAGACGGAAAAACCTGGAAACTCATTTCATGCCTTTATGGGACTTTCTTTTTTGTAGTTGTCAATAACGACCCAAAATCAGATCAATACAAACAATCTATCAGCTTCACTCTTTCCGATCGAAATAGACTTCAAATATTGGTCCCACCCAATTTTGGTAATGGGCATCTCGTGCTGTCAGAAGAAGCGATTTTCCACTACAAGCAAACAACGACTTATGATCGTTCAAGTCAATTTACAATTAAATGGAATGACCCAGACTATGCAATCTGGTGGCCAACTACGTCGCCCGTACTCTCCCAACGAGATTCAGAGTAAATGGGGAGTAATTTTTATTCCGGGAAACGAATCCTTGTTGCAGGGGGTTCTGGCTTTGTAGGGACTCACTTGACTGCGAAGTTAGTCGATCTAGGAGCAGAGGTACGGAGCACCTTTCATACTAGGCAGCCGAGACGACGAATTGACTCGGTCGAATATGTCTCGGCTGATTTACTAAATGCAGGTGATTGTTCAAGAGTCACTAGAAATATAGATTTTGTATTTATGGCTGCAGCCAACAGCTCTGGAGCCGCAGTCATGGAACGCACACCGCTCGTGCATTTGACTCCCAATCTAATTATGAATGCTCAGATGCTGGCGGCCTCTTATGAAAATAAAGTTGATCGATTTTGTTTCATAAGTAGCAATACTGTCTATCCATTGACAGATTTTGCCGTGAAAGAAGCTGATGCAAATTTCGAATATTTTGATAAGTACTTCATTGTCGGTTGGATGAAGCGCTTTTCAGAAATTATGTGTGAGATGTATTCAAATAATATTAAAACACCGATGCAGACCGTAACGGTGCGTCCCGGAAATTTGTATGGACCCTTTGATAAATATAACAATTCCGAATCAAAGGTAATTGCAGCCCTTATTCGGCGTGCGATAGAAGGAGAAGATCCCTTTACTGTCTGGGGCGACGGTTTGGATATTAAAGATTTCCTTTATGTAACTGACTTTGTGGATGGCATGCTCCTTGCATTTGAGAAGGCAAAAGATTTTGAACCAATCAACATCGCTTCCGGGAAGCCAGTTACTATTCGTGATGTAATCCAAGTAATCCTCGACGTCACCGGCCATAATTCGGCAACAGTCTCCTACGATGCAACAAAGCCTACGATGATTCCAAAGCGAATGATTGATGTCGAAAAAATAAATGAGCTTACTGGCTGGCATGCCGAGACTGATCTAGAAAAAGGGATCTCTGAAACTGTTGCTTGGTATCGGGACCACTTTGCAAATACAACTCCTGAAGAGGTTGAGAAATGATTATCTGCAGGACCCCAACTCGTATTTCTTTTTTCGGCGGTGGAACCGATTATCCTATCTGGTATCGTGAAAACAACGGAATGGTTTTAAGCACTACAATTAATAAATACAGTTACATAACATTGCGCTATCTACCTAAGATTTTTGATTACAATTTTAGAATTCGCTATTTTAGCACTGAGCAGACGCAGACTCTGGAAGAAATAAAGCATCCTTCGGTGAGAGAGTGCGCCCGAATTCTTGGAATCAATCAGGGATTTGAAATGATTCATCACGCCGATTTGCCAGCAGGGACGGGGCTTGGCTCTAGTTCTACTTTCACAGTCGGAATGCTTCATTCATTTTATTCACTAATTAATTACATGCCTACTAAACGCGAGCTTGCCCTTAAGGCCTTGGAGATTGAACAGCAGGTTATTGGTGAATCGGTGGGTTCTCAAGATCAAGTCGCTGCAGCATTTGGCGGATTAAATCGCATTCAATTTGGTGGAGAAAAAGAATTTGAAGTGGATCCTATTATTTTAGGAAAGGAGCGCTTGCGGGAGTTGCAAGACAAACTTCTACTTTGTTTTACTGGCTTTTCTCGCTCTGCGCCAGAAATCGCACAACATCAAATTCGAGACACTCCTGCACGAAATAAGGAGCTGACTGCCATGTCAGAATTAACCATAGAGGCGCTGTCAGTATTGACTAGCCCCTCTGCATCATTGGATGACTTCGGCAAGCTCTTGAATGAACAATGGAAAATTAAGCGATCGTTAACTTCCCACGTTTCTACCCCTGAAGTTGATCAAATTTATGAGACTGCGATGAAGTCTGGAGCACTAGGCGGCAAGCTCCTAGGCGCCGGCGGAGGCGGATTTATGCTCTTCTATGCTGACCAATCTAAACAAGAGGCAATCCAGAAGTCCCTACCAGATAAAATATTTGTGCCCTTCCGCTTTGAAGATACTGGTTCTAAAATTGTCTATTACTCTCACGAATAGAGGATCATGAAAAAAATACTAAGTGAGAACATACGCAATCTCACAGCACTTGCGGAAGACTCCGAACTACTTTCAAGAGTTGAAGCAGCAATCCATTTAGTTTCTACCGCACTCAAGTCAGAAGCACCACTCCTTGTTTTTGGAAATGGTGGATCGGCGGCTGATGCACAACATATTTCTGGTGAACTAGTTGGTAAATTCAATATTACGAGGCGAGGCTTAAATGTAATTTGCCTAAACACAAATACCGCGGTGCTGACCGCATGGTCTAATGATGTGGATTATGAAAGTGTGTTTGCGCGACAAGTTGAGTCACATGGCCAAACCGGTGGAGTTGTATGGGGATTATCAACTAGTGGGAATTCTCCATCTGTAATCAATGCATTTAAAATGGCACAAAAATTGGGTTTAACCACGATTGCAATGACTGGGCGAAGTGGCGGAAAATGCGCATCCACTGCTGACGTATTGTTGAATGTCCCATCAGATGTCACACCTAGGATTCAAGAACTCCATCTTCCGATTTATCACTATATGTGTATGCAAATTGAGAAGAATTGCGTTTGATCACTCTTCATCTAGTTCGGCACGGAGAATCTGAGTGGCATGCAGAAAATAGGTACGCAGGTCATGCCGATATTGCTTTGACGAAATTAGGCCATGCCCAAGCAATCGAACTCAAAGAATGGGCTGTTGCTCTAAAACCAATTTCAATTTACTCATCGGACTTAAGCCGAGCCATTGATACAGCAAGACCATCTGCGGACTCTCTTGGACTTGAGATTCAAATTGAAGAACGCCTGCGCGAAGTCAATTTTGGCAGAATTGAGGGCCTTACACCTGCGGAAATGGAATCGCAGTACCCCGAGCTTCGAAAGAATTTTGTTAACTCTCCGGCCAGCACACTGATGCCGGGGGGTGAATCTGGAAAGTTGGCGCTAATTAGGGCGATGCATGCAATTAATGAGATTGCTAGAAGAGCCAGAGATGGCGATGTTCTTATTGTTTGTCACGGAACGATTATGAGGTTGATTGCCTGCGAATTGCTAGGAATTGAGCCAGATGAATATAGAAGAGCCTTTCCAGCAATTCCTAATGTTGGTCGGTTAACTCTGCAAATTATTAGCAATCCCACGGAAAAGAATGCAAAATTAAACGCGCAACTAATTGACCCGTAATTTAAGTTTTAACACTTAGATCCGCACAGTACCTGACACATAAAGTGAATGGACGTTACACCCTCCGATTAAATCCAGCCAAATAATTTGGCAACATCACTTGGGTTTCCAATCTGTAAACCTTGGCGATCTTCAAGTATCTCTATGAACTTGCCCGCTTCTAAGAGAGCCTTAGGTGTTCCTAAATCCAACCATGCAGTACCTCGGGGCATTTTTACAACGTTGAGTTGTCCATCAGTTAAGTAACTTCGATTCAAATCTGTAATTTCTAACTCACCCCGGGCGGATGGCTTCAACCCTCTTACTCGTTGAATTGCAGTTTCATCATAAAAATATAGACCAGGAATGGCCCAATTACTTTTAGGTAATTTAGGTTTTTCTTCAATAGAAACTGCCTTACCTACCTCGTTGAATTCAACAACTCCAAACTCGGAAGGATTAGACACATGATGGGCCAGAATAGTTGCACCCTCAGTTGGCACGTGATTGAGTAAATCGCGACCAAAACCAGGACCGTAAATGAGATTATCGCCCAGAATTAGCGAAACTCTTTCTCCAAGAATAAAGCTTTCACCAATAATTAATGCTTCCGCAATTCCATTTGGTTTTTCCTGAACTTGATATTGGATCGATATTCCTAATTCTGATCCATCCCCAAGTAATTCTTGGAACATCGGTACATCACGTTTTGTTGAGATGAGTAAAAACTCTCGAATTCCAGAAAGCATCAAAGTACTAAGTGGGTAATAAATCATCGGCTTGTTGTAAACGGGCAACAATTGCTTGCTAATAACTGATGTTAGTGGCCGCAATCGTGTAGCAGAGCCGCCCGCTAGAATTATGCCGCGCATAGGTAGAGCCTAGACCAACTTCCCTGCTACCCTAAAGATTCGGGGGGCTCACTTGAAATTACTTGTTACGGGCGGTGCGGGCTTCATCGGGTCCAACTTTGTACGCATGTGCCTTACGGAAAACATTCCAGATATTGAGCACATAACCGTTCTGGACAAGTTGACTTACGCCGGATCAGAGTCATATTTCTTAGAGTTTGTAGGCGATCAAAGATTTACTTTTATAAAGGGTGACATTTGCGATGTAGGTGCAGTCGCAAAAGCTTTTGAAGGAAGAGATGCGGTCGTCCATTTTGCTGCTGAATCACATGTCGATAGATCAATAGATAATCCTCAAGAATTTGTAAGAACAAATGTTGAAGGTACGACAACACTTCTCAATCAGCTTCGTAAGCAACCAGGAATTAGGTTTATTCACATAAGTACAGATGAAGTTTATGGATCCATAGAAACTGGTTCCTGGACGGAGGAGTTCCCAGTTTCGCCGAACTCACCCTATTCTGCTTCGAAAGCGGCATCTGATTTGCTCGCTCTAGCTTTTTGTAGAACTTATGGACTCGACATAACAGTCACTAGATGTTGTAATAATTATGGTCCGTATCAAAACCCAGAGAAATTGATTCCACTGTTTATTACAAATCTCTTGGCAGGGAAAAAGGTGCCCGTGTATGGAGATGGCAAGAACTCCAGAGAGTGGATACACGTAATCGACCATTGCAAAGCAATCTATTCCGTTTTGAAACACGGAAAGTCTGGGGAAATTTACAACATCGGTTCTAGCAATGAATTTTCAAATCTGGAGATCACCTCCAAGATTTTAGGGTTGCTTAAGAAAGACACCGAATCAATTGAATTTGTAACCGATCGACAGGGTCACGATTTTAGGTACTCACTTTCTACTGCGAAATTAGAGAATGAAATTGGGTATAAAGAAACAATTCCTTTTGAAGTCGGTCTTGAAAAAACTATTGAATGGTACAGAGCCAATGAATTTCACTGGAAGTCTCAAAATGCAAATTAGACAAGGGCTTAAGTTAAACTCAATTAGGAAATGCCTTTCTCTACTTCCTGAAACTGATCGTAAGAAGATTCTTGTAGTGGGATTTATTCAGGTTATTTTGAGTCTTGCCGACCTGATTGGTGTGGCACTGATTGGCTTACTAGGCGCTTTGGCTGTAAATGGTGTGGGCTCGAGACCACCTGGAAATCGGGTATCTGCAGTCCTGAAACTTTTGGGGTTAGATCACTCAACGTTGCAAACACAATGCATGGTTTTAGGAATTGCGGCATCGGTAATTTTGGTGTCTAAAACATTAGTGTCAATATATTTTACAAAAAGATCCTTACTTTTCTTGAGTCGACGTTCTGCATATATTTCGTCAGAGTTAATATCTCAATTGTTGAATAAACCTTTATTAACAGTAAATTCTTTTGATAGCCAAGAAACTATCTATTCTGTAACAGAAGGCGTAAACGCGATAATCTTAGGAGTCCTTGGCACACTAGTGACGATTCTTTCAGACCTTTCATTACTGGTCCTGATGGTGATCGCGCTTATTTTTGTTGATCCTTACGTGGCACTTGGAAGTATCGGCTTCTTCTCTCTTGTAGGATTTCTCATCAATAAATATCTACATAAAAAAGCTGCGAATCTGGGTGCGCAATATACGAGGTCAACGGTTTCAAGTAATCAAAAAATTGCTGAAGCAATGTCTTCTTACCGAGAGCTGGTAGTTAAAAAACGGCGACAGTACTACAAAAATGACATTGCCGAATTGAGATTTCAAATGGCTGATCTCCGAGCTGAGTTAAACTTTATGCCCTTCACGAGTAAATATATATTAGAAACTGCAGTTGTTTTGGGTGCTCTAGTTATGAGTGCTGGGCAGTTTGCGCTAACAGATGCCTCGCATGCAGTTGCTTCGCTAGCGATTTTTTTGGCTGCAGGAACGCGTGTTGCGCCAGCAATTTTACGAATTCAGCAGAGTTTACTTTTGATGAGATCAAGCCTGGGACAAGCGGAACCAACATTTAGAATGATTGATGTTATCGGTTTAGATTTTGACCACGCAGAAGTTGATAGTCCGTTTAGCATTAACCATGTTGGGTTTAATGGCGGCGTTGAATTTGAAAATGTATCTTTCAAGTATCCAAGCAATGACAGGGCAGCACTGCGCAACATATCTCTGAGCGTAAAAAATGGAACATCTGTTGCGATTGTTGGCCCATCTGGTGCGGGAAAAACTACTCTCGTGGATGTCATGTTGAGCGTTATGACTGCCGATAGCGGGCAGGTGCTTATTTCAAATCTCAGCCCGAAGGAAGCAATTGATAAATACCCAGGCGCACTTGCCTATGTGCCACAAAATATCATAATCACTAATGGAACTATTAGAGAGAATGTTGCTCTTGGTTACCCCAAAAATCAATATTCCGATGATTTGATTTGGGAGAGTATTGAATTAGCTCGGTTAACTGATTTCGTAAAATCACTTCCTGAAGGACTTGATACAAAGGTTGGCGAATTTGGAAAAAATATAAGCGGTGGGCAAAGGCAGAGACTTGGCATTGCTCGAGCGTTGTTTACAAAACCCAATCTACTAGTGCTAGATGAGGCGACCAGCGCTTTGGACGGCGAGACTGAATTTGAGATAACAGAGGCAATAAAATCATTGGCAGGAAAAGTAACAGTTGTTCTAATTGCGCATCGGCTTTCGACTGTGCGAAATTCAAACCAAGTTATTTACATGGAAAATGGCGAAATACTGGCACAAGGCACGTTTGACGAAGTGAGATCTCAAGTTCCAAATTTTGACCGGCAGGCAAAACTGATGGGGCTTTAGTTCTACCGACTGCGCTGTCTGCGTTGGCTTGAATTTGGTCGTGAGCGCTTGAAGCTACGAACCTCAACCACTGGTTGCACGTAAGCAACTCCTGATGGCTCTTGTGAGCCAGTGATGGATACCAGTTCATCTGCAAGTGGGCGAACGCCAACAAACTTCGGAGTGACACCAGCGCGTGCGGTAAGTCCGCCAACTGCCTTCTGTTGTTTGGTAGTGGCAAGTGTGACGACAGTGCCCTCTTCGCCGGCGCGGGCGGTGCGGCCGGCGCGGTGGAGGTAGTCCTTGTGATCGGTTGGTGCATCGACGTGGACGACAAGGGAAATGCCATCGACGTGAATACCGCGAGCGGCAACATCGGTTGCGACAAGTGCGGCATTAGGAAGTGACTTGAAGAGTGCGAGCGTGCGCGTGCGCACTGCTTGTGATTTGCCGCCATGGAGTGCTCCGACAGGAACACCGACACTAGCCAGGCGATCGGCTAAGCGATCGGCACCGCGTTGGGTCTTCACGAAGAGAATGGTCTTGCCATCGCGAGCTGCGATCTGGTTGGTGACTTCATCCTTATCGCTTGGGTGCACAACGAGTACGTAGTGCTCCATAGTCGATACAGATGCGCGATCGTTTTGGAGTGAATGAGTCTTTGGATCATTCAAATACTTGCGCACGAGTGAATCAACGCCGCGGTCCAAAGTTGCCGAGAAGAGCAAGCGCTGGCCATCGGGCTTTGCTTGATCGAGGATCTCTTTCACAACTGGGAGAAAGCCCATGTCAGCCATTTGATCGGCTTCATCGAGCACAGTGATTTCAAGGTTATCGAGTTGAACTTCGCCGCGATTGAGCAGATCAATCAAGCGGCCAGGTGTTGCAACAAGAATTGCAGTCGCCTTACGCATCGCAGTGATCTGCTTGGCGTAAGACATTCCGCCGGCGATCACGATTGATTCGTGGCGCACCGCGCGTGCAAGTGGTGTTAAGACTTCATCGATTTGTTGTGCAAGTTCGCGGGTAGGAGTCAAGATCAAAGCAAGTGGCTTATGTGGCTTTGCTTGCTTGCCCTTGAGAT
>Ga0114958_10001228_pt1 | contig 20411 bp, 17 predicted proteins | sample C_130208_EF_Meta_FD_89577 | JGI IMG/M metagenome (GOLD analysis project Ga0114958, IMG submission 89577) | Freshwater microbial communities from Lake Croche, Canada to study carbon cycling - C_130208_EF_MetaG | ecosystem: Environmental > Aquatic > Freshwater > Lake | place: Lake Croche, Canada...
CCACCTATAAATCTCGCCTCCCCGATATAGCCGCGCAACTCAGGGTCGCCTACGCTGAACAGAACTTTCTGGCCGACGCCAACGCCCGCGTCCTCGCCTGGCTCAACGCCCGCGTCGCCGGCACCCAGGCTCCCACCGCAGGTCGTCTCACCAACCTATCGACCCGCCTCAAACTCGCCGCCGCAGGCGATACGCTCACCTTCGGCTTTAACCTCACCGGTACCCAACCTGCCACCCTACTCATACGTGGCGTCGGCCCGGGCCTCACTGCCTTTGGCCTCAACGGCGTACTAGCTGCCCCACGCCTCGAAATCCGCCCCGCCGGCAACGCCGACACCCTCCTCGCAGCCAACGAAGGCTGGGATAAATCCCCCAACAACTCCGCGAACATCGTCGCCGCTGCCGCATCCGTTGGCGCTTTCGCGCTCAACGCTGGTACCGCCGATTGCGCTGTGCTGCTTAGCCTCCCCGCCGGTGGCTACACCGCAACATTTCGCGGCATCAACGGCACCACCGGCGAAGTCATTGCCGAAGTGTATGACGTCTCTAAGAACGCCACTCGCCTCACCAATCTCGCCACTCTCGCCCGCTTGAGTAACCCAGGCGACTTGATCACCGCCGGCATCACGATCGCCGGCGACCAAGCCCGCACACTGATTGTACGCGGCATCGGCCCTGGACTCGCCGACCTAGGCGTGCCCGGCACGCTCCCGGACCCCACGCTGACCGTCCTTTCCAGCACAGGTCAAAATCTCGACACTAACAACAACTGGAGCACCGGCGGTAGTGGCCCTTCGCTTACGGCTGCTTTCCCAGCCATTGGAGCTTTCTCGCTCAAAACCGGCAGCGCAGACGCCGCTCTCGTCCGCCCGTTTACCGCTGGGGGCTATAGCATTCAAACCGCCGCCGCCACGACGCCCCCAAACGCCACCAATCCTCCGTCACCCACCGGACTACTCTTAATCGAAGTTTACGAGGCCCCCTGAACCAGATCCTCAAGGCCGCACCACGACCTGAGTACGCCGGTTTTTTTGAAAATACTCCCGCGCAAACGCCGCCAGATCTGCAATCGTCACCGCGTCGATCTTCGCATCGTACTCGCGCCACGCGTTGATCGGTTGCCCCTGTAACGCATTCAAACTCGCCTGCGCCGCACGCGACCCATTCGTCTGCATCGCCGCACGCTGACCCGCCTTCAGTCTAGCCTGACACCGCTGCAACTCCACCGCCTCAACTCCGCCTGCCTGCACGCGTGCAATCTCCGCGTCGATCTCAGCAAGCACTTCTCCTTCTTTACCCGGTTGCGTACCGGCAAAAAAATAAAACATCCCAGTATCCAGACCTAGGATGCGTCCGGAACGCACAAAATACGCCAAGCCCTTTTCCTCCCGCACACGTTCAAATAACCGCGATGCCATACCGCTAAAAAGTTCATCTGCCACCTCTCCCACAAAATAATCGGGTGCATGTACTCGCGGCCCGGGAAAAGCCTGCAATACCACCGCCTGTTCACGCGGTTGTTGCTCCACAAAGTCACCCACTTCCGCCGGCAATCCCCCCCTCGCAGGCTCGTTTGGAATCCGAGGCGCAACACCCCGCGGAAGCTTCGTCAAAAATGCCTTCAATTTTGGCACCAGTTGCTTCGTATCAAAGTCGCCCGCTACCGCCAACACTACGTTGGGTCCAACAAACAATCGCTGATGCAACGACTTCAAAGCGGCTGGAGTCAGTGCTTTAACCCCCGCTTCATCGCCACTCGCATCAAGCGCTAATGGATGGGCGCCGAAAAATTTCCGCCGGGTGAGTTTGCGCGCCACGGTCACCACATCATCCGCGTCCTGCGCAATCCCCGCTAACTGGGCCTCTTGCTCCAGCTTAAACGTCGCTGGCTTGAACTTAGGCGCCAGCACCGCATCCGAGATGACAGCCAGCGCCCGCTCAAAATCGGGCGGCAACACTTCCGCCGCAACCCCGAGACTATTGTTCCCAGCAAGAGGATAAAACGAGCCACCGACTTCCTCGATAAATTGAGCAACCTGAGCGGCCGTGCGCTTCCCTGCATCCTTCGTGAGCAGAGTCGCCAACAGGGAAGTCGCACCTCGCTGACCAGCCACTTCAAACAAAGGCCCACCCGTGACGGCGAGACGCAGATGCAGATTCGGCAAATGCGCGTCCGGCTGAAGCAATAAGCGAGCCCCGTTAGGCAGGGTGATTTCCGAAAAATCCGGCCGCACCGCTAGAGCGGGCGCGGTGGCTATCGCCTGCACCGCTAGATCGATCGGATTTAGCGAAATTGACGTGATCCGCGCTGACTGGAGGTATGTTTTCAACACGCGCTTCAAGTCAGCAGGTGTCACCGCGCGCAAACGCTCGAAATACGCGCGACTGTAATCAATATCGCCGACGACAACTTCCGCTGCGCCGAGCCGCGAAGCCTGTCCGCTCATCGTTTTGCGAGTATTAATTTCACCGACGACAACCTGCCTCATCGCCTTGCGCAACTGAGCCGGCGTGAAACCTTTGATCGAGCACCGCGCTAGTGTCGCGCCTATCGCCCGCGTGGCGGCAAGGCGTTTCGACGGATCTGCGGTAAAGCCGATGCAAAAAAGACCACTCGTTCCAGGATTCCAACTCGAGGCGTCAATCGAGTGCACCAGTCCGGCTTTTTCACGAATTTCCTGCCACAATACCGAGCTGTCGCCACCCCCTAACACCGTGGCAAGCAAGTCGAGCATAGGCGCATCCGCGTGCGTGAGACCAGGTATCGGCCACGCCAGTGCACCTCGTGTGAGTTCAACATTTTCATTGCGATGCAATTCTCGCGGCGCGAGCTGACCCGACTCCGGCGGAACGAGCACGGGCGCCAGACGCACACGCGGTGCCGACCCAAAATGTTGCTCCACCAGCGCCCGCGTCGCCGCCATATCGATATCGCCCACGATAACGACTACCAGATTGTTGGGCACGTAACGGGCTCGATAATAAGCGAGCAAATCCGCGTGCGAGACCGCTGAGAAAACGTCCTGATGGCCAATGATCGGTTGCCGATATGGATGGTCACGAAAAGCAGTGGAAAAAAGCGCATCCCAAAGCCGGCTGTCTGGATCGTCCTTAGTCATCGCAATCTCACGTAAAATCACTTCTTTCTCCTTTGCCGCTTCATCAGCCGGCAGGGTTGAATGAAGTACCGCGTCAGCGAGCAAATCGATCGCCACGCCCGTATGTTCACTCGGCAAGTCGATGTAATACACCGTGCGATCAAACGTCGTGTAGGCGTTGATGTAACCCCCGTGAGCTTGGACCTCGGCGGAGATTTCCCGACCAGCCCGGCGCGTCGTACCCTTGAACAACATGTGTTCGAGATAGTGCGAAAGTCCCGCGCCTAAGTTTTCGCCTTCGTGAATACTTCCTGTTTTCACCCAAACCTGCACCGAGGCCAGCGCAGCCGAGCGATCAGGTTTTAGGATCAGCGTCAGCCCATTTGGCAACACCGTACGCTCGACGGATTCACGCCAAAACGGCGACAAAAGCTTTAAGTCCGTAGCGAGTGAAGAAGTGGATTTTGGCATCAAAATTGAAGATATAAGTTAGTAAGTTCGCCAGTAATAGCTATAGCCCAAAGCTACGCGCCCGTTATAAGAACGGGCCACCGATCAGATTATTCCGCCTTAACCGCCCGACGTTTCGTCGGCTGAAACGGACGCACGAAAGCCTCATCAAACGTGTAAACATCCGAAAAATCTTCCGGGCGGTCATTGTCCGTTTTGGAGAAGACATTATACTCAATTAGACTGAAAACAATATCGCCGAAATCGCGACACCGTTTCACGCCCCATGCATTAAGCACCGTCTTGGTAAGTGGACCGTATTGCTCAAGCGCGTAAACCCGGATTCCCTGTAAAAGCTCAGGCCCAGAGACATGGCGCGAGCGTTCGGCGCGAGTTGTTTCTTTTTTGCGCAGCTCCTTCACCGTGTGATCAAGCCCTTGGCGCACAAAACCGTAAGCCTTTTTATCAAAGCGCGTATCTTCCTTGCATATGAGTGTGACGATTTCTTCGAACTCCAAGTCTTGCATGATTGGACCCAGACTACACCACCCACTCACTCTGTGCAATCTTCTGGTGGCAGCCCATAATCCTTTTCACCCATCACAAACAAATGTAGAGCCTAAAGCCTATTAATTGAAATACGCGTTCTCCGCACTCGCGTTAATGCACATATATAACTATGCATAAGCTGAAATACCCATGAGCTCCTCGACACAAGCTAACGCTAACCTAGGCAAAACCGACGTCAAATCCGCCGTAGCGACGGCAACCGCGCGACTCAAAGCCGCTCACCTAAGGATTACTCAGCCCCGTCTTACAATCTTGGCCACGATGTTCCGGCGAAGCCAACCCGAGAGCATAGAAACCATTCACGAAGCCCTAGGTAAAGGCGGTTGCGACCTCGTCACGGTTTATCGCTGCATGGCGGTTTTCGAAGAAATCGGTACCGTCCGACGCACTTATTTCCACAACGGCACCGCTCTGTACTCGCTCCGTCTCGATGATGCCCCGCACTACCACATCATAAGCAAGGCCACCAACTCGGTCGATGAACTCGATGCAGCAACCGCTATAGAATTGAACACAGCACTCGTGGCCGTAGAGAACAAACTTCGTGCTCTCGGTTTCACCAACGTCAGCCACATCGCTGAGTTTTTCGGTACCGCGCCCCTTGCGAGTCGCACCAGCGCAACAGAGGCCAATCGCGCCGCGACCTAGGCCACCTCCGAGTTAATCTAAAAACAGCTGCGCTATTTTTTTAAGACCTAGTCCAATCTAGGCGGATCGCGACTTCGGGGGTGCCGGCAACTGATTAGAGTTAAGCCACTCCAGAAAATTCCAGTTCGAGTAAATACCCGACTAGATGTTTCGTTTTTAAAGATGAAGGTGCAGTGCAAGAGTCAGCGACTCGCTGCGCACTTGCCAACGCCTCCCTCCTCGCACTGTCCTAAACCTATGCCCCTCCCCACAATCTCCCGCCGCGACGCTCTTCGCTCCTTCGCCGGAGTCGCCGCCCTCGCTACCTTGACCCGCCCCTCCCTTGGCGCTGAAGAAAAAATTTCATCACCTAGTACGAGTAGTCTAACACCGATTCGTCATTCGGTTTGCAAATGGTGTTACAGTAAAATTCCACTTGATGACTTTGCTAAAGCCGCGAAAGAAATCGGGCTAGAATCCGTCGAACTGCTCGACCCAAAAGATTGGCCCACGATCCAAAAGTATGGTCTGACCTGCGCCCTCGCCAACGGTACAATGTCCATTCCAAGCGGATTTAACCGGCTTGAAAATCACGCGAAATACGTCCCCTCGATGATCGAACGCATCAATGCATGCGCCGATGCCGGCATACCGAGTGTTATTGTTTTCTCCGGAAATCGTAACGATAAAACCCTCGGAAAAATCAGCGACGAACAGGGCATTGAAAATTGTGCCATCGGCCTGAAACAAATCGTCGGCGTCGCCGAAAAACGTGGAGTCAACATCATCATGGAGCTATTGAATTCAAAGGTGAATCACAAGGACTACATGTGCGATCACACCACCTGGGGCGTCGAACTCGTGAAACGCGTGGGCTCGGAACGTTTCAAACTACTCTACGATATTTATCACATGCAGATCATGGAGGGTGACGTCATCCGCACGATCCAAGAAAACCACCGCTACATAGGCCATTACCACACCGCCGGTAATCCTGGTCGCGCTGAATTTGAGGCGGGCGATCAGCAGGAATTGTACTATCCTCCCATCATGCGAGCCATCGCCGCTACGGGCTTTAAAGGTTTTGTTGCTCAGGAGTTTATCCCGAAGCGAGATCCCCTCACCTCACTTCGTGCAGCCGTCAAACTCTGTACCGTTTAAGCAAACCCCCGCCACTAAACGGCGGGGAATTTAAATTTTTGCCTCTGCCAATATTCGGCGCAACGTTTCGTCCACCAGCTTGGGATTAGCCTTACCCTTGGCCGCTTTCATGATCGAACCCTTGAAGGCATTGATCGCGCTATCTTTGCCAGATTTAAACTCCGCTAACGCCTTCGCGTTTGCCGCGATGGATTCACGGCACCAGGCCTCAAGTTCGCCCGTATTCGTAGGCGCTGCGGCCAAACCGAGTCGCGCGACGATGTCCGCCGGCGCATCGCCGGTAGCAAACATAGTTGTAAAGACTTCCTTGGCAGCAGCATTTAGCAAAGCACCCGCGTCCAGCAATTGAATCAGCGCGGCGAGATTTGCTGGTGAAATTTTAGATGCCGAAAGCGGAACCTTAGCGGCACCAAGTTCGCGCAACAGATCGTTTACTATCCAATTCCCGATGGCTTGGGCTCTCCCTTTGCCAGCAAGTTGTGCGGTTGCTTCAAAAAAGTCGCTGAGCTCACGATCCGGTATTAGAACCGAGGTGATCGTGTACGGAACCTGGTACTCGGCGATCAACCGACGTTGTTTATCGAAGGGCAACTCGGGGCAGGCGCGGCGCAGTTCCGCTTGCCAAGCTTCATCGACGTGTACTGGCATAAGGTCAGGATCCGGAAAATAACGGTAATCGTGCGCCATTTCTTTAGAGCGCAGCGATTGAGATGTGCCGGCCACGCCGTCGTAGTCACGTGTTTCTTGGATGAGTTTGCCGCCGGCGGCGACCACGGCGAGTTGGCGTTTAATTTCATGAGCGATGCCGTCTCGCACATAAGAAATCGAATTGAGATTTTTAAGCTCAACCTTGGTACCCAGTTTTGTCTCGCCGACTGGACGAATGGAGATGTTTGCATCGCAACGCAGTTGGCCTTTCTCCATGTCGCAATCGGAGATCCCGCCGTAGATCATAGTGTTGCGGATTGATGTCAGATAGGCGAATGCCTCCTCAGCCGTGTGCATCACCGGCTCGGAGACAATTTCCATAAGTGGTGTACCCGCGCGGTTATAGTCGACCAGAGAATCGGTAGCCTGGTGGTTGAGTTTGCCCACGTCTTCCTCAAGGTGAATGCGCGTAAGCGCTATTTTTTTGTGCTCCCCCATCACGTTGCGGGCCGCACCAGGGAGTTCAATTTCGACCGAACCACCAAGACAGATCGGCTGATCGTATTGAGAAATCTGATAATTTTTTGGCGAGTCGGGATAAAAATATTGTTTACGATCCCATTTACAGAAGGGCGCGATGTCGCATCCGAGCAGAAGCCCTGCTTTAATGATCGCGTCGAGCGCCGCCTTGTTCATCACGGGCAACGTGCCGGGAAGCGCCAGCACGACAGGATCAGTCAGCGTATTAGGTTCGTGACCGAACCCAGCGCCGACTCGGGTGAAAACCTTAGAGTGGGTTTTGATCTGTACGTGAACTTCCAGACCAATGACGGCTTCGTAGTTCATCAAAGTGAAGGAAATTGAGTGTTCCAACCGTGGGCCTGTTCGTAGGCGTGGGCGGTTGCGAGGAGGTCGGCCTCGCGGAAGGGCTGCCCTATGAGCTGCAATCCGATGGGCAAACCACTATGGGTAAAACCACAGGGCAGACTGAGCGCGGGAAGACCGGCAAGATTTACGCCTATGGTATAAATATCGCAGAGGTACATGGCCAATGGATCCGCCGATTTTTCGCCGATCTTAAAGGCCGGGATTGGTGAGGTCGGCGTAATCAACGCGTCCACCTCGCGGTACGCATTTAGAAAATCCTGTCGGATGAGCGTACGTACTTTTTGCGCCCGTAAATAATAAGCATCGTAGTAACCGGAACTCAGCACGTAAGTACCGAGAATAATGCGGCGTTTAACCTCGTCTCCAAAACCCTCAGCGCGCGATTTTTGGTAAACATCGAGTAGGTCTTTGGCTGAGCTCGTACGGTGACCGTAGCGAATGCCGTCGTATCGGGCTAAATTCGAAGATGCTTCTGCCGTCGCTATGATGTAGTAGGTATCGAGACAGTATTGGGTGTGGGGCAGCGAGACCTCTCGGATCTCACAACCCTGTGAGTGGTAGAACGCGATCGCTTTTTCAACTGCTGCACCGACTTCTGGATCCAAGCCCGCGCCAAAATACTCTTTCGGAATACCCAATTTCCAGGGACCCCGACGCGTTTTCAACTCCGCGCGATAATCAGGGATCACGGTCTTAAATGAGGTAGAATCCCTAGAATCATGTCCAGCGATCGCACCTAACATAATCGCCGCGTCTTCAACAGTACGCGCAAAAGGCCCGATTTGGTCGAGGGACGACGCGTATGCGATCAAACCGTAACGTGAAATCAGTCCATAGGTAGGTTTTAGGCCAACCAGTCCACAGAGCGCAGCGGGTTGCCGAATCGAGCCACCTGTATCAGAACCAAGCGTAGCAACAGCTGCGCCAGCTGCCAGAGCCGCGGCACTGCCCCCGGACGAGCCACCCGGAGTACGCGTCAGATCCCATGGATTTGAGGTCGGGCCAAAGGCGGAATTTTCCGTGGATGAACCCATCGCGAACTCATCGCAGTTGAGTCGACCGTGTAAGACGGCGCCAGCACGTTGTAGCTTTTGCGTAACCGTGGCATCGTAAGGTGAAACGAAATTAGCGAGCATCTTGCTCGAAGCGGTGAGCGGCTGCCCGGCGACGGCAATTACATCTTTCAAGCCAACGGGAATGCCATCGAGCAAGCCGGCAGACTGGCCCGCACTGCGCCGCGCATCGGAAGCAGCGGCTTGAGAGAGTGCGTCCGCTTCATCAAATGAATTGAATGCGTGCACTCGAGGTTCAATGGCCTTGGTGCGCGCAATAATCGACTGTGTGAGCTCGACTGCGGAAAGTTGGCCAGCCGCAATCTTAGTCGATAGCTCTGCGATGCTTTGAAAATGAAGCGGAGCGGTCATCGGCTTTAATCCACGACTTTAGGAACCACGATCATATGGTCCCGTTGGGCGGGCGCATTGCGGAGGGCCGCGCTAACCCCAAGACCTGGCTGTGCGAGGTCCGCCGCCCAGACGTTATTCAGTGGGAAAGCATGGGCGGTGGGTTCAATTCCGGTGACGTCTACTTTGGCTAGTTGCTCGATGTGTCCAAGGATGCTGCCAAGTTGAGCAGAAAAACGGGTCTTTTCTTCGGGCGTAAGAGCGAGTCGCGATAACTCGGCGACGCGGTCGATATTAAGTTCGGCAGTTTTAGACATGGTCACTTGCGAATGCTAAAACCAGTGGATTGAACGATATCGGTTTGAATTTTATTAAACGCGGCATTCACTTCGTCGTCAGTGAGCGTCCGATCGGACGCTCGAAATACGAGCGAAAAGGCAAGGCTCTTAGTCCCTTCAGGCAGACCTTTACCTTGATAGACATCAAACACCGTGACGCTCTCAAAGCTAAAGGCGTTGCCGACAGCGGCGCGGGCCGCTTTAGCGAGTGCTTTTTGTACCTCACTGGCCACGGTCGCTAAGGGAACCACCAGCGCAAGGTCGCGCAGTGCGGCAGGCTGTAGACTAAAATCAGCGTAGCGTTTGCGCGCCGCCGAAGCGGCGGCAAGTTTCTCGGGCAAAATCGCAAAAAAACCGGCGTACACTTTTCCTTCGATTCCATAGGCCTTCGCCATCGCGAGGCTGAGTAAACCAAAGCGTGCCGTCCAACCATGCTGAAGGTCACCGGCGAGCGCTGATTGCCCTTCTTGCCAGCCATAATGCGGGCCGGTGGTCGCGACTAAGGGCTGCCGTTCTAGATCGAGGGCAGCCAAACCAGCGAGCGAGACGATGTGATGCTTGGCCGCGTAAAAATCAAACGCTTCGCGCTGACGCCAACGCCGCTCAGTATCTTCGGCTACAATGAAGCCGACAGCGGCAAACTCTAAATTCTGGCCGTTTTTCTCAATAAACACTCGGCCCGTTTCACAGAGACGTGAGATTGGAACGCCGCGGGACTGATTCAATTTAAGTGTAGCGAGTAAACCCGAGATCAGCGTGGGGCGCAGATGCGATTGATCTTCGACGAAGGGATTCGCGAGTGCGAGTTGCGCTACCGCGGTTTCAGCAGCCCATGTTTTCAGTTCCGCGCCGGGACGCAGCGTGTAATTTACACATTCGTGGAAATCGTGTCCGACGAGGTAATCGGTGACCCGTCGATTAAACAACACTACAGGATCATCATCGCCCACCAGTCCAGGCACCGTGACCCTAGTCGGCGGAATACGCTCGGTACCGTAAACGCGCAGAATTTCTTCCACTAAATCGATGGGGCGATCCAAGTCGTCACGCCAACTCGGGACCGTTACACGCCATTCGCTTCGCTTCTTGCCTGACGCACCTAGAGCATCGTGCGTGGTTTCGCCGAGCTCAGTGACTTTCAATTTTAGGGCTTCGAGCGCGTTTTTCATTTCCGCATCGGCGATATCGAAGCCGAGACGTTCGCGAACAAAAGCGGGAGCAAGTATGATCTCACGTTGCCAAGGAATATCTGCACCGGCTAGGTGCATTGGCCCCGCAACCTGACCCCCTGCGTGCTCAAGAATGAGATCGATCGCGCGCCAAGCTGCGGTTTGGGCGGCGTGAGCATCTACGCCTCGTTCGTAGCGATAGGCTGAATCGGAGCTAAGCCCGAGACGCTTAGATGTGGCACGGATTGATTGCCGTTTAAAAATAGCGCACTCGAGCACCAGATCGGTCGTCTCAGCCGTGACGCCAGAATTCTCACCACCCATGATGCCTGCAATGACGACCGGCTTAACCCCATCAGCAATCACCAGCATCGAGCTGTTGAGCGTACGTTCCTTACCATCTAATGTGGTGAGTTTTTCTCCATCAGCTGCGCGACGCACAACGATCTGAGCACCCGCGAGTTTTCGCGCATCAAAAGCGTGCAAGGGTTGACCACTTTCCAGCATTACAAAATTACCGATATCAACGACGTTGTTGATCGAGCGAAGCCCAACGGCCGCGAGACGTTGTTGAAGCCACGCCGGACTGGGACCGATTTTTATTCCGGTTACAATGTGGGCGTAGTAAATCAGACAATCTTCGGGAGCTTCAACGCGAACGGCCGAGAGCAGATCCTGACGCGAGGCAACACCAGCAGGAAAAACGCCGCGAAATTTACCCTGCGGATAAACGAGATCTTTTTTGAACCAAGCCGCGAGTTCACGCGCGATACCGAGGTGCGAAAGGCAGTCGGGACGATTGGGCGTGATTTCGATGTCGAATACCGTGTCGCCGGGAGGCAAGACGGCGTTGATCGGTGTGCCTAGTGCGGGACGATCTACGAGAATCATCAAACCAGCCGCATCCTCGGAGATGCCAAGTTCTTTGGCGGAGCACATCATACCGTCGGAGGATTCACCGCGGATTTTTGATTGTTTGATGACGAAGTCACCGGGGAGAACGGCACCGGGCAGAGCGACAGGCACGCGGTCGCCCACAGTGTAATTTTGCGCCCCGCAGACGATCGTTTTAACGCCAAGGGCCTCGCCCAATGAGACGGTACAAACAGAGAGCTTGTCGGCGTTAGGGTGCTTGTTGCGCGTGAGAACTTCGCCCACCAGGACGTGGTTTAGCTGGGGCGCGCCAGTGCGAATGACGTTCTCAACTTCGAAACCGAGAAACGTGATAGCACGACAAATCTCATCGGCGGAGGCGTCGAGGGCGACGTAGTCGCGCAACCAATTAAGAGAAATTTTCATCGAGAGGAAATCAGGCGAACTGCTTTAGGAAGCGAAGGTCGTTTTGATAAAAGTAGCGGATGTCATCGATGCCATAGAGCAACATCGCAAGCCGTTCGAGGCCCATGCCGAAAGCATAGCCCGTCCAGACTTCGGGATCGTAACCGACCCCTGAAAAAACAGTGGGGTCAACCATACCGCAGCCACCGATTTCGATCCATTCCTTCTTAACCTTAGGCAAATGTTTAGCACTCAAATCGACTTCGAAACTGGGTTCGGTGTAGCCGAAATAATGCGGGCGGAAACGTGTCTTAGTATCTTTGCCCAAGAGTGATTCGAAGATGTAATCCAGCAGGGCCTTGAGGTCGCGCACCGTAACGTTTTTATCGACGTATAAACATTCAAGCTGATGAAAATTAGCCGAGTGTGTCGCATCGGTGGTATCGCGCCGGTAAACGCGGCCCGGCGAAACAATGCGAATAGGGGGTTCGCCTTGGAGCATTGTGCGGATCTGAACTGAAGAAGTGTGTGTGCGGAGTAGATATTTTTCTCCGGGGGTTTTCTTAGCGACGTTAGCGAAGCGGACATTTTCCGGCAGATAAAAGGTATCTTGTGCGTCGCGAGCCGGATGGTCTGCGGGGGTGTTGAGCGCGTCGAAACAGTAGTACTCCGTCTCGACCTCAGGGCCATCGGCCACCGTAAATCCAACTTTGCGCAAAATGCGGCACATCTCCTCTCGCACCAAAGTTAGCGGGTGATAAGTCCCAGGACCAACATCAGGCGAAGGAAGTGTGGCGTCGAGGGCAGGACCGACCTGAGCCGCAAGTTCATTGATTTCCAGGCGGGTGTGCACCGCGTCGAGTTGCGATTGCAGCTGTGTCTTCGCTTCGTTGATAAGTTTACCCATAGCGGGCCGAGCTTCTTTGGGCACAGCACCCATCTGTTTCATCAGCGCAGTGAGTTCACCGTTAGGGCCCACGTAGCGAGCCTTCGCGGCTTCGGAATCTGGCCGAGCAACCAGCAGAGGTAACTCGGCGGAGGCCTTGGCGAGAAGTGCGGAAAGTTGATCTTGCATGGATAAAATTATCTGAAACTAGACCCGAACATAGCACCTACGATAAAGAGGGAGATCGTTAAAAACCAGCGCAGGACTGGGACAAAAAAAAAGGACGTAGCTTCTTGAGAAGCCCGTCCTCTGATTAATTTTGCAGAGAGCGAGCCGAACGGGCTCGCGTTGGAATTGCTTTAGGCCTTCTTAGCAGCGGCAGCCTTGGCCTTCAACGCGTCTTGTGCTTGTTTCACAAGGCCGTTAAAAGCAATTTCATCACGGATCGCGAGATCGCTCAAAACCTTACGGTCGAGGACGATGTTCGCGGCGGCGAGGCCTTCGATGAAGCGGCTATAAGTCATACCAGCGGCACGACATGCGGCATTCAAACGCACGATCCAGAGGCCGCGATTGTTGGCCTTCTTTTTCTTGCGATCGATGTAGGCGTATTGCCAAGCGTGTTGAACAGCTTCTTTCGCATAGCGGAAGAGCTTGGATTTATTACCGAAATAGCCACGGGCATATTTCAGGACTTTCTTATGCCGCTTGCGGGAAGCGGGGGAGTTTGTTGCACGAGCCATGTTGGATTTTTCCTTTTGTTAGTCGCCAGCGGGTCGGCTTAAAATTTCACCCGTTGAACGAAGTTATAGTTTGCTGCGGCTGATCGGTTTAGAGACCGAACGGGAGACAGCGTTTGAGGGGCTTAGCGTGGCCTTCGGCAACGAGTTTATCCCGGGAGGCACGACGCTTTTGCTTCGTGCTCTTCGAGGCCAACAGGTGACGGAAGCCAGGCGTACGACGCACGAGCTTACCGGTAGAGGTGAGCTTGAAGCGCTTAGCCACGGACTTTTTGGTCTTTTGCATGGAGAGAAACGAAGAAAACAGACCAGTGATCGCCAACTGTAAAGGGCAAAAAGTTAGACGCCCCCAAAGCCGCCAAAATGAAGCCCTCTACCCTCTTTTATAAAAAAATCAAAAATTCAGCAAAAATTCAATTAACCCCATATTTATGCCCAAGTTGGCAAAAACGGGGATAAAATCACCTCCGGCCAAAATCACATGATCCCAACAGCGTCAAATAGTCACAAAAAAAGCGGGGCGCAAATCGCCCCGCCTAATCACGCAGCTGAAATATAAAAAGAGTTAAGACGTAAACGACTTGGACTCAATTTCCCTGCGGCAAACCAAGAAGAATTACTTCTTCTTTTTCGCAGCAACTTTCTTTTTTGCGACGGCTTTGTTAACCGGTTTTTTCGAGGCAGTGGACTTGGTGGTTTTTTTGGCCATAAGAAAATATTGGCATCTTTTTTTATGAATGGCACGCAAAATTTTTCATTTCTACGCAGTTTGTTTGAACCTCCCATTTCCGAGCTATCAATCCTATGATTTTACGAGGGAAATTGCTGTTATATACTCGCAGAGATGTGACTCGGCACAACACACGCTAATCGATTCGCGCGAGTTCAATCATCAACGATCCCGTCAAAGCTAGATTTTCGTATTCAAATTGTCATGTATCGGTAAAATCAGTACAAAAATTACTCCGCCTGATCATGTAGGTTTTCGCCCAGCAAATCGGGGTTGACATTAGGAAGGTGAAAGCGATTTTCCTAAACCTCACGGCTTCCTAGCTCAATGGTAGAGCAGTTGACTCTTAATCAATTGGTTCGGGGTTCAAGTCCCCGGGGAGCCACCAAGTTTTTTATAATTTCAGTAGTTTTGGACAATCCAAAGCCGGCGTAGCTCAATGGTAGAGCACCTGTTTTGTAAACAGGCGGTTGCGGGTTCGAATCCCATCGCCGGCTCCAGCTTATTTAAGCATCCAAAACTCAGGATTTTATCAATTTTGCCTGATGGTGTAATGGTAGCACAAGCGACTCTGACTCGCTTTGTCTAGGTTCGAGTCCTAGTCGGGCAGCCACTTTAAATGCATTCACCTTCGGTGCTCTGGACCTGAGTGATACGGGCATAAAAAAACCGGAGCATAACTCCGGTTTTCGTAGTAAGTAAGAAATTACTTCGCTGCGGGAGCAGGAGGTGTCGGCATACGAGTCATAGAACTATCACTCGCCCGACGCGCCAGCATTTCAGTTAGGCGAGCAATCTCGATTTCAGCATTTCGACGCTCCACCTTGGCCCGCTCAACCTGTTTGAGCAGATCGAAGGCTTCACGACTGGCCTGGTCTTTTGCTTTACGCGCAGCTTCGACTTGGAGCTCTAAGTCGGAGATCTTTTTTGACTGAGCAGCAGCGTCGGCCAAGTACTTCTCCGTCTCATCCTGAATTCGTTTTGATTCAGCTTCACGCTTAGCGATTTTATCCGCTTCGCGTTTCGCATCTTCAGCAGCGCGTTCAGCAGCGCGTTTTGCGGAATCTAAACGGGCCTTTTCTTCAGCGATTTTTTTCTTTTCTGCTTCTTGAGCTTTGGTCTTCGCAATCTCAGCAGCCTTAGCCTGTTCCTTGATTTCGGCTTCTTTGGATTCAGCTACGTAAAGAAACAGAAACGCTCCCAACATCACGGTCGGGGCAATTAAATACATCCATTTTTTCATGATTAAAATTCAGTTAGAGGTTTTTATTTCTTAGCTGCAGCAGCAGCAGCGGCAGCTGCTTTAGCCGCAACTTCTGCAGCGGCATCTGCGGCCGCGATCTTTTCTAGAACCGCGTTCAGACCCTTTGCGTTTGATTCAACTTTAACCACGAACGTCTTCAAGAAAGCAGCTTCATCGGCTAGGCGCTTTTTATCTTCCTGAATCTTCGAGATTTCCTCTTTAGCGGCAGCAAGCTCCTTGGTCAGCTTATCGGCCTGTTTTTGAAGTTTTTCAGCGTCACGAGCAGCTTTGTTACGAGCTAGAACCGCATTTTCACGATCTTCGGCGTCCTTGCGATCCTTCGCGTCCTTGATCTCTTTTTCTTTCTTACGTTTCTCTTGTGAGGCGAGCGCGTCATTCACGGCTTTTTCACGCAAACGCGCATCTTCCATCAGTTTCTCTTGCTTGGCTTTTTTAATCTTAGCCAGCTTGTCGGCTTCAACTTGTTCGTAGTTGGCGCTAAAATTCCAATAGACGGCGCCGAAAATAATCAGCCCGACAAACGGTGCAGCGAAGTAAATGTATGCTTTCTTCATGTTAAATTGGTGGGATAATTAGATTTTTTTAACTTCGAGAGCAGCTTTAGCTGCTTCACGCTCTTTAAGGGCTTCTTGAATGGCGGTTTTAAGACGCAGCAATTGTCCGTCTTTAGCACCTTCTGGGGTTTTCTCAGCTTTCAAAATGGAGTCTAAGGCATCATCAAATTTTTCCAATTCGAAGGCCGTATAGGCGAGAAACATATAAGCAGCGTGAGGTTTATCCAAACCACCTTTCTTAATCGCAGCGCCGTAGGCATTATAGGCCTCCTGCGTTTTGTTATCCATTGAGGAGTAAATTTGACCAATCTGGAAATCTAGTTGCCCGGTCTTGAACTGCTTTGAGGCTTCCTGCAAAATAGCGATCGCTTTGGTGTCTTGACCAACTTGTTGGTACGAATACGCCAAAAGTTGCCAGTTTTTGATGTCGGATTCGATTTCACCCGATTTAAGGCCGCCATACAATAGATCCGTCGCTTTGCCGAATTGACCGGCATTGTAATACATCGTTACTAAATTGTAGTTATCCTTAGGGGTTTTGAGATGACCGAGTGCTTGAGCACGCTCAATCGTGTTAATCGCGCGGGCAATATTTTCACGGTTTTTGTTCTCATCTTTTTCCGTGCCACTGCCCATGTTCAGATACGTAGCCATCAACTGTAACCAATAGGTCTTGTTCTCAGGCTTCATCTTAACCATCTGCTCAAGCACTTCAGCAGATCCCGCGATATCTGCCTCCTGCTGCATGGCAGCTAAAAGGAGCATGTAAAATCCTTCCTTAGGTTTGAGCGCCGAGAGGAGACCTTCTTCTACTTCCTTACGGGAAGCTTTCACCAAGGATAAATCAATTTTGTCGGGATTAACGACAGCTTGGTTGTAAAGGATTGAGGCGTAGAACAAGGAAGCTTCTTGATTCTTCTTGGGGGATGTTTGCAGCCAGCGCTTAATGTAAGTAGAGGACTTGTTAAAATACTGCTGCTGAACGCTGGTAACTTTGCTGGAGGTACCCTCTTGGTAGTAAATTTGGGCTAAGAAATAAATTGTATCGAGGAGAGCTTTTTTGTCGAAATAGTTCGGATGTTTATCAGCCAGACGCAGCGTCGTCTCCATCGGAGCGATGGCCTTAGCATAGTCATTTTTCTGAAGGTAAATCTTAGCTTTGATGTCAGATAGAAAAGCGGTGTCGTAGCTATTCGCATCTACCGTTGCCAACATGCCATCGATCACGGCCAAAGCGGCATCCCAATTCTTTGCATCCAACTGAGGCTTCATCTTCTGCTGAAGAGCCTCGCTGACCTTTTCATTAAGTCCGGGAGGCCCCTGCTCTTCGGCGGCAAAGGATTGGGCGCTGACCAAAGCAATACCGATAAACGCGGTAGCCAAGAGAACTCGAAAGGAAGAAAACATATGATAATGGTGCGTAGTTACCGCTAAAACGCTCGGATTAGGAATCTTCGTTGAGGGTAAACACAATCGGAACTTGCATGTGAGTGTTTACATTTCTGCCATTCTTTTTACCGGGGCGGAACTTCCATTTACTGACGGCCTGAACCGCAGCAGATTCAAATTCACGCTGAGAAGAACGGGCGGCGTAAGCGTTACGCACATCACCGTTGGAATCTACGATGAAATCCACGAGGACTTCACCGGCGATGCCCGCACGACGCATTTCAAATGGATATTGCGGACGGGCTTGAAATTTAGCGACCGGAGCCTGATCAAGTTTGGAGATGTCGAAAACTTCAATGCCTTTACCTAGACCACCCACTTGGCCTTGAGGAATAGTAATCGCACCCTTGTTAATCGTTAGACCATCAGGTGGGGGGGGTTGGAGTTTTTGTACGAAAGAAGTGTCCGTGACGATCTGAGGGACATCCGTCTGCATCGGAGGCGCAAAATCAACGGGCTTCGGAGGAGCTTCATCGGTATCGACTTTTTCCGGCTCGTCAGGCTCGATCTTGGGCATTTCCATCAACTGGATGGTTGGAACTTCTTCCTTCGGCTTTTGCTTGGTGACGGTCGGTTTGATCTCACCGAGCCACGCAATGCCCCCGTGAATGACGAGGGACACAAGCAGACCAATAATTAAATCGCGGCGCATGATAAAGTAGGCGGTTGTGGGTTTACTTTCCGGTACCGCGAACGACCGTCTCGACGGATACCTGGGCGATACCTGCTTTTCTTACTTCATCTAAAGCTAAAACGGCGGTCCCGAATCGGGCCTTGTCATCACCAGCGATCAGAACACGCGGGTTGCTGACTTGGGTTTTATATTGGACAAGACGTGGGCGGATTTCAGCAACCGTGATGAGCTCTTTATTCCAATAGCATGTGCCTTGATCGGATACCTGTAAGGTGACGCTATCGTCATCAGGTTTGGTCGGACCAGGAGGAGCGGCCACGGGTAGATTCAAGGGCAGCGATTGAATCTTGTTAAGAGAGAGAGTAAAAAGAACGAAAGTCGCCAACAGGAAGAAAACAACGTCGATCAAGGGAATGATCTCGATGCGTGCTTTCTTCTTGCCGTCGTCGGATTGATGTGAGCCTCCACCTGCCATAAATAGAATTGGGTTAAATTTAAACCGGGCGAATTAGGAACCCGCAGGCTTTACTCGCGTTTCAATCAAAACTTTCTGAATCCCAGCTTTACGTACTTCGTCAAAAACGTAGATAGCCTGATTGAAAGGAGCATTTTCGTCACCGTTGATGAGAATTTTAGAATCCTCAAGGTGCACAGCACGGAAGGCTTTAAGCCGCGTCAGGAATTCATCAAGGGTGACGGGGTCTTTATCCCATGCAATCGTACCCTCTTGCGTCACACTGATGGTAGCTGTCCCACTTGGATCCCGCGCCTCACCCGTCTCCGATTGAGGCAAGGAGACGCTGAGACCTTGTGATTTGTTCAACGAGAGCGTGAACAACACAAAGGTAGCCAGGAGGAAGAAGACGACATCGATCAAAGGAATGATCTCGATGCGCGCCTTCTTCTTACCACCACCCCCGCCTGAGCTTGATCCGGCCATATAGTTTCTAGTTGGAGACGATAATGAGAGGGAAGTATCTTTCCGGATATCGCTTAGCGACCGGAAACCGATTCAGACTTCTTGAGGAAAATTTCCAAAGCGTGGGAGGCGTCTGAGATATCCTGCTTAGCCTGCTCCGTGCGGGCGTTGATGTAATTGAAAGGCAGGAGGCCGAGAATGGCGATGAAAAGACCGCAAGCGGTGGCGATAAGAGCTTCAGCGACACCACCGGTGATTTGTCCAGCGGCTGCACCGATGTCACCTTGCATGCTGCCGAAGGTACGCATCATGCCGGTAACGGTACCCAAAAGACCGAGCAAAGGAGCAGCCGTGATGACGGTGTCGAGGGTGGCCATACCTTGGGAGAAACGGGTCAACTCTTGGCTCGAAGCGCGGATGAAAGCGTTCGCGAGCGAGTATTCTTTGTTGTTAAGGCTGTAGACTAAGATACGAGCGACCGAGTCGGTGCTCTTCTTGCCGAGGGCGAGAGCAGCGGAGACATCACCTTTTTCAACACACTCAAGCATCTTCTCGACCACTTCGGGTTCGCGACGGCCATTTTCACGGATGATGAACAACATGCGTTCCACTACGACAGTAATGCCCAAGAATGAAACGAGCAAGATCGGCCACATGATGGGGCCGCCATGCTTGAAGAGCTCCATCGGAGTCATGTCGCCAAGAAGAAACGCGAGGGTGAGACTTTGCGTGATCATAGGATAAAAAAATAAGTAGTTTTTGTTGGGCGTTTTGAGGAGTCGTATCCGACTATCTCAGCATCCGCCGTGAGGTTGAGTTTATCTTAAGTGGGAACGTTTGGGTTTGTTTAGACTAAAAAGTTAAGGCTTTGCAGGATTCATGCCCAGAAACAGCTGTTCTCGATTGAGTCAAAAACAACTGATAAATCGGAAAAATCTTGCGAGGGTCTAAGAAGCACTTGTGGCGAACTTGTCCCGACGAAAAGTTACGTGTCAACCTAGTTTGTCCTAAAATTCGTAGATTTGTTATTTGGTTACAAAAGAAAACCATGACCGAAAATTTAGTTGAACACGTAGACCAATTTTCAACCTCGAAGCATCAATGCATCGGGCTGCCATCTGCCATGCAGTTGAGCCGGTTCATTTTTCTAAAAAACACTCACGTCGCTTTACGTTGCACTCGGCTAGATTGCAGGTGCAACCAAGCTTTAATTTCTTCCAAGGAGCGAGTGTTCCATATGTCATTCTTAGTGAGCCAACCTTTGCGCGCGGCGTTAATCCCCGCGCGCACATGAGTAAGCCCTTCCGTATCGTGTGCGTCGGGGTTGATCACACAGCGCAATCCGCGCTCAGAGGCTTTGCGCCAGAGGCGCCAATCCATATCAAGGCGCCAGGGACTCGCGTTCAATTCGATAGCCACTCCCTGAGCGATTGCGGCATCGATGATCTTCTCCGCGTCAACCAAGTACCCTTCACGTCGTAACAACAAACGCCCCGTCAGATGACCCAGTATCGTGACGTAAGGCGTTTCTAAAGCACGGATGATGCGCGCCGTCATTGTGGCCTTATCCTGCGTGAAGGCGTTGTGCACCGATACCACCACGTA
>Ga0114958_10001229_pt1 | contig 20401 bp, 17 predicted proteins | sample C_130208_EF_Meta_FD_89577 | JGI IMG/M metagenome (GOLD analysis project Ga0114958, IMG submission 89577) | Freshwater microbial communities from Lake Croche, Canada to study carbon cycling - C_130208_EF_MetaG | ecosystem: Environmental > Aquatic > Freshwater > Lake | place: Lake Croche, Canada...
CACTCAAATGAAAGGGCTTATACTCATCATCACTATCCAAAATGGTGATAAACTCCCCAACACTCTTCAACACCCCCCGATTAATGGATTCCGCTTGTCCCCGATTACTGTGACGTATGTAGGTTATTTTATCCTCATGCTTCTCCACGAATTCCAATAGCGATTTGCGATCGTTTTCCTTACTTCCATCGTCGATAATAATAAGTTCAAAATCCTGAAAATCTTGCTCTAAAACAGAATTAATGGCTCTTTTAGTCAATTGAAATTCCGTATTATATACCGCCATTAAAACCGATATTTTTATTTTTTTAGGCATGATTTTTAATAAATTGTTCTGCTAGGACGATTTAGAGGCAAGAAATTCTTCCTGAATACGATCGCTCTAGTATGCTTCCGCAAAAATAGGCTTTTATAGGCTTAATGCAAGTTTATTTAATTTTAAACAAAACGTCATGTTGGACCACTCACTTGCTAATTTATCGATAATTTCAAATTTATTCATATCGATCTCACGTTCCAATTTAAATTAATTCACAGGGTGCTTCTAAATCTTTGGCGAGTTATGAATCGAAATTGGATTTTCGCTTATTTTTAGGCAAATTGAAATTGATTTAATCTTCTCAGTTTGTTTCAAGTAGGTAAAGATGAAAAATTTATTCCTTTTAGTTTGGCTGGCTATGCCGGTAATGGCCCAACAAGAACTCACAAACTGGCCTGAAAAGGCTAATCCTATCACCATAGGTAAAAGAACTGCCGAGCGTTTCATGGTCGTTCCTCATTCCCGATACGGAGTTCTGTATCCGAATCCTCCGGCTACCCAAATTACCTATCCCGATGTATGTACTTGGTTAGGCGCTTTAGGCTATGCGCAAAAAACTAACGACTTGGATTTATTAAAACGCTTAAACGAAAAAATAGCCTTATTACAAACGACTGAGGCTCATCTTCTACCACAGAAAAACCATGTGGACAATTTTGTATTTGGAGCAATTCCTTTGGCATTCTATTTGCAAAATGGAAATCCTGAATTAAAAAAATTGGGAATTAGCTATGCCGAAGAGGAGTTTAAAACCCTTAGTCCTGAAGAATATATTGGCCTAAAGCCAGAAGTGCGTGATTGGTATGCTTCAGGATTGAGTTGGGTTACCCGATTCTGGATGGACGACATGTACATGATTACGGCCGTGCAGGCAAAGGCCTATGAAGTAACTAAAAATCGCAAATACATCGACCGCGCGGCGTATGAAATGGTAGCCTATTTGGATACTTTACAAAATGCGGATGGCTTGTTTTACCATGCCCCGGATGTGCCATTTTATTGGGGAAGAGGGGATGGCTGGTTGGCCGCAGGTATGGCTGATTTATTAAAAGTACTCCCTCAAGATAACCCATATAGGCCCCGCATCATGAAAGGCTATTTGAATATGATGCGTGTACTCTTAAAACATCAAGACGCAAATGGCATGTGGCATCAATTAATCAATGACCCCAACTCCTGGCCGGAAACCTCCTGTACAGGTATGTTTACGTACGCCTTTATCGTGGGGGTGAAAAAGGGCTGGTTACCTACGTCAACCTATGGGAAAGCTGCTCGTAAAGCTTGGATAAAACTGCAAGATTACATAAACGAGAACGGCGATTTAACTGAAATCTGTGAAGGGACGAACAAAAAAAATGACCATCAATATTATTTGGATCGTAAAAGAAATATTGGGGATTTACATGGGCAAGGTCCGCTACTTTGGTGTGTAAATGCCTTATTAGAAAAATAGCGATATATTGATTTCATTTATATTTGACCCATATTTCGAAACCTTTTACGCTTTCTAAATTATCTTTTCATTTTACCCGATGACGTAAACAAGTCATCCACCCGCCTTGTTTTTTTTCTTGATCCCATGTTTTTCGGATCAAGGAAATCGATCACCTAGGCAAAATCATTCGTTGGCATTTTTGGGTGTATAGATCATTTTAAATGGTAACGATTTTGAAACAAATTTTGATGGAATGGGTTTTAGAAATAAAAAACGATGAAGCGATCAAAATTTTTACATTCAGTTTCAGGTGGTTTAGCCACCGTTTGTGTTTCATGTTTAGCGGCCGCCTGTGCGAAAACGGAGGCCCCTACACCTAATGCGCCGGCTACTCCGAGCACAAATCCCGTGCAGAGTTCAAATGTCTTTACCGTTAAATTGGATTCAGAGGTGAAGGCGATTAATGATTTTGTCGCCAAAAGCGGGATTATTTTGATTCGTCTAGCCGCAGGAAATGTGGCTTCAAGTTTTTTAGCTGTCTCTTCCGTTTGTCCTCATGCAGGTTCGACGGTTGAATATAACAATACCAAATCCTCGTTTCTGTGTTCGGCTCATGGGTCCACCTTCGGTTCTGATGGATCATTGGTTTTAGGACCAGCCACCAAAGGGCTAACAAAATTAGTGGTCGAAATCACCGGAACCACGCTCACTGTAAAATAGCGTTTATGAAAAAAAATGTCTTCAGAAATTTTAGTTTTTGATGCAACGGACAGACACGCCGACGGCCCTCCCACCAATATCCGTACTCGCACTTTTTGAATCAAAATAAAGTCCGCGTGCATTTTTTTCTTCCACCGTACTGGTCCAATAATCCCCACTAATCCCACTATCCGTCAATTCCCCGTCTCCATTACTTCGGTAACCCGATAAAGGCAATTTGAGGGCTGACGTAATGGCTCCTTTGGCATCTTTACTAGTCCAAGTTGCAATTTCCGCATCAAATTCCATGGATGTGGGTAACCGAAAACCGACCGGACAGGGATTATTGATTCCCTCGGCACCCTGCCATAAATGATCGTTTTGGACTTTGATCCAATCATTCGGGCTATTGGTGGAAAGAATGAAATCGGAATTTCCAGGAGAATTATTTTTGGATAATTTTTTTGAAGTATCAGACCGCCTCAACTGATGTCCATCTGATGAACGTCCCCACTGATATAAATATCCAAAAGAGCTGGGCTGGAAACTTGATTTAGCCACTTCCAGTGCGCCTAAATTCCGATCCATCCATATTCTACCTGTTTTGGATGTCACTTCTACCACGATCGTATTTGACTTACTGGGTATTTGAGCTGAAACTATTTGAATGGGGCCTAACATCCATAAAAGAATAGGAAGAGAATGGCTAATACGATGTATCATTTTGATTGTATAGGTTAGTATAGAGGTTAAGCCAAATTAATAAATAAAGTTAAAATAATGCAATTTTTAGCTAATATTTATAAAAGGATGATCAGAATATAGGTATAAAAAAAGAGGGCATATGTTATGATTACCCCCTTTTTTAATTTAATGTATGCCGATTTTTCATTCCCGCCAGTGAAGTCAGGTCTTTGAATTTTTCTGATTATTGATAAAATAATAAGCCAAAATAGAAAAGGCGAAACCGACAAAAATCAAAAAATAATTGACCGGTTTTTCAGCGGTAAGTGACATCCGAAGCAAGATGGTAGTGATGATAAAACTGGCGTTTCGGAAAATCAAATAAAATGAAAAATGATACATGAAGGAAATAATCAATAAAAATACATCCATGAAAATCATTATCGTGAAAAAATCACTGTAAAAGACGGTATTTGGATTTGGGTAATTTTGGTTCGTTTGCATGGCTGAAAACAAATCTTGAAGCCAAGAAGATAAACTTGAAAAACTCAAAATAAATAAAATAACCATCATCAAAATGGCCATGATTTTTTTGATGGCTACAAAATGCTGAATGTCATTAATGGGCTCGAAGCGTTGAAAATTTTTATACAGTTTATAGTAAAACATCGTGGCCGCGAGCATGACAAGGGAGGCAATTAAATCATATACTAGACTTAATAAATGAACATCTTGGATAGAAAGAGACTTTCCTAGATCCAAATCGGCAATGTCATGAAAAAAGCTTCGCAACGTGATGAGCGTGATTACTTCGAATTGCTTGCCTATAAATTCTGAAATGGATTTTGGAAGGATGATGACTAATAACAAAACCTCATAAAATAATATAAAACTGAAAGGCGTGTAGATCGCCTTCAAATAACTATGCTGGAAGTTTTTGAAATACAACATGTTATTCGCCAAAAATATAAAACCCAAATGCAGAACAAAGGCGAGCAATGCAAGCCTCAAGATAAAAAGTTCCACCATTCTAACTCGCTTAGGGTTTAAAAAGCGATCGAAGAGCTGGCTATATGTGCTTAAAAAATTTAACATATCATGTATGGATTTGTAAATCCATGATGGAATCTGTGGTTATTTTTATTTCGTGGATGCTTTCTTTTCTTTGGCCACCGTTTTTTGCTCATCGTTTCCCAAAACCTCTATTTGATCTTGTACGATTTCCTTAAGTGAGTGATCAAAATAAACGCCATCTGATTCCATGTCTGCAATGTTGCGGTGCATGGCTTTGTAGATAACCTTTTTTTCTTCGGTGGTCAATGATTTGTTTGAGGCAAGATTTCCAACGAAATTCACTAAACCGGCTCTAGGCCCCGATTCTTTTTGAAAAACATATTTCTCTTTCTCCATAACGGAGAATTCTCTGTACACCGCGATGATAAATACGATAAATAAAGTCGATATAACCGCGGTAAGTAGAATAATATCCATATTCATTATTTTTTCAGTTTAGAGTTGATAAAATTTAATAAACCAAGGATCGTTGGCGGCCATAAACCAATAAATATTGCCTTATCCTTGTCTCCAACCACCAAAAAAAGGTATTCACTGACAAAAATGACAATGATAACAACGATGATGATAAGGATTTCTGAGGCTTTAAAGTTTTTAAACATGATGCGTTTTTTTAATTATTAAAATGATTTTAGAAAATTGTTTAATAGAATAAAATTTCTGCCGATTACTAGTGCGCAATGAACAAAATTAAAGCCGTAGAACTTCTACGGCTTTAAAATTAAAGGAACCCTTGACTTATTTAGGAAGTACAACGGTGTCAATCACGTGAATGATTCCGTTTCCTGCCTTCAAATCCGTGGCAACAACCGTAGCCGAACCACCTTTTTCGTCAGTCAATACTACTTTTCCGTTTTTCAACGAAGCTGTTACTGTACCTCCGCTCACTGTTTTCAATGCTAAAGATCCGTTTGCAGCTGTAATTGCTTTCACGACTGTCGCCGCATCAAATGTACCTGCAATCACGTGGTAAGTAAGAATTTTAGTCAATGTCGACTTATTCTCTGGCTTTAATAAAAACTCAACAGTACCCGCAGGCAATTTAGCAAATGCCGCATTTACAGGTGCGAATACAGTAAATGGACCTGCACTTTGTAATGTCTCAACTAATCCCGCTGCCTTTACAGCTGCCACTAAGGTGGTGTGGTCTGCTGATCCGACAGCAACATCTACCACTGTTTTTTGAGCGTTAGACGCAAAACTCATCCCGATTAGGGCGATGATTGTCAATGTAAGTGATTTTAATTTCATTTTTTTTGTTTAAGTTCCCCTACATAACTCTTTAATTATGAATTAGTTTTGACTATTTATTAATGAATTGTAAAAGGTTTGTTTTCCTTTAAATAATCGTTCCATTCCTCTCGGCTTCCTCGAAACACGTTTAAATCAGCCCGATGTGTGATTTCTATCAAGTCAGCGTTGATATTGAACTGCCAAAAGGTACAATCCATCATCGCCGGTCGCCAGGCATTCGTTGAACTTAACCAAAGCGTATGCTCATCAAAATCCTTTTCCACAAAATCTTAATACCCATCTCCATTCGTGTAAATGATCGGTTTTTGTCCTGTTTTTTTCTGAATGTGACGCATGAAATCGCGCAATCGTTTGATGACTTTGTCTCGTCGGATTCTAGGGTTGTTTTGTTGCTCAACATCCACGATGAGAGGAACGTGAAATGTATGGCCTTTGATGCGTGATAAAAAATGCTGGGCCTGTTCCTTTCCATCCGTATCAAACCTGAAAAAATGATAAACCCCTAAAGCGATGCCTTTGTCTTTAAAGCCTTTATAATGAGTTTCGAAATCCCGATCGTCCAGCGAAGTCCCCTCCGTAGCCTTTAAAAAAACGAAATCCAAACTATCCAAGCCCTCATAAATAATTTTGCCATTGTGATGAGATAGGTCTAAACCCCGAACGGAATAATCGGAAGCAAGATGCCAAGGGTCCCGATTTGGCTGCAATCTAGTGCGTCTAGATCGCGTTTGTTTCCAAACAAGGACTGCCACGAGGCCGAAAAAGAGAAGGAATAAAAAACGAATTCGTTTAAACATGCCTATTCATGGTTGGATAAAATGGAAATCGAGCTGAAAAAACTCATCAAATATAACGCAGATTTCCTTGATTTATGTTATGACATAATTTGCCTCTATTATTATACCGTCATATGGGGTCAAGGCATATGAGATTTGCCAAATTTCTGTAGATTTGCCATGCCTAACCCCTACATATAACCAATGAACGCGTTTACAAGCCATATTCTTGCCCCTCATAAGCAAGGCGCTCATGTCAAGCTAATCACGGATATCCCTGATCTTTTACCTCAAAAAGAGTTGCACATGGTGTGGCCAAATTATCCCTTCTCCGACACAGCCCTAGAGAATACCTTGTGCCTTTGAAGGGCTCAGGTTTGAATGACCGATCGATATTGCGGGAGCGTCTAGAAAATATTTTAGTATACATCAACGAATTCTTAAATCCATTGTATGAAGAGTAAGCTCTACGCCTATTTTAAAAATCAAATGCACGGGGACTATAAAATTTGGTTAATCGTCATGATTTTAAATGCCTTCGGGATGGTAGTCCAATTTTCAGCCAAAGGCCGCTTCAATATGGAAGGACCTTTCGAACCCATCTTGGGTATGATAAAACCGTTGGTTATTCTATTTATTTCCTTTTGGGTGATGGCATGGGTATCCCGACAAGATTACGTAAGCGTCATCAAATATATCACTTTACTTCTTTTTCTCTCGTGGGGACTTATCCTTTTTGCTTATTTTTTTGGTACGGAAAAGGGTGGGGCTAGCCGCTGGGTGGACCTAGGTCCCGTAAGTTTCATGCCTTCGGATATGGCCAAATTATGTTTGACGATTAGTTTGGCGAAAATGTTTTCGACCCGCCAAGCCAATCCCGCCGCCTATACGCCCTGGGTCATATTTTTAATCTTAGCTCAAATTGGGATCACGTGTTTCCTCGTCATACTTTCGAACGTTTCTACCAGTGGCATTATTTTCACGACGAGTTTGGTGGTGATGGTGTTTGGCCGTGTACCTTGGAAATCCATTGGCATTATTTTTTGTATCGTGGCGGCCTTAGCGGTGACAGTCATTTACAAAGGCATCGGTCAAAGATCTGAAACGGCTAAAAATCGAATCGAAAATTACATCAAACGAGTTTTCTTACATTCGGATTCCAAACAAAACTTGGTAGATGATAAGAAGGAAAATTACCAGTTGCGGCAAAGCCTCTACGCCATCTCCACCGGTGCCCTACGGCCCAAAGGACCCGGAAAAAGTCAATTTAAATTTCATTTAACCCAAGCCGAATCTGATTTTGTCTATGCGATTATTATCGAAGAATATGGAATCGTCGCCGGCCTATTTATTCCCTTTCTGTTTATGGCTTTGGTTTACCGAGGGGCACTGGCCATCAAATACAGCGCGAAACCCATCGGTGGTCTGATGGCAGCCGGTTTGGCATTTTCAATTTCTACACAGGCCTTTATCAACATGCTCGTGAGCGTAGGCGCGCTGCCCGTGACGGGCCAACCTATCCCCATGGTCTCCGCCGGAGGTACGTCCCTATTTTTTACGGCCATTTCGATCGGGCTCATGCTGTCTATTAGTAAGGACAAAAAGAAGTATGCGTAGTGGTTTTTATACCCAAACGATGTCTTAGTGGAAAATCCATGAACTAGAAATAGGTTATTTTTTTATCGATAAATGCTTTTTAATTTGTTTACCTGTGTGTAATTCGATCTTCTAATGCACATCTGTTAAACAGGTTAAAATTCGTCTATTATTCCGTAAAGCGCCTCTTTTCGTTCAATAAGCTAACATGACCCGACCATGTACTTGGATTTCCTCAACTTTTTAAAAATATATCTTAACACGAAACATTGTATTATAACATTTTTTTGATTTTGGATTCAAACAAATTTAGGTGTTTAAATCAAAAAATCAATTATGAACAAATTTCTATTAGGTATTTTTTTAGTTTGTTGTTTTGCTATCCCAGCCTTAGCCCAACAAATTAAGTTCAATCAAGGGATTGCCTTAACAAAATTCGATTACCAAAACCAGCAGGGTCAAAATTTCCAAGGACTTAAACCAGGTTCAGGTCTGACTTTTTCTTTGTCTTACCACAAGGCTAGTTTAATTGATTCTACTAAAGACAGAACCGAGCACACCCCATTAGCTAGTACGCTTTCGCAGAGTACTTCCATGGCTAAATTTCTGAGTATGATTAATTACGATCTAGGAGTCCAACTCACCCAATTTAACGCAGTGGGCGATATCCAAAACAACGCATTTTCGTACCAAACAGACTACATGGGAGTTCATGGAAAACTAGGTTTTAGAATTTCATTGCCTTGGCAATTATCTCTTAATCTTCAAGGTATCGCAAGTTTGAATAAAATACTACACGGTAATCAATTACTAACAAATCGCTATGTGGATTTGACTGAAGACCCACAATTTTCTCAAGTAAAAATTATGGCTGGTTATGGTGTTGAATTTGAGAAAAGATTTTCTCCTAAATTGGCTGGCTTCTTCTCTTATGAACAAACTCAATCGGTGAACTCAAATCCGGTAGGTCAGTCGACCCTCAACTTTAAACCCACGGCTTTCTCTCTAGGAGTTCGGTTTTTAAATTAATGAAGATGAAAAGAATTTATGCACTGATCTATTTTTTCTTGATCTTCAGTATTTATCAAAGCCATGGTCAGTTCTTGAAAATGGCCACCTTCGCCACTGGGGGAGGGACTGTATCCAGAGAAGGAAATTATATGGCTCAAGTTATCGGGCAATCCAGTATTATTTCTGGAACAGCCGTTAACGATGGGATGATTTTTAGACAAGGATTTAAACAGCCTTTTGGTTTACTGAAGGAAAATAAGATTTATAAAGAAGAAAGTCCTTGGTCCTTTGAGGCCTTCCCAAATCCATTTGTAAATCGGGTGACTCTTCGATTCGATCGACCGACAGTAGACCCTGTTTCACTTCAGGTATATGATCTCCAAGGAAAAGTGTTATGGCAAGGTGATTATCCAGCTCAAATGGAAGAAATTATCCTAGAAAATTTTCAAAATATAACAACTGGGAAATACATCTTATATGTGTTTCAAAAAGGTAAATCAATTAGCAAGTCACTAATTAAACAAATTAACTAAGCTCTGAATTGTGCTTTAACCATCCAAATTACAGTTATGAAAAAACATATATTTTTTACCCTACTTTTTAGTATCACTTGCATAGTGGGCATTTTTGGGCAATCTGCCAAGAAATCTCTAAACTACCAAGCGGTGATTTTAGATCCCAAGGCCATCGATATTCCAGGGGCTAGCATTGTTGGGCAGCCTTTGTCTAAAGGGAAGGTTTGCCTAAAATTCAGCTTAGTGAATGCACAGGGGAGTGTGGACTATGAAGAAACCCAACAAACCACTACGGATGAATACGGTCTCGTTTCCCTTTCAATAGGTACGGGAGCCTACAGCTCGGGAACGTACAAAAACTTTGAAAGCATCGTGTGGGATGCCAATGTGAAAAGTATGAAAGTGGCTGTGAGTTTTGATGCTTGCAATACGTTCAAACAAGTGAGCACACAGGCGTTAAATTATACACCTTATTCCCTATATGCGGAGGCTGTGGAATATAAGAATGTTCGTGAAGCGCCGACTAAACTTTCGCAATTCTCAAATGACGTAGGTTTTTTAGTTCCTAAAGATTTAGATCCTTTAAAAGCCGATATCAAAAAAAATACAGATGATATTAAAATCAACACGGCTGATATAAAAACCAATACGGCTGATATTAAATCAAATGCAACTCAAATCGCGTCTGCGAACAAGGCCATAGTCGATAACAAAAAAGCAAGCGATGATGCGTTTTTAATTGTTAATCAAAGTATTTCTACGTTAGTGGCTAAGGTTGCTCTTAATTCAGATGCCATCTGGGTGGTTGAGGGAAAAGTAGCAGACTTACAATATCAAACTAGTGAAATCCGGAAACAAATCGCAAATACGGAGACCAATTTTAATAACCAAATCAACGGATTACAGAAAAAAATTAATTCCACAGATTCTACAGTAAGTAAAATTATCAAGAATTCAGAATTAATTTCCAACAAATCTACCGCGACTAATTTAGGTGGAGCCAATCCTTCTGACCAATTATATGCTAGCCAAAAGGCGGTAAAAACCTATGTTGACCAAGCCACGCAAGGCGTAGCCTTTCAAGTGACCGTGGATACCAAAGCAGATATAAATTCCCCAGTGTTTACGGGTACACCAAGCTTACCTACAGGTACGATCGCGGTTACTCAGAATTCAACTGACAATAGTACTAAGATTGCGACAACGGGTTTTGTGCAGCAAGTTGCCATTGATAATCAAAATTTACTTATACCATTTGTAAACGCTAAGGCGCCTATTAATTCTCCAGTTTTTACGGGTACACCAAGTTTACCTACAGGTACAATCGCGGTTACTCAGAATTCAACTGACAAAAGTACTAAGATTGCGACAACGGGTTTTGTGCAGCAAGTTGCCATTGATAATCAAAATTTACTTATACCATTTGTGAACGCTAAGGCGCCTTTAGAATCCCCATTATTCACAGGTACTCCTAAATTACCTACAGGTACGATGGCGGTTACTCAAGATGATAAGGATAATAGCACCAAGATAGCAACGACGGAATTTGTTCAACTAGCTTATAACAAAGGTAAAGCATATATAGATGCCAATTTGCTTTATGAGATTTCGGATGAATTTACAGCTACAGCTTCCCAAATAAGCTTTTCATTAAATACATACGTTTCTGATAAAAGCATCGTAAAAATGTATATTAATGGTATCAGAGTAAGCAATGCATGTTACAGTTGGAAAGACTATACTGTAACGTATGATCCATCAAAAAATGGTGGCTATGATTTAACTGCTGGGGATCGTATTCAATTTGATTATTTTTACGTTTCTAATCCCGCGTATTAGACCAAACTAAATGTAGAATTTAAATTAAATGAGCGAAGCGTTTTCTATTAGATAATTTAATTCATTCTGTTTTTACTATTAAATCAACCAATTATAAATTGTGAAAAAATATATCATTCTTACTATTCTATTTTTTAGTTGTTTTGGCTTACAGGCACAGTGGAGCACGCAAATACAAGGAAATGGAAATGCAACAGTTTCTTCAAACACAGCATTTATTAAAGGTGCCGATGGAGTTGGAGAAGGTTTAATTAATGGAATATCTATAACGGTTTCCGGAGATGTAACTATATCATTCGATTGGAGTTATAGTACTAATGATTATGCTGAATTTTCATTCTATGACCCCTTCTTTTATTCATTAAATGGTACTGTCAAAAATATTACTGATGATTTGGGCAGCATTTTACAATCAGGTTCATTTACAAAAAAATTAAAAAATGGGGATGTGTTTTTTTTAGGAATAGATAACACGGATGGCGTTGGTGGCGAAAGTCAAGTTACTATTACAAATCTAGTTTCAGTTTCAGAACAAAATACTACGATATGGGGATTAACTAGAAATGGTAAAAAAACCACGGATTCTTCCATTCAGGTAAATACATTCGGTAAAATCGGATCTGGAAAAACAGTTATTGAAACCGGAAAAATAAATTAATTTTTTTCATTTAAAATGTATTTTCTAATAAGGCGGCATCATACCGCCTTATTTTTTTATCTGCCTGAATTGTCTTTTATTATAATCCTTCTTACAAAAACTGCCTTCATGGGATTAGAAAAGCTTTCATAAAATTCAAATATTCTCCTTTTTTGCCAACCAAAGCGTTTTGGCAATCGCTTCTGTTAAGTCCTTGTTTACATTCGTTTGGGTAGCAAAATAAGTCCATTTGCTCACCGCGGCATGTACTTGGTCGATGATGGCATCTGTCTTTTTGATGTTCATTTTTTTGGCCACTTGCTGTAAATCATCTCGGGTGATGTCGGTTCTTTTGGAATTGATACTTAGAGAATGTTGGCTTACCCATGCACTCCCCGGACGGAAAGAATGACATACATCGAAGGCGAGTGCCAAACGCCATTGACCCCTTTGGCAAACCTCACCGGTTTGCCAAAGTTTACCCAATGGATAACTAACGATAAAATTGTAAAAAGTATCCATGGAAGGCAGGTGATCCGGGTTAAATTTTCTGAAAACAACCTTTCGTTTTTTATGTTTACCATCTATGTTCAAAACACCGATTAATATGGTCTGGTTTAAGCGTGATCTTCGATTTACGGATCATGAGCCATTGTATCGGGCCTTGGAGGAAGATCTTCCTGTTTTGTTGGTGTATTTCTTTGAACCGTCCTTGTTAGCTTATCCGGACAGTGATGTACGGCATTGGCGATTTGTGCATGAGTCTTTAGTGGAGATGCAGGGCCGTTTGGAGGATAGAAACGGCAAGATTTATATATTTCACTCGGAAGTGCTTCCGGTGTTTGAAGCATTGGCTGAACGATTTGACATTAGGACTATTTATTCTCATATGGAAATTGGGAATGGGATTAGTTTTCAAAGGGATAAGGTAATTCATCGATTTTGTGCGGAGAAAAAAATTACTTGGAGAGAGGCGCCTATGGGTGGCGTTATCCGAAAATTAAAATCTCGTAAAACATGGAAGCTTCATTGGGAGGAAACAATGACCCGAGCACCCTTTTTTGTAAGGGAAACGAATTGGAATATACTTTCATTAGACCCTGAATTTTATGAAAATTTAAAAGGTCCGGAGTTGCCGATTAAATTTACGCAGCGAAATCCGATCTTTCAGGAGGGGGGAGAATATTGGGGTTGGAAATACTTGAAAAGTTTTATTGAAACTCGGCATACGGGATACAGTTCATCCATCAGCAAACCGGAGGCAAGTAGGCGTGCTTGCAGTCGTATTTCCCCGTATTTGACCTATGGAAACATCAGTATGCGCATGGCCTATGTGTTTACGCTTCAACATTACAAAACAGCCAAAAACAAGCGATCCCTACAGAATTTCATTTCTCGCCTACATTGGCAGGGCCATTTTATTCAGAAATTTGAAGATGAGTGTCGAATGGAATTTGAGCCATTGAATAAAGCTTATATAGGGCTCGAAAAGCGTCGGGATGCACAGCTTATTTTGGCATGGCAAACAGGAAAAACGGGCGTTCCGTTGATCGATGCATGTATGCGTTGCGTGGTGGCGACGGGTTATTTGAATTTTAGAATGCGCGCGATGGTCGTTTCTTTTTTTGTATTTAATCTGTGGCAAGATTGGCTTGATTTAGCGCATTTTTTGGCCAGGCAATTTCTCGATTATGAACCGGGCATTCATTATCCGCAAATTCAAATGCAAGCCGGATTGACGGGTATTAATACCATTCGAATGTATAATCCAATAAAGAATTCGTACGACCATGATCCAGAAGGAATTTTTATCAAAAAATGGGTTCCTGAGTTAGTGCAAGTTCCTGTGACTTTATTGCATGAACCATGGAAGTTGAGTGTCATGGAGCAAGAATTATATGGAGTTAGGATTGGGTTGGATTATCCCGAACCGATCGTTGATTTACAAGCCACTCGCAAAATAGCGGCCGATGAGGTATGGGGTTTACGAAAATCAAAAAAGGCTCGGAAAGAATCCGAAAGAATACTCAACAAGCACGTAAATAAATGAGTTATTTTTCTTTGAGGATATTTAAATTCAGATTTCAAAAACAAGAATATAACGCCCCTTTGGCAAACCTCTAAGGTTTGCCAAAGTTTACAAACCTGTAAGTATTGCCAAAGCGCAACAAGTTTGCCAATGAAATAGTAGGCCTATCTAAAAACTTGCAATTCATAAATTGACCAATGATACGTGGGGTCCTGGCAGCTTTGAACTATTTTTAAATACCTAGCTTTTTGGGGTTTAAAGGTGATGGTGGTAATTCCTAATTGGCCCTTGCCTGTGGCAATGGGCAAGCCCCATGCGTTCCCATCCGCAGAAACATGTACGGAATATTCCTTAGGACTATCCCAAAGCGCCCAGCTATTTTCAAGAACAATTTTACTAAATTGATTTTCTGCTTTCATATCCACCGTGAAATATTGTCCTGGGTATTGGGTTTTTGTCATGTCACGCCAACCAGTCCAATGGTCATTGTCTATCGCATACTGCGCATTAATTGTAATCGGTATTTTATCCCCACTAAATAAAAAAATTGAATCCCTTACCGAGGCCGATGCGGTCCAATTTCTTTTGTTTAACATAGGCAAATTCAATGGCGGCTTAGCACCTATTTTCGCATTTGATAAGTTGACCTTCCCCTCACAAACAATATCCCAGGTACCTGGCATTAATTCAATTAATAGCTGCTCCTCATTTTCGGATACGCGCTTGATTCCTTTTAGTTCGTACTTAAAATTCCTTTTCCAAACAACGCGATTGTTTATTTTGATCAGGTTTATCGATTCAAAATCTTTTTTGGGAATGCCCACCGTGGCTACCGTTTTTGAAGGCGAATTCAAATGAATGCCATATTGAGATTTACTTTTCGCATAGGTGGCTTTAATGAGGCCTTTAATCGTCGGGACTGTCACAGAAACTTTTTGCAAAAATCCCAAGGTAGGAAACACTTGATAGGTGTCCCAACCGGCAGTGATTGGACTAATTCCGCTAATCGTTTTCGATAAATTTATGACAGGTGGATTCCAACCATGATTGAGCGATGAGGCATCATCAAATGCATCGATTCGGGATGCCCACCATCGATCATAATGCTCCCATAAGGTTGTAAATGGCGCATCGATCATCGTTCGATATCGATTAGACATTCGTAATAATGCCGCATCTTCTTTCCCAATTTTACACATGGCTTCAAAAACCCATCGGTCAAAAAAGCAACTTGAAAAGGTTTTTGTGGTTAATACATGCTCAAAGATCAAATTCCATTTTTCTTTTGTCGCTAAACCTACATTAATCGCCATGGCATTCGCACGGTCATCAGGCTCCGGCACTAAATTTGATTGATAGGCATTTCCTTTCCAATATTTTGTATCAAAGGTTGTTCGAATACTATCTATTTTTTGGTTAATCACTAAAGTATCATTAGAGTGATTTGTTATTAAAGCCATTTTTTTTAAAACCTGAAGGTCATTAAACATAAAACAGGTTTCGAGGATCGGGGTATCTTTGTTTTCTTTGCCCCAATCAAACCATTGTCTTTTATTACTCGGTTTATAAATAGTAAATAAGAAATTTTTGGTGGTCGGATAAATCGTTTTCATGGTTTCTAAATCCCCCGTTTGTAAATAATAAAACCAAATCCCATATTCCCCTAGAAATTCTAATTGTTGGCCCGGATAAAATTTGGGATCTAATTTTCGTAGCACTAATTCTTTACTTAGGACATGTGCTTTTGAGTCAAAGGCATAAAAAGATTGATTTAATTCAGGCGTGCCATCTCCCCAAAACCCGACTCTTTCCCTGTCTGGGCAGTCGAAATACCAATCTCTCATACATAGGTATGCTGTTCTTGCGCCTTTTTTCCAGAGTACATTAAAGTCCTCGTCATTGCATTGAAAAGCCCCTGATATTTTTGTGTCATAGCCGGTTTCGCGATAACGAACGCTTTTCACCTTCATCCCAGCCGGTATTTTGTAAATCGCTCCTTCGCCGCTGATCCAATTTTTGGCCTCATATATATTTTGGGATGAAACGGTCTTTATTTTTTCTTTGGGCGTAAGGTATAGAACCAGCGGATTGGAAGAGCTAAAAGTAATGGAATCAGGTTGGGTACTCTCAATTTCAATCCAAGCCTGGAATTGACAATTATAAGGCATCTTACAACTTAAATACCATGTTTTGGATTCACTATGAGGTAATTTTTCGGAAACATAGCTGTAATTTTTTAAGCCAAAATCCTTTATTTTATTTACCTGATTTTGTCCAAATAAAAGGATGTTTGGAACGTATAGGAAGCATAGGAATAGGAATCGCTTTTGCATGGTTTATTTGTTTAATGAAAATAAATTAATCGTTTCAAAGGCCCACATCTTCCAATGAATTAGTATTTCATCCGTAGCTCTTTTTGATTTCAAATTAGTCAAAATTTTATGGTTAGTAAAATTCTAGAAAGAGCATTATTTCTTTTATGAATGGTGTCTTCATCTGATATATAACCCAAAATCTAATGAAAAACAAGCCATGAAAAAATATGACTTAAATAGCATTATAATCATATAGATAAAACCGATTACGCTAATTACTCAAAAAAAAGGTTCCGAATTAGTCAAGAATTCCTAGGAAATGCAGAGCCATGGGTAATCACCTTAATATTTGATTAATTAAAAAATAGGACTTCAATTTCCAAATAAACGACCTTTAATTATTTCACACCTAATACAGGTAAAAACTTACAGTATTTTTTTTATTTAAATCATAACATAAATTTATTTTTAAAAGTTATTATTTTTTAATAATATTAAATGTATTTTTTGGACTAAAAGAAGAATTTCGAGTTCTCTTTAGTTGGTTTTTTCTATTAAAATTTTTCTAAAAATCATTTTTTCAAATCCTAATTCAGTACAATTTATTTTTTCGATAAACTATTAACTAATTAATTAATCAAAACAAACATTATCCCTATGAAAAAAAGCATGCTTTTAATTTTTTGTAGTGCTATGTGCATGTTCTCTGCCACATTTGCACAGACAAGACAAGTTACCGGTAAGGTAACGGGTACAAATAATCAAGAAGTTGTATCAGCAACCATCAGGGTTAAGGCTAGCAACGCCGCTACCATAACCGGTGCTGATGGAACATTTAGTTTGAAAGCTCCCAATGGAGGTTTTTTGTTGCAAGTCTCCGCGATTGGATTTGCATCCAAAGAAGTGGCAGTAAGTGCATCTCAATCAATTGTCAATGTCTCTTTAGTCGAACAATCAACTGATTTAAACGAAGTCGTTGTAACCGCATTAGGTATCAAGCGCGAAAAGAAGTCGTTAACCTATGCATCTCAACAACTTGCCGGTGAAGAAATCAGACGTGCAGCTGGTCCTAACTTCATGGAAGCCTTAAGCGGTAAAGTCGCCGGTATCGATATCAAAGTAAGTGCTTCAGGCGTTGGGGGATCTACAAAAGCCGTTTTAAGAGGTGCTAGGTCACTTTCCGGAACAAGTGAGGCCCTTTATGTGATCGACGGTGTGCCTATGGTGAACAACAAAGGAGCACAACCAGGCTCTTACGGTGGGAATGACCGTGGTGATGGTTTATCTTCTATAAATCCCGCTGATATCGAAACAGTTAACATTTTAAGAGGTGCCAATGCATCCATCTTATACGGTAGCCAAGGAGCGAATGGCGTAATCTTAATTACCACTAAAAAAGGAAAAGCAGGCAAGACCGTTGTTGACTTTAATTCTAGCACGGTTTTCGAACAAGTAACAGGGATACCTGATCTTCAGTTTGATTATGGAACGGTAGGTGGAGATTTGAATTGGTCAAAAACGAAAGGAACTTATCAAAAGAATTACGTGAAAGATTTCTTTGAAACGGGTTCGATTGCAACGAATTCAATCAATGTGAGTGGTGGAAATAACCAAACAACTGCTTATTTTTCATACTCTAACATTACTTCTAAAGGCGCAATGCCAACGAATACCTACGGTAAAAATACCATCACATTAAATCAATCCACAAAATTATTTAATGACAAAATTACCTTGAGTTCAAATGTTATTTTTGCCAACGAAAAATCATACAATCGTCCAGGTGCCGGGTATTATAACAACCCACTAACCGGTTTGTATACTTTTGCGCGCGACAAGGATTTTGCTTCCTACAAAGAAAATTATCAGGTTTTCGACCAAGGCAGAAATCTCTACAAACAATCTTGGTATTCAACCTATGAGTTTCAAAATAATCCCTATTTTGAATTAAACAATAACTCAAAATTAGCAACGAATAACCGTGTTATTGCGAATTTGAAATTGTCATATGATATCATGAAACATGTAAAGTTCGAAACAAGAGCCAATATTGATTACAATGATGTATTGTATGATAATAGATATGCAGCTGGCGGTAACTCCGTAAGTGTTAGCCCGAACGGGTCTTGGTCATACACGAAATATAAGGATCAATCTTTGTATGCGGATGGTATCTTGACGTATAATAATAATTTTGGCAACTTTAGTGTAACAGGTTTATTAGGAGCTAGTTATCAAAATAATACGTTCAACGATGGTATGAATGTGGCCAACGGTACAATTTCATTACAGTACCCTAATTTCTACTCTTTCTCAAATATGCCTTATAATGTCATCTTTAACTCGACAATAAATAAAACGGTCAAGCAAGGTGTATTCGCAAGTGCAAACATTGGTTACAAAGAAGTGCTATTTTTAGATGTATCGGCTCGTAATGACTGGGCTTCTACGTTAGCATTAACAGGAAACCAATCGTATTTATATCCTGCCTTCGGTTTATCTGCCGTTATTAGTCAAATGATTCAATTGCCTGAAGCGATATCGTATTTAAAGGTAAGAGCATCTAATTCCATGACGGGTAATGAGGTTCCTTTTAATGTGGTTAATCCCTGGAACTCAATCGGTGGTGCCGGTGGACCAAGTGGAATTGGGGGTATAAACCGTAACAGTCAGGTTCCTTTTACGAATTTAAATCCTGAGATTATTACGAGTAATGAGGTAGGTGCCGATATTAAATTCTTAAATGGTCGATTAGGTTTTGATTTCACCTATTATAATTCGGTGAGTACAAATCAATTCCTCTCTTTAGCAGCACCTTCTGGATCAGGATATTCATCCTATTTTGTGAACGCTGGTAAAATTGTGAATAGCGGTTTTGAGCTTACCATGGATGCCCAACCCATCAGAACTACTAATTTTGCGTGGAATACAAACATTAACTTATCAAGAAATCAAAACGAAATCGTAGAGTTAATCGCTTCGAATCCTAACTACCAAGTGGGGGGTGACGATGAAGGTTTTGCTTCTATCATCAAAGCCGGTGGTTCATTTCTAGATTTATACATTTTTAAATTCAACAGAAACGATGCGGGTCAAATTATCTTAAGTGCTGCAGGGGTTCCAACAAAAGCAGCTACACAAGTTAAAGTGGGTAATGTTAATCCTGATTTAATTGCAGGTTGGAATCATAATCTTACCTACAAAAATTTCTTTGCTAGCCTTCTTATCAATGGAAAATTTGGGGGTGTTGCCTTTTCTAAAACAGAGGCTTTCTTAGATTCTTATGGGGCAAGCCAAAGAACAGCCGATGCGAGAGCAAATGCAACGATTCCAATTAATGCAATATCAAGTACGGGAACGGCGGTTACTTCAATTGATCCAGCCCTATACTATTCAGCCATCGGTGATAGAAATAAAATCATGGAACCTTATGTTTTTTCTAGAACGAATATTCGTTTAGGACAATTAGCTTTTGGGTATAACTTAAAAATTAATAAGACTTCTTTCCCAATCAAAGATGCTTCTTTCTCTTTAGTAGCTAGAAACCTATTCTTCTTCTATAAAGATGCGCCTTTTGATCCAGAACAATCCATGAGTACTGCCAATGGAATGCAGTCAAATGATGTATTTAGCATGCCTTCTACTAGATCAGTGGGCTTCAATGTCAAATTAACTTTTTAAAAAAATATTAAAATAACGTTATTATGAAAAAAATATTATTTGCGTCACTGTTTTTGATTGCGCTAGTATCTTGTACTGATGAATTTGAGAAAATAAACCAGAATCCTAATCAAATTTCTGATCAGTTATTAAAACAAGACTTTAACCTGGTAGGTTCTCCTTTTTCAGGGATGTTATTGAACCTTTTTGGCGGTCAAGTTGAGGAGGATCTTTTGCACGATTCTTGGATGGGCTATATGAATACACCTACTGACTTCGTAGGTAATGTAAATAACACCACTTATTATATTCGTTGGAACTCTTTTTGGGGTCGTACGTATAATAATGTGATGTCCCCTTCCAAGCAGGTAATTCGATTGGCAGAAGAAAATAAATTACCCTTGTTTGCTACTTGGGCTAAATTAATTCGGATTATGTCAATTTCTAAATTGTCTGCTTATCACGGCCCTGTGATTTATTCAAATTATGGCGCGACTACGCCTACAATCAATTACGATAAAGAATCTGATTTGTATGATCAATTTTTCAAACAATTAG
>Ga0114958_10001231_pt1 | contig 20377 bp, 15 predicted proteins | sample C_130208_EF_Meta_FD_89577 | JGI IMG/M metagenome (GOLD analysis project Ga0114958, IMG submission 89577) | Freshwater microbial communities from Lake Croche, Canada to study carbon cycling - C_130208_EF_MetaG | ecosystem: Environmental > Aquatic > Freshwater > Lake | place: Lake Croche, Canada...
CGCTTAGAAAATTTATTCGTTGAAATTAATGGTGTTTTTATAAATAGTAGTAATTTAGACAAATCAATTAAAAATGCATCATTATTTACAAGAATTTTAGAAATACCATATCAAAATCAATATTTTGAAAATAAGACTATTTTAGGATTAAATGCTAATTTATCTGGAAATGTATTAACATTTACTGATCCAAATATAAATTTATCAACATATGATATATTCTATAAACAAACTATTTTAATTAATAGTTCAATAAATTATATAATTGGTATTACATTACCCAATATACTTGTAATAAATCCTTTAATTCATCCATTAGCAATGACATCAGTAAAAGTATTTTTAGGAAAAAGAAGCGAACAAATATTATCTTGTAATTATTTATTAGATAAATGTAATTATTTACGACCAATTATAGATTTAAATTCATATAATTATTATGATATTTCAAATGAATTAATTTTTAACTATGATGTCTCAAATCAGTTTGTACCTAATATAAATAAAGTGATTTTTAAAGATAATGTAATATGTTCTGATGTATCAAACAATATGTTAAATTTAATAGATTCATATCATATATTATTAGAAAAAACAATTTTCAATCAATATATTAGTTATTTATGTAAAATTAAATTACCAAACAAATTATTAATTATTGGAAATGTTCAAAATTATAACTCCCAGTTCTTTATTGATAAAATATATCCAATTAATTTAAATATAGATAATACTTTTAATTTTATAGATTTAAGAATTATCAAACAACTAATTTTACAAAAATTACCTGAAAATCAGATAATTATGTGGAAAAAATATAATTTAGTATTAAATGGATTAGTAGAGGATACATTAAGTGGATTTCAAGTAGAGATTGATATAACAGGAATTAATTATAATCCTACATTTGAATATTATATTGATAAAACAATCCCATGTAAAATTGTAGAAATTGAAGATGTATATTATTTAAGAACAACAGATTTCATTGAAAATCCAAATTACATTTATTCTAAACATATTAATTATTTAAAAAAATCAAAGAAAAGTACATATGATACAAATATTAATATTAATCCTATCTTTGAAAAAGATTTTGGATTAGAAAGTATACAAATTCCTACTCAATTAACTTTACAATCTAATATTAATTATTTTTATTATACAATTAATAATGATATAACTTATTTAACTAAAAGTGATATAAACTTATCAGCAGGCAATTTAAATTTAAATGTAGTATCTACATACATTGACCAAGTTTATAATAAAAGAACTTTAACTACTAATAATCAAATTATTACTTCTGAATTAAATAATATTTATTTAAATAATTTTAAAACGAATATATTTGATGAAACAACTATTTATTTAGATTCAGTAGGTTCATTATTAAATATATTTAATGATACTATATTTAGATTATCAACTTTATTTAATCCAATTAAATCATGGAATACTTGGTCTTTATTATCAAATCCAGACATTACAAAAGATGTTTTTGTGAAAGGTAATATACAAATGGATGCTTCTGGTAATATTTCATTAGATGGGTCAAATAATTATTATACACAATCTGAAATTAGTGATTTGTCTGGATTTTTACAAGTTTTACCAGATAATAATAATTTACCAAGATTTTTGGTATTATTAGATTTTCAAAATGCATTTTATGAGAATTTACCAAATTTTATCAAATATATTGACTTTTGGTTAAATCCAGTTACTTATATTAATAGATTTTTGATTGACTTAGGTTCTAATATTAAATTTACTGGAACTCAGTTAATATTGGATGGAGTACCTTTAGACAAGTTAGTAATTAATAATCAATTTATTGTTATTGCAACAAATAATACATATGTAATAGTTAGAGATATATCTTTAGTATCAAATGAAATATTTAATCTGGTAAATAATGTTTCTAATAATACTTTGTATGGTGTTACAATTTATGGTGTATTAAATCATATTTTAACTTTATCCCAACAATTTATTGGTTTACAAAACACTGTGATTAATTTTGTTGGCCAATCTAAAAATTTTGGTGATATGTTATTATATATATTTAAAAGTAAATTAGGAGAAGCAATAGATTTTAGAGCAATGAATAATTTTTCAACTTTAGGATTAGATGTATTGACTAACATAATAACTTATAATACAGGATATGATGCCGTTGAATATTTGAAAGATTATCCATTTAATGCAACACAACATATGTTAAATATAGATATCCCATATGATTTAAACTATAGTGTAGATACAAGTTCTGGATTATATCCATATGCTATATTTTTAGAAGATGAGACATATGCATCTCATACTGTATATAATATTGATTTTTTACAAGGTAACCAAATATTAAATAAAATATCTGTTGATAATCCTTTAATTTTCAATAATCAAATACAATTTTATTCCAAAAATAATTTTGATATTAATAATAATTTTAGTATTGATGCTTATAAATCATATGATATTTCATCTGCTATATTTGTTGGATATGTTTATACAGTAAATACTACAATTGATTTCAATTTATTTTTGACCATAAAATATAAAACTATTCAATTAGCAACTTATGATAATTATTTAGTTTTTCCTACTTATATTGATACATTAACTTCATTTATTCAAGCAGAAACTAATGTTGGTGTAAATAATTATGATATATCAGGAAATATTACAACAATAGAATTATTAAAGATAAATCAAACATTTGATGCAAATTCTCCAGATTATTCAATTTATTTTTCATCTAATAATAAGTTTTATAGAATTACAAATATATCAGGTACAACATTAACAGTAAGTGGTATAATAAACAGTTTTATAAATACACAAATAATATTAACAATAAAAGCAACTTCAATAACTTATACAAATTTAATATTATATAAATTGAATTTAGCAGAACCAATAATTAATTATCAATATTATTTTGACCTTAAGAATGTACCTAAGAATTTCTATATTAATGACGATGTTAAAGTAACTGATTTAAAATTTATCGGTGATGATGTACTGGATGTTTTATTAAATAGTGTTGATATATCTACTAATTTTGTGATTCAAAATATAGTTCATTATTCAAAAATTGGTGAATATCCCCCAGAACCAATTCAAAATATGGAGAAAATGGCCTCTTACTTATTTGAATTTAATGATATTCCACCAATTAATAATGCTACCAGTTGTTTTATATATTATGATGCAAGTTATAATAGTCATGAAAATGGTGATGTATTTATTGAAAATTTTATTAAAAATATCAATGATTATGTTTATGTTAGTTCTAATGATGTGATTAAATTTAGTTATAAAACACAAATGGTTTGTGATATATTTATTAGAGATGGAGATATTCATTATCATACATTTGGTGGTGTTCTAAATAAATGGAACATAGCTATATATACTTATACAAATGGATTATTAACATTTGAAATACCTGACTCATTAATATTCAATTCAAAATATTCATATTTAATAAATGATATATTTGTTGATATAAGTAATTTCTTCTTGAAAGGAATATATGTAGAAGTAACAACAAATTTAGATATTTCTGGAACATTTGTATTAACACAAGTAATTATTGAAACAGTTATAGATAAACCAGATAATAATCAATTATGTTCTATTGAATTATTTGATCCATTAGATATTCGTTACGATGGTTATATTCAAACATTAAATAATAATGGGGAAGAAATAGGAGAATATATTTATTTATTGAATATTAAATCAGATTATAAACCATTAGTTTATAATAATACAAACTCATTAGTTTATTTAGAAGATTCAATATTATTTGAAGGGCAAATATTAAATATACCATCTGCTCAAATTATTTATGGACGCGCGTTGGCGATTGGTGGCTATACTATTTATTATTCAAATAATTATGAAGACTGGATACCAGTTGATTATATTACTTGGTTAAATCCAATTCTTACAATAATTTATGTAAATTATAATTTCATTGCAGGAGGCCGTTCTGGTAGTTCTTATCTGATGACTTCTTCAGATGGAATAAACTGGAAAGATAATGAAGCCATAAAACCATTTTTTATAGATCCATATACAGGTGGTTATGTAACATCTTTAGCAACAGATGGTCAAAATATAGTTGCTGTATGTAATCAATTTATTATTAGTGAACCAAGTTTTTTATTATATTCTGTTGATAATTGTAATAGTTGGAATAAATATGAATTAAGTGATTCTGTATATTTTAATCAAATTTTAAATAATGGTGAAATATGGGTAGCTGGAGGTAGTAATTTAGATACTAGTAATAATTCAATTGCGTGGTCATTAAATGGTATAACTTGGACACAAAGTACAATTAATAATAATAAAGTAGGAACTATTAATTATTTATATTGGGACGAAAAAAAATCAATTTGGATTGCAAATTGTTCAACAAATTCAATTTACATTAGTAACGATGGGAAAATATGGAATAAAACTAGTTCATTTAATTTGAATTCATTAACTTTAATTGATTACAATGGTACTTATTGGTTAGCAATAGGTAATAGTAATTCAATTAAAAAAAGTACTGATTTTATAACTTGGACTGATATTAGTGGTCAAAATGCATCAGCATTAATTACTAATTTTACTACTATAAAATGGTCTGGTAGTAATTGGATTTTAGGAGGTAATTCAAATAATGTGATATATAGTACTGATTCAACTACATGGACTTCTTCTTCATCTACTGTTACAACACCAATAACAAATATAATTGTATCTTATACTTATAATAATCCAATGTACATAGTAAATAATCAATTATTAGAAAATATTCAATCAATTATTATAAATGAAACACAAATGAAATATCCAATAACTTCTACTACACTTGTTCAATATAGTTATATAACATTTACTTTATATAAAAAAATTAGTATGGGTAAATATCAAATTTTTATTGATGAAGATACATTTAATTTTTTAGATATATTCAATTTTCAATTAGAGAATATAAATAAATTTTATTTAATTAGTAAATTTGCGCAATTTAAATTAGATAAAAAATTTGCAAATCAAAAGATTACTCCATATGTAGACCTTACAATAGATACAACAAATGTTACTACAACATTTAATTATACAGAACCTGCTGCCTTTGTACCTGATTTATACAGAAAAATTTTTGAATATATAGAATTTTATATCGGCGACCAATTAGTAGAACAATTAAATAAGGATGTAATGGAAGTTCAATATCAATTTCTCAAAGACGATAATAAAAGAAATCAAATAAATAAAATGGTTCAATCATATCAATACAATAATGGTTTTAGATTTATAGTACCGTTAGAATTTTGGTTTAGTGGTGATACAACACAAGCAATTCCATTAATTTGTTTGACTTACACATTAATATCTTTACGATTTAAAATTAGTGATTTGAGTGAATTATTAACAAATATAAACTTTACAATACCACATACTCCTGATATTAATATACAAGTAAATATAGATGGTATTATTCTTGATACAATTGAACGAGAATTATTTGGTAATTTACAACATGAATATATGATAGAAAGATTTAAATCCTATCCAGATAGTTTAGTGGCTTCTGTAAAGTCAGTATCACGAATGAAATTTAAAAATATGGTTAAAGATATATTCTTTATTACAGAAATAATTTCTACAAAAGAACCAACTTATATTAATTATACATATAAACAAGATTATTATTCGGCTTATTATAAAAATAAACGGGCATTATATGATGAATTTTTAATAACTGGTGTATATTCAACTAAAATAGGAAAAGAAAATTCAGTTGATTTTGATATTATTAAAAAAGCAATTAGTGATGTAAAATTAAATGCAGAACGTGTTGTATATTTTAATCAATCGGCAATATTATCATTATATTGGATTGTTGATATGGAATTTGTATTATTTTTAGATGGGAAATACCAAGCAAAATTTAGCACTTTGGAAGCTAGACGGGCAAATTTAGAACTATATTTTGGAAAACTTTATAATCCTATTAAAAAAGCTAATTATATTAGTCCAATTTCAACCTTAAATATTCAAAGTAGCGGTACTGATTTATTTGTAGCTCTCCCAAGTAATTATTTTAATCTTATTGTTCCATACGAAAGATATAAAACTAGTGTTGATCCTGGATTTTATGCTTATAGTTTTTCATTGTATCCTTTAGAAAAACAACCTTCTGGTCATGTAAATTTTACAATGTTAGATGATGTAGTTATTAATACAGTGAATGATAGTAGAGTTACTACAGATCCTTTTATATTGAAAACAGTTGTGAGAGAATATCAGATTTTAAGAATTATGAGTGGGATGGGGGCTTTGGCGTGGGGAGACTGATAAGCTAAAGCTTATTTCGCTTAAGCTCAACTTCGTATTGCTTTGCTAAATAAAACTTTGTTTTATCTTGTGGAAACTTCGTTTTTCGCTAAAGCTCAGCTTCGCAATGTTATGATATAATAAATTATTTAATTTATTATTTTATTATTTTAATTTATTATTTTATTATTTTATTTTATTTTATTATTTTATTTTATTATTTTATTTTATTAGGTGTATTTAATTTCGGGTTTCTCTCTCTCGCAGTTTAAAAGTTTAGTAACTTTGTTACATAAAAAGTAATTATATGAAAAATCATTTAAGAAAATATTATCTATTATAATATAAAGTTTATGTCTTTTATATGTAATTATTGTAAAAAATCCTATTCTAGTATTCAATCTAGATGTAACCATATACGCAAATTTCATACTGATAAAAAAGTGAATATAATTTCTAATGTAACAGAAAGTGTAAAAATTTGTAACAAAAATGTAACACATTGTATTAAGTGTAATTATGAATTTAATAACAGACAATCAAAATGGAGGCACGAAAAAACATGTAATCAAAAAGAGGATAAATTGGATTTAGTTTTGAAAGAAAATATAGAAATGAAAAAAGAAAATATAGAAATTAAAAAAGAAATAGAATCCTTAAAAAATATGCTTCAGAAAGCTTTAAAAATTCATCCTAAAACTTTAAATAAAATGAATAATAATGGATGCATTGTTAATAATGGCACTATGAATGTTCAATTAGTTCAACTTGGTCATGAAAATTTGGAAGATGTTTTATCAATAAAACAAAAATTAAGTATATTAAATAGACAGGCTATGAGTATAAATGATTTAGTTGAACTTATTCACACTACTCCTGAATTTAAACAATTTCAAAATGTTTGTATTACTAATCTTCAAAGTAGTTTTGGATTTATGTATAATGAAAAGGCAAAAAAATTTATAGCAGTAAATAAAAATGAATTATTGGATGACCTTATAGATAATCGTATGTATGATATTAATAATTTCTTTAAAGAAATTGAAAATAAACTAACTCCAGAAAAAGCTACTAGAGTTAAAAAGTTTATTGATAGAATGTTAAAAGAGCCAGAACTTAAGAATTTAAAGAAAGAAGAAATAAAATTAATTTTATATAATAATAAAGATAAAATTAAAATTGAAGAAAATAATAAAATTGAAATATAGTTAATTTTTATAAATAATACCCCAAACCCCCTAACCCATTAATAACCCTAAAAATATTCAATTGAATCCCATAAGCTCTGATTGTTGTAGGATTTTGATAATTTACCAACTTATTAAAATTGATTGCTAAATAAGCATCATCAATTTTACTAAAATTTAATGTTCCAGATGGTTGATAATCCAACGGATTAATACAGAAAGTAAACATATTAATACCATAAGGTGATGAAGTAAATTTATTTTGATATGTTTGTACTAAACTATAATATTCGGGTTTGCCTAATTCCATTCTATTAACTGAATTCAAAACTAAATATTCTTGTGAAATTATTTTATTTGTAGTTGTAGAAATAGGCTCCAATGAATAATTAAATAAATCATTTGCATTATAATTAGATACTAATTGAGCACGCCATAAAATTATTTTAATTGGATTGACAAATGGAATCTTGTATGAAATATTAGTTGAATAAAAAGTTTGTTCTTGTATATTTTGAATGACTGGAACAAGATATTCATGTGTATTATTTACAAAAAGAAATCTTTCACTATTATCTAAATATATATAATTTACTAATAAATAAGCTGCTTGAAGTGTTGGTGTATTGAATCTAAAATAGTCTTCATCAATTACTATTATTGATGTTGATGAAATATTTTGTTGAAATTTAGATTCATCTCCAATAATTACATAATTTGGGTCATTATTAGTAGTTGGAACTAAAAAATCATCTTTTATTTTATTGTAGTATAAATTATTATTTAATGAATCAAAATAAACAAATCTTCCAATATAAGTATTTCCTCCTACAGTTTGTCTTATTATTTCTCCTTCTTTAAATAAACAAAATGGTTCCAAAGTAGTTATATAATTAGTTGGACTTTGTAAATAACATTTATTAAAATCATTTAATTGAACATGAATTTTAATATCATTGTGAATCATAGCAACTATAGGTAATGCAATACCAGAATCTTGACAAAACCAAAAGTTTAAAGGAATATGTAAACTATACGTTGGTTTACCATTTGAATATTTAGTTAATAATTCTATATTTCCAACCATATTTGTAAGCGCTTTCTTTTTTCCAAGATTAGCAACTAATTCGCTCCATATATTTAAATAATCACCAAATTGTCTATCAATTAAAACTCCTCCAATTTCTAAATCTACATAACTTAATAAAGCAAGACCAATTTTCTTAGTCCAAGCAAATTTCTTAATACCAGTAGGTAAAACTGAATGATTTTCCATAATAATATCAGGTAATTCAACATATAAATAAATTGCACCTAATAAATCTGCATTTTTTGATAAATTAACAGTAACTCTTCTTCCGAAATCTGGTGTAGATTTAAAATATTGTGCTATTGTATCAATTGAAAAATTTGTATATCTTTTGTGTGCTATTTTGAAAAATGTTATTTCTGGTTCTGAAGATAGATAAATATTTTCTTTACCTACTGAAACCAATAATAATAATCCTAAGCCCATATTAATATAAGTTTGGAAAATTACTTTATATAAAGTTTTCTTTAATAAATAATAATATTTTAATGTATTATTATTAATTTAATTTATGTATTTACCAGTTAAAGTATTTCTTCCTGAATAAATCTGCTGGGATTAGAGGGGAAGCAGGGGGGGAGGGAGGAGGAGAGGCAAAGTTAAAGCCACCCGGGGCAACAATTCTGTCATTAGGGTTAGGGGCACTTAAGTAAGTTGGAGAGTTTGATCTCAAAGCAGGACGAGAGGCAGAGACGCTGGGACCAAATGCTGCTGCTGCTGCATTTGGGTTGGAAGCGAGACTTGAGGCAGGGGCAGAAGGGGCAGAAGGGGCAGAAGGGGCAGAAGGGGCAGAAGGGGCAGAGGCGCCACTTGATAATCTAGCATCTATAGAATTGACTTTTTCTTCAATATTTAAAACGCGGTGTATTGCATCAGTAATTGAAATTAAATCGTGAGCCTTTCTTACTTGTTTTGCTTTTAAAGTATCGTATTTGTCGCTCAAGTCTTTTAGTAAGTCAGCAGTAACAGGGCTTGTAGCTAATTCATCTTTAAATTCGGGTTTATTTTTTACTTCATTATATTTAACAATGTAATGGTAGACTTTGGTTAATTTTTCTTCAGTGTATTTGAGTTCGGATAATAATTGTCTGATACGGTTATTATCAGCGACATCAATTTGTTTATTTTGGCGTCTTAAGCTTTCAACAAAGTTATTGTAAATATTAGCAAGTTCATCGTAAGTTTTGTTGAGAATAGGTTGTTCAGCACCGCCTTTCATGGCTACAATTGTTTTTAGGGAATCAACATGTTGTATATATTTATTAAATGTGCTTCCACTGAAACCACCACCACTTTGTACTTTTACTAACATTCTAGGTGTTTTGGGTTTGATTGTTGCTGTTAATTCAATTCTTTTTTGAACGAAATTATATGATTTAGGATCAACTAATGGATTTCTAGCAGCAGTTATGAAAGACATTATAATGTGTACTAAAGGTGAGTTGGAAGATATTCTAGCTCCTGCTGCAGCATCGCCCCTAGATATTTCTGAAATCCAATTTTTATACGCATCTTTATCATCAGGCTTAATACCTAAAGTTTCCAACACTTTAAGAGCTAATGAGCTACTCATATTTTTAAAACCATTTGATAATGATGCAGTTACAGATTCAAGACTGGCTATACATGTATTTCTATTACCACCTTCTAAACAACTAGTAATTATACCAGCACATGTATTTGCATCTACACTTTCACCACAAGATTCTGCAGTTGATTCAGGTTTTAATACAGCACTTGTAGGATGATAATCTTCTTTTAAATATGCTGAAAGCGCATATCTGATACTTTCTTCAGATCTAGAATCTAACGCTGATCTTAAGTTACCTAAACTTGACATTTATATATACTAATGTTTAGAAATAAAATTTAAAAAACTAAATATTTTTTTAAAAATTTTAATCTAAAATAATATAATGATTGGTCTTAACGATAGAGTATATAGTCTCCCTGTTTATAGCTGGATTTTAATTGCTTTAGTTATATTAGTTTTCTTAATTACAACATTTTCTAGCTCAGGCGCAAATTCAAAATCTACAAACTCCGAAAATTTTGAAGAAAATTCTTCTAAAGAAAATAAAATTAAAGTATATAACTTTAATACATCTTGGTGTGGATGGTCAGTACGCTTCCAACCTGAATGGAAAAAATTTGAAAATGACATTAAATCTAAAGGCGATTTAAGTCATGTTGAAGCTCACGATGTAAAGTGTGATAATCCTGAAAATGATTTCTTATGTAAGGAATTTGAAGTAGCTGGTTTCCCTACAGTTATAATTGAAACAAAAGGACAAAGAGGCGTATATAAAGGTCCTAGAGATTCTAAAAACTTGGTAGAAACTGTACAAGGCCTTTAGATAATAACATAATTTGTTTCAATTTGTCTAGTAGCTAAATATTCTCTTCTTAATTTCTTAATTAAAATTAAAATTAAAGTTCCTATTCCAATTAAAATAAAAAAACTAATTATACCACCTATTAAATATAATAGGTGTAAAATAGAACCGTCTAACATTATTAATTATTTAGTTAAGTTAATGTTTTTTTAAATAATATTTTTAAATTATACTAATTAGTGGTTTAAAAATAAATTTTTATATTTACTATAATAATGTCAAATGCTATAGTTTCAATTAATTTTGCAGATCTCAAATATGATTTATACCAAATTTTAGGACTAACCAAAGAAGCGTCAGATAATCGTATTAAAAAAACTTTTAGAAAAGTTGTATTAGAATTACATCCTGATAAAAATAAAGATGCAAATGAAGAATTATATAATCATGTAATCATAGCCAATCAAGTTTTAACAAATAGTCAATTAAGGAAAGATTATGATGCATTTTTAGAAGATTCTCTAAAAAAAGATTCATTTTTAGATTTGAAAAATAATTTTGATTCTCAAATAAAAGAAATGGAAAAATTTTTTCCTGTTAAAGAAGAAGCAAAAAGTTCTTTCACAAATAAAATAGATGAATTAAATAAAAAACATGGTTTTAATTCTGCAAATGATTCAAAAGATATTATGAATCAATATAATAAAGTAAAAACTAATAGAAAATCTCAAATTAATATTCCTCAAGAAAGAATAACTAATACTAAAGATTTTAATTCCAAATTTGAAAATAAAAAAGAATCAGGTATTTTTGATGAACAAATTATTGTAGCTAACCCAAATAGTAATTTAGGAACATATCAACCAAATGATGGTTTAGCTACTATTGGCGATTATTCAAATCTTTATGCAGAAGATACTGTGTCTACAGGAGCTTATACAAGTCTAGATATGGCATTTAAAATTCAAAAAATAAATACAGACGTTAAAGAAAAAACTTTAGATCAGAGAATGAAAGAATATAAAAGTCAAACTACCCAATTTTCTAATAGAAATCCAAATGATTTTTCTAGTAGAAGTTTTAATGATTGGATAAATCAATAATCTAAAAATCTTCATTTATATTTATTTTGTCTAAATATCTTTGAGCTTCAGTATAACCTAAATTTATTATTTTTAATTTGTATTCCAAATTTATATTAAAGTTTGTAATATTAAATTCAGCATTTTTTATTTGAACAACATTTTTCAAATATTTTTTAATATTTTTTTCACTAATTGTATCTGCTGTAACAGATAACACCGATTGAATTAGAGTCTGAACTGAATTAATTTTGTTATCGAACGAATTTTTAACATAAAATCCAATAGTTGATTTTCTAGGACAATAATTTATTGGAAAATTATTTACCAAACCACCATCTACAAATAATTCATTATTAAATAAAACTGGAGTAAATATAATAGGTACTGATACAGAAATTCTTAATGCTAAAATAATCGATACTTCTGGAGTTTCATCTACACTAAAAACTTTTTCTTTACATGTAGTTAAATTTGTACCAACAATTATTAATTTTTTGTTAGTTAATTTATATAATTCATCAAATGTTATATCTGTTTTATTTATTTTTGATTGTAAAAATTTAATAAATAATAACTTTATTCTTTCACCATCTTGAATACCATAATTTTCAAAAAAATTAATACTGTCAATTTCACCTGTTAATTTTGTAAAATTAAAATTTATAATGAAATTTTTTATCTCTTTAATTGACCAACCTAAATTTAATAAGAAAGAAATTATAGCTCCAGCAGATGTTCCTACATATAATGTAATTTCATCTAAATTAATTATATTATTTTCAACTAATTTTTCTAAAGCACCTATAAAAGATAATCCTTTTATACCCCCTCCACTAAAACATAAAGTATTTATTATTTTTTTTTTATTTTTGAATTGTTCTACTATTGATTCTACATTTGATTCTATTATTGGTTCTACTATTGGTTCTACTATTGGTTCTACTATTGGTTCTACTATTGGTTCTACTATAGGTTCTACTATAGGTTCTACTATTGGTTCTACTATAGGTTCTACTATTGGTTCTACTATAGGTTCTACAGTTGATTCAATAGTTGGTTCTATAGTTGGTTCTACGATTGTTTCTATAGTTGGTTCTATAGTTGGTTCTACGATTGTTTCTACGATTGTTTCTATAGTTGGTTCTACGATTGTTTCTATAGTTGGTTCTATAGTTGGTTCTATAGTTGGTTTAATAATTAAATTTGCTTCTATATTATCAGAAATTTTAATTTCTTGTTTTAATATAATTTTTGGTAGTTTCTCTTTCTTTTTTGAAGAAACTTTATTTTTGTCCATAATATTATTTATATTTATTTCTTTAGATAATCATATAAGTTTTTATATTATTTTTTTCAAATTTATTATAATGGTGAAAGCAGAGAAATTAATAAAAGAACAAAAGGAAAGGGAAGATAAAAAAAAAGATACATTTGAAAAAATATTATTAAAAATAGAAAAGAAGATAATAATGGCAAGTTCATCAAATAGTTATATTACATGGTATTTGGTACCAGAATTTATTATAGGGTTACCTATGTATAATTTAAAAGAATGCATAGATTATTTAGATAAAAAATTAACTAAAGATGGTTTTAAAATAATATTATATGAACCTAATATAATTTATATTGATTGGACACCCTCAGAAAGAAAAAAAGATAATAAAAATAAATAAAACATAAATTTTATTTATTTATTTTGAGTAGTAAATAAATTAAAAAATAACATGAAACATATACCAACTAAAATGAGAACAATAATATCTCTATTTGTTTGAATAATATCTTCAAAATTTTCCAATATTTTTGGTCTAAATTGTTCTCTAATTTTAATTTGACAACTTCTACAAGTTTTTAAATGATTAACAAAGTCATTACAATAAGTATTCTTAATAGATTTTAAAGGTTTTTTGAATGTTTGTGGTTTGTTTTCATTAAAATTAACTTTAGAAAACTTTTCTATAGATTTTTTTTGAATAATTGGTTTTCTAACTTCATGTGTTTGTTGAACATTTTTGTCAAAGTTTTTATATTGTTTTGAAATATAATCATTTCGACCCCATGCTTCCTGAATTGAACAATAATTCATTATTTATACTATTTCTATACTTTAGATTTTATTATTTTATTTAAATAAAAATATCTAAACTATGTTATATGGAAAAAATACTTGATAATCCTTATGTTATTGGTACATTGACAATGTTTATATTTCTTTATACTGCCTCAATAAGACCTGACTTACCTCCTTATATAAAAGTTTTATTTACAAATCCTATTTTTAGAGTGTTTGTTTTGTTTTTAATTGTAGTAAGAGGAAATAAAAACCCATTATTTGCTTTAGCAATTGCTATTGCATTTGTAACTACATTAACTTATTTAGGTGAACAACAAGCTAAAGAAGCATTCGCATCTGTGAACAATACAATTTTAGAGAATAATGAATCTTTAGAAAATGATGAATCTTCAGATAATAATGAATAAAATATATAGGCTATCACTATATTTATTTATTTTTTTAGAAAAAAATAAATAAAAATATCTAAAATATGTTATATGGAAAATATATTTAATAATAAATATTTTGTTGGTATACTAACAATTTTTATATTTCTTTATGCAGCAACAATAAGACCTGATTTACCTCCTTATATTAAAGTTTTATTTAAAAATTCTATTTTTAAAACATTTATTTGTTTTTTAATTGTTGCAAGAGGAAACAAAAACCCATTATTTGCATTAGCAATTGCAATAGCATTTGTAACTACATTAACTTTATTAAACCAACAAAAAGCAAAAGAAGCATTTGAAAAAATATCTAATGAATAATTGTTGTGCGTTAATTTAAAGAAAAGTTAATTATATAATAATATAATATGCCTGATTCTGATACATCATCTGAAATAAAAGTAAACTATTATGATAACAATGGAAAAATAGAAAACAAATCAGAAACAAAAAAAAGTTCAGATACAGATTATTATTTTAATATGTTAGCTAATCAAAATAAAACTGTAGCTGATAAAGTAGAACAATCTTCATCATCTGATATTGCACATTCTGAATCTAGTTCTGATTCTTCTAAAAGAACTTCTTCTGTTAAAAAACATCATTCTACATCGGATTCAACAGATACTGATACATCTAAAAAGAGTAAGAAATCAGAAAATAGTTCAAAATCAAGAAATAGATATGAAACAGTAAATTTTGGTACAGTTCCAAATTCTCCACCTAAAACATTTACACCTGCATCTGCACATAAACCTTTTAGTTCACCATCTATTATATCAACAGCAAATGTACCAAAACAATTAACGCCTCAAGAAACTAGAATGAAGAAAATTGAATTATTAAGAAAATTATCAGAGATTAAATCAAAAGGATTTTCTTTAACAAAAGAATATGATTTTAATTCATCTTTAGAAGAAATGGAATATGAATTTGAATTATTAAAAAGTTTTGTAGATAAGAGAAATGGTATCAAAGTATATAAAAACATTCTATTAAATGGTGTATCAATTATGGAATTTTTAAATGAAAAATATGATCCTTTTGATTTTCATTTAGAAGGTTGGGGAGAACATATGTCTGTTGAAGTAGATTCATATGATGATGTATTAGAAGAATTATATGAAAAATATAAGGGTACAGGTAAATCGATGCCTCCTGAAATTAAATTATTATTATTATTAGTGGCATCGGGTAGTGCTTACCATTTTTCTAAATCACAATCATCTATTCCAGGATTAGAAGCTGCTATTAGTAGAAATCCAGAACTAATAAGTAAATTATTAAATCCCCAAAAACCAAAATCACAATTTATGACTGAACAAGAAATCAGTATTATAAAACAAAGAGAATTGATTCAACAAAAAGAAAAGGAGTTAAAACAAAAACAACAAAATAGAACTGCTACACCAGCCATGAATATGTCACCACAACCAATGTCTTTCATGCAAACACCTAAACAAAATAATTCTTATATGAATCCACCTAACATGCCTTTACCAAATCCTACAATGATGCAACCAGAAGCTGCAAATCAAAGTCGTGATAAAATATTACCAGGAGGAGTACCAGAAATAAGAGCACCTGGTAATGTTCACGAAATATTAAATAGAATTAGAAATCAGAATCTAGCAGCAAGTCATACAGATACAAATGATTCAACATCAAATAATGATAGATTAGTATCTGATATGAATTTATCAGAATCTAAACGGGGAAAGAAAGGTAAGAAAGTTATTTCTATTCCCTCTATTTCTATAAACGTCTAAACATATTCTTCAAATATTCTTCCTTTAAATATTTATAAAAATAAATTTAAAGAAAGATTAACATATTAATTAAATGTCAGAAAAACAAGATAATATTATAGTTTTAAAAAAGAGAGGCAGGAAACCAAAAAATAAAATACCAGAAAATAAAGCTTCTGAAGTAGAAATAAACTCAGAAGAAGAACCAATTATTGTACATTTACCTATTTCATTAGACGATGTTGTAAATGTGTCTAATGATGATAGTTGTTCACAGAATAAAATATTTATAAAATCAGAAAAAGATTTATTGAAACAACCGAAAGTAGTAATTAATAATCCAATTGGAGAAGAACAATTATTAAAACAAATTAATCAAAAGTTAATGGAAACAGAAAAGATATTTATGTTAGGCAAGAGTGTAAATAAAGTAAATGTACATAATATTAAATTTAAACAAGGAACAAAGTGTTTATGGTGTAAACATACATTTGATACTCCATCGGTAGAACTACCTGAAGATTATTTCAATTTAACATTTTATTGCACAGGTAATTTTTGTTCATGGAATTGTGCTAAATCATTTAATATTGATATTAATGATTCTGCTACATGGAAGAGAGAATCATTATTAAATTTAATGTATTTTAAAACATATGGTGAATTTAAAGAAATAGTACCAGCTCCTTCGTGGTTAATGTTAGAAGATTTTGGTGGTTTATTAAATATTAATGAATTTAGAAAATTATTTGAGTATAATAATAAAGATTATTTAGTATTACATCCTCCTCTTATTACCAGACAATTACAAATTGAAGAGTCGTATAAAAAATCAAATAACAATAATATGATGGCGAATAAATTAGAAAATATTTACGATGGTGATTTGGTTTTAAAAAGAAATAAACCAATTGAATCAAATAATTTTAATTTAGAAAAGACTATGGGTTTAGTAAGAAAGACCAAAAAATTTGAGGCTATTGCTAAATAATTATATGTTACATGTATTTAATAATTATATGTTACAGATGCTAAATAATTATATGTTACAGTTGCTAAATAATTATACTTTTCTTTTTAATTCTAAATATTTTCTTTTATATTTTAAATATTTTTTCTTAAAATCGCTACTTTTTTTTAATTTAATATTACCACCTTTTAAGATAATATTATCCCTTTTTTTATAAATTTCCATTGTTTCGGTTATTTCTTTTTTACTTCCAGGAAGTATAGATAAAAATAACCTAGTTTCATTTATAACAGGTTCTGAATGTATTCCACAATTAAATTTATCTTCAATTGTTTCAGCTATAAATATTGCTCCTTGATTGTTTTCTAGTTGAATACGAGAACCTTTTATCTCTCCCTCCATTTTTTTTCTATATTCAATAGTATTTGCCCAATTTTTTTCTATTTCAATAAATGATTTTCTTTCTTCAGGAGTAGTTTTAATAAAAAGTGTCCCTGGACCTTTAAATACTGTTGCAAATTTTGAAATATCATCTCTGGTTTCAAATCCTTTTTGTCTACCATCGCAATGCCATCTAGGAATATCAAATTCGTCCGTAGGTGGAAAAGTTTTAATAATTAAAAAATAATCTTTCTTATTATAACCTTTCATTACAATTTTAATAATTTTCTTTATCAGATTTGAAATTATTATTACTTTATCTTTGGTATTATCACCAATTTCACCGATAAAGTTTTCTAAATTATCTAAATTATTATAGGTACTAAAATGTATAAATTCATATATTTTATCTGTATTCAAATTAAGAGTATCTATAGCATCTTGTTCTTCTTTACTATATTTAATATCAAAAATTTTAAATTGTTTTTCATCACTTTTAAGATATGACCTAATATTTTTAGATGATAATTCCATTATATAAAAATATAAAAAAAATTGATAAATATAAATTATAATAATTAATGTATATTTATATGTCAAATTTAACAATACCGTTTTATGCAAATCAAAAACCACAAGATAATGAACTTGTTTTAGTAGTACTTACTGAAATAAGTGAAGAAGGTAGTAATTTTCAAGGAAGATTAGTAGAATATCCAGTTAATGCATTTCTTCGTTTTGAAGATGCTACTAAAAAAAAAAGAGTAACTAGTTGGAATAATATTGTTCCATTAAATAGAGATATTATAGCAAGAGTTGATAATATTAATTTTTCAGATGATACTGTGCAAATTTCATTAACTTATATGGATGAAAAAGATAAGAATGATGATAAATTTAAGAAAAATAAATCATTAGTTTCATTAGTAAAAAAAATTATATTTGAAATGAATAGTGGTTTTACTATTGATGAAGTAATTCCAGTTTTTAATGATATATGGAAAAAAATATTTTATAAAATTGATTTGAAAAGAATAGAAGAATATGAATTAGATGAATTACCAACTCTATTAGACTATTGTATTCAAGAAATAGATATGTTGGAAACTGTATTTGAAGAGGATTTAATTTTTCATGAAAAATTTAAAGAAAGTTTAAATCAATTAACTTCAGAAAAAACTCATAAATTAATATCAATTATTGGTATCATTTCAAATGGCGGTGTATCAAATACTATTAAATTACTTGAAAATATTTTAGTTAATATTACTCATCAATATTCATTAGTATATGATTATTATAAAGAAAAAGATAAGAAATCTTATCCTGTATTTATTTTCGAGACATCATCTGTTGATTCTAATGAAATAAATCATACAGCTTTCGTTAATAATTTAGAACTTGCAGCTTCTAATTTAAATTCCAAATCATTTATTAAAACTTTTCAAAAATGTAAGAAAGTTATTTAGATTTCAATATCAACCTTTAATTTATTATCTACATTTATAATATTTTCTTCAACATTAATAGATATTAATGGTTTTGATATAATTGGTTTTGATTTTTTTACTTTTTTAATTGGTTCAGAAACTTCTATATGTTTTTCTTCTTTATCTATAGTTTTAATTGGCTTTTCTTTTTTTGTATAAACTTTTTCTTTATCATCTAACTTTATATTCATTTCAAAATAATATGCACCTTGTAAAAATGCATCGGCTAAATCATCCTTCTTCTTATGAGAGTTGAAATCATTTAACCAAAAAGGTAGATGCTTAACCATTTCCTGTGTATACTTAACAGCCAAACTTTTAGTTAATTTATAAGCCTTAGAATCTTCTGAATCAGCTTTTAATTTTACAATTTGTTGAGTTTCACCATCTGAAGCTAATTTAATTTTATTAGACGGAGACATAAATTTTACTTTTTCAATATTTGATTTTGTAATTGCTTTATCTACCATTCCTCTAATCATGTAATAATCATAAATAATTCCTGAAATACTTTTCATTCTAGGATTTTTAAAAGATGGTTGATTTTCTATTACAACCACTTTGGCATCTAATAAATGTTTTCTAGCTTCTAATTCCATAACTAATTTGAGACGGGTGTCGTCAAAGTCAAGGTTAGCTACACAAGTTTTTTTAATTTTCTTAAGTTTCATATCTGCGGTCATTTTTTTATAGATACTCTTTGCATGAGTACCGCAAAAATTATTACCACTTAAATCCTTGATTAAACAATTCTTGTCACATTTACTTTCATTACTTAAAACATAACTACAACCATTTATTTGTTTTTTATCTAAAGTTTTAAAATAATCATCATAAGCAAATGGTGTTGTTAATAAATTTTTAGAATGTACTTTGCAATAATATTTATCTTCTTTACCTCCTTGCATCCAAGTCGCATTTTTTTTACAAACATCACATTTATGACTTTGTCTATCAGCTAAATCTATAATAGCCCAATCTGTGATATCCCATTTATATTTACCATCTACTAATTTTTTTGATAATAAACAATAAGCCAAGTGAATTATACCAACATCAAAAGATAATATTTGTTCCATTATTTCGTTTAACATAATTATTATATTATAAACTCATTCTTTAAAAAAATTGTTACAAAAAATGTTAAAATATATATATATTTATAGTAATGTCATTAGAGCTTATAATTGGACCCATGTTTTCTGGTAAATCGACAGAGTTAATCAGAAAAATA
>Ga0114958_10001234_pt1 | contig 20361 bp, 7 predicted proteins | sample C_130208_EF_Meta_FD_89577 | JGI IMG/M metagenome (GOLD analysis project Ga0114958, IMG submission 89577) | Freshwater microbial communities from Lake Croche, Canada to study carbon cycling - C_130208_EF_MetaG | ecosystem: Environmental > Aquatic > Freshwater > Lake | place: Lake Croche, Canada...
CTGTCCATGTAGGAGTGCCAGAGGTATAATTGGTTGATTTAAACCAAGCTATTGTTCCAACTGGCGTTGCATTGGTTAAAGTAACAATCGCTCCGCTTCCTGAACAAACCGTAGCAGTATTGATCGCTATATTTCCTGCAGAGGCTGGAGTACTAACTGTGATTTTAAGTATATTAGAATCAGCTGAACTACAAACACCATTAGAAGCAACTACTTTAAACCAAGCGCTTCCTGCTTCTAAAACAGGAGAAGTAGCAGTTAAAACACCATTGGCAACCGATAAGGTAGTTTGTGTGTCAGAATCAAAAGAACTCCATGTTGTTCCACTGTTAGTAGAAATCATCCATTGGATGTTACCCACACTGCCAGTTGCTAATGATAAATTCAATCTGCTTCCCACACATGTTGTTAAAGCAGGTGTTAAAGTACCCACGGCTGATAAAGCTGTTGCTTTTGAAAGCACAGCAAGTTCTTGTAAAGATACTGTTGCGGAAGTAGCATTGCCACATTGTCCTCCACCCGTAACTACAACTCTATATCTTGTTCCAGTTATTGGTAGCGCTGTTGTAGTTCTTGTAATAACTAAGTTAGCGCTAGTTACACCTGAGTAATTAGTGTTATTTACTAATGGAGTCCATGAAGTAGAACTTGAAGGTAGAGTACCTGCTTGAGTAGACCATTGGTAAGTGGCATTAGCTGTAGTCGCAGCAACAATTGAAATTGTAGCTGTAGCATTTACTGATTTACAAATAGTTGCATTTACGGCATCAGTAACAATTACTGTTGCATTAGTGATTAATGGATTAGCGTCATTACAATCAGAACCAGCCGAAGTAGTTGAATATCCTCTTGGAGTAGCCCCATAACATAATAATTCCGCAGAACCAACCGTATATCCATCACTATCAGCATCTACATAAAAGCTTCCAGTTCTCCATTTTGTTGCATCATTATCATCACAATCCGTATTATTAACTGAATATCCTGATGGTGGTGTAGAAGCATTTACCGCGCACAAACTAACTTCTCTTCCCTCTCCATAACCATCACCGTCTATATCAACATAAAAATCATAACTTGCATGCTTAGTTGCGTCAGTATCATCACAATCAGTTCCTGAAGAAGCAACTGAATATCCTGATGGAGTTGAAGCGCCATAACATAATGAAACTTGCGAACCTACTGTATAACCATCCCCGTCAGCATCTGCATAGAAGCTTCCTGTGCGCCATTTTGTTGCATTCGTAGCATCACAATCTGTATTATTTGTTACATAAGCAGCACTTGGTGGTGTTGACGCATTAGCAGCACATAAACTTATTGCGCTTCCTGCTCCATAGCCATCACCGTCTGTATCTGCATAGAAATTGTAACTTGCATGCTTAGTTGCGTCAGTATCATCACAATCTGTATTATTTGTTACATAAGCAGCACTAGGTGGTGTTGACGCATTAGCAGCACATAAACTTACTGCGCTTCCTGCTCCATAGCCATCACCGTCTGTATCTGCATAGAAATTATAACTTGCATGCTTAGTTGCGTCATTATCATCACAATCAGTTCCTGATGAAGCAACTGAATATCCTGTTGGAGTTGAAGCGCCATAACATAATGAAACTTGCGAACCTACTGTATAGCCATCTCCGTCAGCATCTACATAGAAGCTACCATTTCTCCATTTTGATGCATTCGTAGCATCACAATCTGTATTATTTGTTACATAAGCTGCACTTGGTGGTGTTGACGCATTAGCAGCACATAAACTTACTGCGCTTCCTGCTCCATAACCATCACCATCTGTATCTGCATAGAAATTATAACTTGTATAAATAGTAGCGTCAGTTGGATTACAATCGGTATTATTTGTTACATAACCTGTAGGTTGTGTACATGCTTGTTGCGAAACAGCAGCATTTCCATAACCATCACCGTCAGTATCTTGATAATAAGTAACAAGAGGAAGAACGGTAGCCGTTACAGGTGTTCTTGTAGCTGACTCACAAACTTCATCAAACGTTAAGTTATGGAAACAGTTTGTTGTATTAGCGGTAGTTGTCACTGCACCAGTAAGATTAGTAACATTACCCGTTAAGCTAATAGCTCCAGTTGTTGGATAAGTAATAGCAGTTGTACTGTTTCCTAATGTATTAGTCGTTGTTGCTAAACCATACGTAGCGACTAATCTATATCCTGTTCCTATAGGAATATTATAGTTAAGTGTTACATTTTGTGCAGTTGTTCCTATAGTTCCTGTTACTAATGTTGGGGTAAATGTTACTGGAGCAGTTCCTGAAACTACATTCCCTGTAGCATCAAATAAGGTAACCGTTATAGGCGTAAGTGCGGTAGTATTTTTTGGATAAACAGTAACTGTTTTTAATTTTACTTTATTAGTAACATCAAATGCAATACCACTAAACAAAGCAGAAGAAGCGGCAGTTCCAGTAAATGTCGTTACACCTGCACTACCTGTAGATGCGCTTGAAGAAGACACATGGTAAGTAGTTGTTGCAGCTACAGTAGGACTATAAGAAGCTCCTGTTGCTACTAAATTACCTCCAGTTGCTGCATCATACCAATTTAAAGTTGTGCTACCAGCAGCGTTTAATGTCACTGAACCTGATGCACATACTGTATTACCAGTTGTAGTAGCTACCGATTGAGAAACAGTTACCGCAACTGTAGTTGATGTTCCTGTGCTTGATGAACAAGTAACATTACATCTGTATGATGTAGCAACAGCAGGTGAAGCTACATAGGTAGCTGCAGTAGCTCCAGATATGTTAACCCAAGTAGTACCACTATCTACAGAACTTCTCCATTGGTAGGTTAATCCAGCACCTGTTAAACCTGTTAAACTTAATGTAGTAGATTGTCCTGCACATAAAGTACTTAAACTTGCAACAGCAAATGGTGCAGGAGTACCTGTACAAGCAACACCACTAGCAAAAGCGAAATTACCTAAGAAACCACCTGTTTGAGCAGTTGTTAAATTCAATGTATTAGGTGTTCCAGCGGTAAATGTTGTAGCAGAAGCAGGCGTACTTACAATATCATAAGTTCCTTGATCTGCCGCTGCATGAACAAGAATGTTTGACGCCGTTACCTCTGGATTTGAACCTATTTTAACATTATATCCTGTAAAAGTACCTGCTGTACCTACTCTTGCAACTTTCCATCTGTTAGCACTTAAACCAGAAGCATTAGCTGTGTTTACACTACCAGAGTTCGTATCAAAGGCTTCAGCCATTAATTCAACACCTCCTGTTGATGAAATAGAAATTGGAAGGTATTTACCATTTTTACCAGTAGGGAATAATCTATACTGATTAATGTTTGCATCACTTTTATTAGCATGGTAACATGGTCCATCGATATATGATGTTGCGCTACCACCAGTAAAGGCACCACCAAAGATTGGTCCTGTAACATCCGCAACTCCACAATACATAGGATATGCAGCGGAAGTATAAAGAATTCCGTTCGTTAAAATAACCCCAAGAACAGCTCTAAAATTAGGCACCTGTAATGTAACACCAGCAGGGCTTGTATTGTTAACAGTTAAAGAAGATACCGCACCTGTCGGTGAATTTGAAGTCAACGAATACTGGTCATTTCTCCAAATCCCTGTTCCTGAAATAGTTTGCGCAAGGGAAGTTGGGACGGCAACCCCATTAATAAAGTTTCCTAAATATAAAGGAGAAGTAGCTATTGGTTGTAAAAACGAACCATTATTAACTATGTTACCCCCTACATAATAGGTATTATTACCATTTAATTTTTTCAAAGTACTACCGGCAGTAATCGTAAGTTGATTTTGAACGTTAATAGTTCCTAAGCCAGTATTTGTTCCGAAGTTTGATGTACTCATAAATCTATTATCACCATCAGGAGCATCTATAGTAAGATTTCCAAGAGAGAACATACCATTTGAAGTCCAAAAAACACAGTTAAAACCATTAGTTAAAACTGATCCTTTTTGAGTAGAAACACCGTCACCAATTTGCAAGGTGTGGTTTAAACCTGCTGCATAATTCGACCCGCTGTATACAAACGATCCACTACTAATTGCAGTGTCTGGATAAACATTAAATACTAGTGGTGTTGGAGCTCCAGACTGAATAGGTGAAGAAAATGTTATTTTGGCACCATCAACAGCTGCGATAAATGTTCCTGGCAACAATCCTGTTCCTGAAACTGGCATTCCATTTAACAAAGCAGCATTAGCCGCAGGTAAAATTACATTTGAAGTACCAACAGTAAATGAAGGCATTGATAAAGTCACTTCAGCGGTTGCCGGTGATGGTGTCAAACCTGAAACTGGTAGTGATAAATTAAGTCTTACGTTCGATTGCGTAGCATCAGAACCAGCAACATATGAAGTAATTGTGGTCCCTGCCTGAATACCTGGTCCAGAAATACCTGAGCCATTAGAAATTAAAGCATTGTTAGCATTTGGCGCTAACACTACAGAAGACACTCCATTTTGCATAGCAGAAAAAGTTAATGACGCTCCAGATGCAATAGCTGCAGTAGTATTGATACTCAATCCAAGCGTATATGGAGTAGTTGCAAACTGATTTACCGCTGTAACGCTTGTAACCGTTGTTCCTGTAGCAATACCAGTACCAGAAATAGTTTGTCCTACATAATAGTAATTAGGGTTAGCCATAACTATGGTAGAGGAATTGGTTGTTGTAGCTCCACTAGTATTAGATGTAAAAGTACCATTTGATGGCGTTACTACATTAACACTTGAAGCAGAGGTAACAGCAGTAGAAGTACCTTCATTTATTAATGGGTCAACAATTGTTATTTTACCACCTGTTAAAGCTAAATTGGAAGTATCAATTTTACAAGATGAAACCCCATAAGCAACTGAAGTAGCTGCATTACCACCATTATTACTATCAATAATAATATCTCCACCTGTTTGGTTAAAAGTACTATTCAATTTATGAGCTACAAAACCATTCACTTTCAAAGTCCCCGAAGTCATTGTATGTGTACCATAATTAATGAAAGCGTTATTGTTGTTGGTGCATCCTACAGTCATTGTACCGCCATTATTGGTCAAAGTACCTCCGCTATTGATAACGACACTTGCAGCATCTGCAGTTGCAGCTACAGTAACCGTTGCTCCACTGGCAATAATAACATTATTAGTACAAGAAGGCACTACACCTCCAACCCAGGTTGCTGCTGTATTCCAATTGCGATCACCCCCAGTTACGGTAGATGTTATCGTATTTGAAGATGAAATTTTTGAACCATCACTGACTCCTATATACAAGGGAGCAGCAATCATATTTGCTAAAGGCAAATCTGTTCTTACAACAAACGGTTGTTCTGTTCCTGCTTGGTGTGTACCGGCAAGTGCCGAGTTGAAGTTCATCAATCTAGAAGAACCGTCAATGGCTTGGTAAGCACCAGGAGCATTAACCATCACTCTATGATTTGTGCTGGTAGTATACGTTAAAGGAGTACCTGTTATCACAGATGAATTTGGCGTAGTAACCGACCAATTCCCATCATATCTATTATTAATAGTATATCCACCATCAGCAACAGACAAACTACCTGTAGTTGTGCTGGCATCAGTATAGGTTATGGCTACCTCACCAGCAGTTGTTGGGTTACTATTTGGCAATAAATACACACTTCTATTAAAATTAGTACCACTAATAAAAGGATACAAATAAGGTTTACTATTGTTGCTGATGCCAGGATATTCATTTCCTGCCTGTACAGTATCATTATTGGCAGACGACATCCACTTTGACACGGTGCCACTCGTAAATCCATACCCAGAAGGAACAGATATACCTGAAGCTATCAATTGTCCAAAATTTCCAAGAATTAATCTTTTACCAGTAGCAATACTAACTCTACCGCTTGTTAATACTAGTCCACTTTTAATTCTAATGGCATCAGCATTCCAAATTACGTTTGGAGAGGCAGTAGCCGTGTTGGTAACTTCTAAACTTGATAAAACATTAGCAACATTACTACTAGTATTTACCCCTGCTGCAGAACCACCAATAAAACCAGCTGGGTCAACAGTTACTGTTTGTAGTGTTGATCCGTTCAGGTTTAATCTACCAAATAAATTGGAGCCCAATTGGCTATCAAATCTTGCATTTGCACCTACAGTGAAATCGTGACCTACTTTTAGATATTTACCATTGGTTCCATCGTGATTATTAAATCGAGCACCGCTAGCAGCAATATTTACATCATTATTCACTCTAAACTCATCTACAACGGTGCTAATTGCAAATTGTAATAAAGTATTGGTACCAGCAAAAATTAAATCTTCACAACCAGAATATCTTGAGTCAACCATTACTACTTCAGCATTGTCATCAAGAACAGCACTGTCAGCAGGAGTTGGAACTTTACCACCATTCCATGTTCCTGGTTGAGACCAAAGCCCTGATCGTGCACAAGTGATTTCTTCAGGTGTTCTTGAAGTAAGTGAAATATTATCAATAGCCGTCGGTGGAAGTGTTGCTGTACTTGTACTATTTGTCCATACAAAAATCAATCGGAAAGAAGTTCCAGCGAAAGATTTAGGTATAAAAGCGGTAGTTTTTGTAGTAGCTACCTGTGGATTGGAGTTGAAAGAGATCAAAGTTGCACCCGACCAAACAGTTGTTGGTGCAACTAGGTATGTAAAAGGTGAAGTTACCTGAGTATCTGTACCTGTAACTGTTTGAGAAGTTGGAGCAACAAATACTTGCCATCCACCACCAGAAGCAGGAGCCGATTTTACATCAAATGTCAACGTCATTGCTGTTTCGTTAGCAGGAACAGTAGTTATATCTCTGTAAAAATAAACCGTTCTATTAGTAGGATATCCAGCATAAGAGTTGGTTATTCCATTATCATTTGACACATAAGCTGCATTACCAGAAATTGCTGATGAAGTTGCCGAAAATGTTAATGTTTGTGCAACAGCTGCTGCACCAATTGTTGCTTGAGACAATCCTAATGTTGTTCCATTAATACTAGCAACATAGGTATTGGCAGCTATAATATTAGCTATTGGAGCAATCGCCATACCCACAGAAATATTTGGGTTGGGATTTGCAGCAAGCGTAATTGTATAAGAACCTAATGCAATTGACGTTGTAGTCAACTGAGCAATTCCCACACTGATACCACCAGCAAACATACCAAAACCAAGAGTAGCACCAGTAGTTGAAATGGTTGCAGGTTGTGATAATGTTAATGTTGTGCCACTAATAGCTGAAACAAAGGTTTTATCAGGAATTCCTGAACCATACACTATTTGGCCTACTGTTATACCTGCATTTGCAGCAGTTAAGGTCACTGTTGCAGAACCAGATGTTACGTTACCTGTTTGTGAAGTTCCAGATGCCGCTGTTCCAACAGCCCACTTCACAGGACTCACACCCTGATTAGCTACTGTCCAACCATTGGCAGCAAAAGTTGATCCGTTGGAGAAGTTACCATCACCTGATGGTATTCTTTGGGTTTGTGCTTGTATGCCTGTTACAGTAAACAATAGCATCAAAACCATCAATACAAAACCATTTGTTTTAGGTTTTTTTTCTAAGAGCTTTACGCTAAACAACGAAAGATGCTCAAAAGAACTTTTTAAAGAGTAGTTGATAAACATAATTATATGAAATTGATTAATAAATAAGTTATGAAAAGTAAATGTATAAATATAACACATGCCATTTTTGAATATACTTTCAAATTTAAGGAATTTTAAAAGATATATATTTAAATAGAAGCTCTGTAAAGCTATCTATATATGGAAAGTTTTAAAAAAAATATTTTTTATACTCTTTTTTTAAAAAACTATTCAACCGCGAAAAATGATTTGAATTTGTATGAAAATGATATTCAAATGTAGAGCATTTGACTAATTTATAAAATAGTTTTTTGTCAGAATATCAAGAAGTTGTCTTTTTTATGGATAATTTATAAAGAAATATAAATACAAAAAAGACAACCTATAATTACAAATTAATAAAAAATTAAAGTATGGCTCGAAATAATAATTAACTAGTTCTAAATAATCATAGATATTCCAAAGTTCGCTCTAAAGCCATTCCTCTCGAACCTTTTATTAGCAAGTTTTTGTTTTCTAGTTTTATTGAAGTTAAAAACTGAGTAAATTCATCAAAAGTGTTGTGAAAATGGAAGTTGGCATTTTGGATTTTATTTGCGAAAAAATATTTTCCAACAAAGTGACATTCTAAGGAACTGTTATCCTTTAAAAAATCGACTATGGCTTTGTGTTCTTCTAAGCTTTCTAGGCCTAACTCATACATATCGCCAATGATCACCATTTTATTGTCTTTATCTAGCTGGATAAAGTTTTCTAAGGCTACTTTCATACTACTTGGATTAGCATTATAAGCATCTAGAATAATTTCATTTGTACTTTTTATCAATAATTGTGACCGATTATTTTCGGGGACATAACTCTCAATAGCTGTTTTAATATCATTAGTGGGAATTTCAAAATAATTTCCAATAGTTATTGCTGCATTAATATTATTAGCATTATAAAGCCCAATTAAACGAGAATTAATTTCAACATCCATGGTAACTATTTTTACAAATGGATTTGCAGTAATACTATCTATGTAAACATTTGCAGTGGTCTCGTTTTGACTAAATGTAATTCTTTTAAAATTAATAGTTTTAGCGTTTTGGATTTCATCGTCCAGATTTACAAAAACTGATTTATGGTTTTCTTTTAGAAAAGTGTACATTTCACTTTTACCTTTTATCACCCCCTCTACTCCGCCAAAACCTTCAAGATGGGCTTTACCAAAATTAGTTATATATCCATAATCTGGCTGCGCTATTTCACACAAAAATTCAATTTCTTTTTGATGATTAGCCCCCATTTCAACAATTCCTAATTCTGTTTCTTTTGTGAACGACAATAAAGTTAAAGGAACACCAATATGGTTATTTAAATTGCCAATGGTGGCCGTTGTTCTATACTTTTTTGACAACACCACATTAATTAGTTCTTTAGTAGTTGTTTTACCATTACTTCCTGTCAAAGCAATAATTGGAAGTTTCAAAAATTGTCGGTGATACTTTGCCAACTCTTGAAGTGCTTTCAAACTGTCTTCTACTAAGATGGTTCTATCATCTATATAATATTTTGGATTATCAATTACTACATAACCTGCCCCTTTTTCTAATGCTTCTTTGGCAAATGTGTTCGCATCAAAACGTTCCCCTTTTATGGCAACAAAAAAAGAATTGGGCTGAATGTTTCTAGTATCTATGGAAACGTTATTGCACTTTAAAAATAAATGATGTATGTTTTGAATTGTCATCTTCAGTGGGTTTAAAATAAAAAAGCCCTTAAAATTAGGGCTTTTTTGGTATTATTTAAAAACTAAAATTAATTTCTAGCTCTTTTTTTCTTATCTGCTTTTGGTCCAACTCTAGACATTGCACATCTAAATCCAATAAAATCAGTAGCTATATCTTGTGGAAAATACCTTCTTTGTGCTGGGTCTAACCAATAGGCTCTGTCTCTCCAAGAACCACCTTTATATACTCTTACATCATTATTGACTAAAGTAGTTCTTTTGTTTGATTTGTCATATTTCTTAACCATGTTTCCTAAACTATCTGTAGAAACATTATGTTTAGGAGAGTCATACATTCTCTGGTCATCTCTTAATTTTCCTTTTTCATCACCTTCTTCGGAAGCACCAAATTTGAAGTATCTAGTTGATTGTTTGTCACCATCACGATAATTTCTATTGTCAGATTTATCAAAGTTTTGTCTTAAATAAGTTTCTTTATCATCTACAGGAACTTGGGCTATTTCTCCAGGCAAGTTTCTTGCTACAATTTTCCCATTAGATAAAGTGTCAAATTTTTGTGTTTCACTAGTTACTAATTCTACTTTACCATCTTCACCAATTTTATCTTTCATGTAAACATTACCTCTGTAGTAATTGAAATCATTTGCTTCATCATCTACAATCGGTCTGTAAACATCCGCAACCCATTCGGCTACGTTTCCTGCCATATCATATAATCCGAAATCATTTGGTGGATATGATTTTACTTTATTAGTAATATCAGCACCATCATCAGACCAACCAGCTATTCCGCCGTAATCACCTTTTCCTTGCTTGAAGTTAGCCAATTGATCTCCTCTAAATTGTCTTTTTCCTGATCGGGTGTAACTTCCAGACCAAGGATATTTCTTTTGCCCTTTGTATGAATTATACTCTCTCTGACCTACATCAGATGCTGCCGCATATTCCCACTCTGCTTCTGTTGGCAATCTGTATTCTGGTGGAATTAATCCAGAACTTCTTTGTGCGTAAACATTTTTTGGACTATTTCCTTGTGTATTAGTAGACCCCGCTGTTTTTGGAGCTGCACCTGGTTTTTGACCTCTTTTTAAAACAAGTTTATCGTCTCCACCTTTTGCAGTAGAAGGAGAAGCAAGATAGGCATTTGTGCTAAAAACTTTATCAGCAGTCATATCTGTAACTTTAGCGTCTTTCTTCAAATATTTTTGTGTCTCAAGGATATTCTCATTTACACGATCTGTTCTCCATTTGGCAAACTCAGTCGCCTGTATCCAACTTACACCAACCACAGGATATTCTGCATAGGCAGGATGTCTTAAATAGTTTTCTGTCATTGTTTCATTATAACCCAATCTATTTCTCCAAACTAAAGTATCTGGAGACGCTCCTTCATAAATATTTTTATAATTCTCTTGATCTGGAGGAAAAACTGTTTTTAACCAGTTAAGGTACTCCATGTACATCATGTTAGTAACTTCTGTTTCGTCCATGTAGAATGACATCACATGTTGTTGATTTGGAGTATTATTCCAATCATGCATTACATCGTCAGCTACTTTACCCATAGTAAATGTTCCTCCTTCAACCATAACTAACCCAGGGCCAGTGGCTTGTTTTTTGAAATTTGAGGCATATTGAAATCCTCCTTTTTTATCATTAATCTTCCATCCAGTGGCTTGAGAAGCACCTTTTGAATTGGACTTTTTACTACAATTAGTAAAACCAACCATTATAACTAATGATAGTACTAATTTTACAGCAATAATTTTGTTTACTTTCATACTTTTAAGTAGTAATAAATTAGTTGCGCAATATAAGAATTAAGCCTTAAACTGCAACATTTTTTTAAATTAATAGTAAATTTGCCTTTTGATGGCTCATTTGATATACAACGCAAAAATAATAGTTTTATTGTATTTTGCTTCAAAAAAAAAAATTTTTTGCAATTTTATACTAATTCAATGAAATTTACGTTTACTGTTCACCATGAAAAAGATTATTACAATTTACTTTTTTGTTTTTAATATACTCTTTGTTTTTTCTCAAGACCGAGCAAGCGTTACATTGAATTGGACTGAAAAAAAAGAATTGGCTTATGGAAAAACCTCCTATAATATTCCTCAGTTTGACATCTTAAATCTTCAGTTTGATGGCTATGCCAGAACTTTAAAATATTGCTCGAGAGTAAAACTTAATGGCTTAGCAAATGAAAGTGGCTTTCAATTATCCAATGTTGTTTATGAACCAATTCTAGAAAGTCAACTAGGTGATTTAGCAGTAAAAGAAATTCCAACTTCCTTAAAATATTCCTTTAAAAATATCATTGCTCGTGATATATATTACGGACAAATTACAATATCTCCCATAATTAAAGAAGGGAATTCATTTAAAAAATTAATTTCATTTAGTTATTCCTTATCACAAAACCTACCTAATAGCGTTCAAAAAACTTCAAATAATGTAAACAGTATTGAAAATTCAGTTTTAAGCACTGGAAAGTGGTATCGTTTTTACGTTGAAACTTCTGGCGTATATAAAATAACCAAAGGGTTTCTTCAAAGTTTAGGATTGGACACTAATGTTGACCCTAGAAAGATTAAAATCTACGGGAACGGTGGGAGAATGTTACCACTTTTAAATTCAACAGCCTATCCTTCAGACTTAGAAGAAAATGCTATTCAATTTATAGGAGAAAATGATGGTGTTTTTGATAGTTCAGATTATATTCTTTTTTATGCTGAAGGACTTGACAATTGGAATGATGATTATAAATCAAACCTAAATATATATGATGACAAATCTTATTATTATGTAACAACCACCGGCGATGCTGGTAAAAGGATTACTGATATGTTGCAGCCAACAGAAAACCCTACGACCACTATAACAACTTTTGATAATTACCAATTTTATGAAAAAGATAAAATAAACCTAGAAAAATTAGGAAGAATTTGGTTTGGAGAAGATTTCAGTTTTAATAACGAACAAGAATTTAAATTCAAAATCCCTAATTTAGTTGCATCATCTCCAATACAGTTAGCTGTTCATGTTGCTTCAGTAGCAAGAACAAATTCTAAATTTAAAATTGAAGCTAATAGTCAATTAGCTGGAAATATAGATATTAGTGTGCCTAGTGGTACTTCTACTGCAAAAATTGGGGAGAAAATACTAATTTCTACTAGTACTTGTTCCACCGAAGATGTAACAGTAAAAATAACTTTTGACAATCTGGGTGTTCCAAGTGCAAAAGGATATTTAGATTTTATCAACATCAAATCGACTTGTAACTTAAAAGGATTTGACAAGCAATTTAGATTTCAATATAACCAAGCAATTTCAAATTTTGAAATTGGAGAATACCAAATTTCTAATGCTTCAAATATTACCCAAGTATGGGACATCACAGATATTTATAATATTACAAAAGTAGAAAATAACAATCAAAGTGTTTTTTCATTCAAATCTACCCTTGGTGAAATCCGAAAATATATTGCTATTAGTAATGGCGATTATTTAAACCCATTAAAAGAATCAAAAACAAAATTGGTTAACCAAAACTTAAAAGGCAACATCTTTACTAATTCACAAGGACAATTTCAAGATATTGATTATTTAATTATAACACCTAAATTTTTAAATGTGCAGGCTGAAAAACTAGCCAACTTTCATAGAAATAATTCTAATATGAGTGTGAGAGTTGTAAATTTAGAAGACATATATCAAGAATTTTCTTCAGGAAAACAAGATATTGGCGCTATTAGAAACTTTGTTAAATATGTTTATTTCAATGCTTCTTCAACAAACAAACGTGTTAAATATTTGAATGCTTTTGGAGATGCCTCTTATGATTTTAAAGATAGAGTTTCCAACAACACTAATATTGTTCCAATATACCAAGCTTTAAATAGTTTTACAGAAGATGAGGGGTCTTTTGCTTCTGATGATTTTTACGGCATGATGGATAATGATGAAGGCAGAATGGATTTTGGAACATTTACTTCCAATAGTAGTCTATACACGAACTTTGACTTGGGAGGAATAGATATTGCCGTTGGCAGAATGATTGTTAGTACTACACAGCAAGCCGAGGAAATGGTCAACAAAGTTATAGAATACCATGATATTAAATCTTATGGAAGCTGGAGAAACAACTACGTTTGTATTGCAGATGACCCTTCAACGGAAAAACCAGCTGATAAATTTTTACAATATTATCAAAACAGATTAGCCAATAAAATAGCTACCGAAAAACCATTTATCAACGTAAAAAAAATACTTTTAGACTCTTATCAACAAGAAACCTCTGCTGGTGGAAAACGTTACCCTAAAGCAAGAGAAGAAATTTTTACAGCATTTGAAAAGGGAGCTTTGGTTTTTAATTATTTAGGACATGGTGGTCCAGAAGAACTAGCAGAGGAAAGAATATGGGAAAATTCAGATGGGCAAAATTTAAATAACAGGTATAAATACCCATTGTTTATCACTATAACCTGTGACTTTTCAAGATTTGACAATCCTTACAGACCCACTGCAGGCGAATTCACTTACTGGAACCCTAAAGGTGGTGCAATCTCAATGATAACCACCATTCGATCTATAAATCAAGGTGCTGCACAAAATTTTAATGATACACTAGCACAATTTCTTTTCCCCTTTGGAAGTGATCAATATTACTCAATGGCAGATGCGCTGAGACTTGCAAAAAACACTAGCCCAAACACAGCAACAAATGTAGTTTTTTATCTTGGTGATCCTGCTATAATGCTAGCAATACCAAGACCTAAAATTGTACTTACAAAAGTTAATGAAATGCCTGTAACAGGCCCAATAGATGATTTTAAATCTTTGGCTTATGTTAAACTTTCTGGTGAAGTTCTAGATGAAAACAATAATTTATCTACACTATACAACGGTGATTTAACAGTAAATATTTTTGATAAAAAAATCACATTAACCACACTAAGAAATGATGGAGCAGATGCAATAAACGAAGCAGGACAAACAGCTACAAATATGTCATTTAATATTTTAGGAGAAACTATTTTCAGAGGGAACGCTTCCGTAACTAATGGGAAATTTGAATTTGGTTTTGTAGTGCCAAGAGACATTCGAATACCAGTGGAAAAAGGAAGAATTAGTTTTTATTCTAAAAAAAATCAAATGCTTTTAGATAAAACAGGATACAATACCGATATTAAAATTGGCGGCATAAATACCAACGCTGTAGCAGACAACATAGGTCCAAAACTAAAATTATACATGAATGACGAAACTTTTGTCAATGGCGGAATAACGAATGCAGCGCCTTTTTTATTAGCCCAACTAGAAGACGAACATGGAATAAATACCGCTAGTGGGATAGGCCATGATATTATAGGCATTCTTGATGGTGATGAAACAAAGCCCTACATTATGAATGATTATTACCAAACAGAATTAAATGATTATACCAAAGGAAGAGTTTACTTCCCGTTAAGAAATTTAGCGGTTGGTTTACACACGTTAACATTTATTGCATGGGATGTGTACAACAATAAAGTTACTGCAGACATACAATTTGTTGTTGTAGGAGATGAGAATATCGCACTTGATCATGTCTTAAATTATCCAAATCCATTTGTAAGTTACACCGAGTTTTGGTTCTCACATAACAGACCATTTGAACCCTTAGAAGTACAAGTGCAAGTGATGACCATTACTGGCAAAATTGTATGGACCAAAAACCAAATAGTAACAACAGATGGTTTTCTTTCTAGAGACATTACTTGGGATGGCAAAGATGATTTTGGAGACCGAATTGGCAAGGGAGTTTATGTTTATAAACTGACTGTAAAGTCGACTTTAACGAATAAAAAAGCAGAAAAAATAGAAAAACTTGTTATCCTTTAGGAAAATACTATATTTGTTAACTTTTATCAATACTGAGAATGAAAAAAATTGTCATACTATTCATTTTAATAGCATCAAACCAAAATACTTTTGCCCAACAAGATAGTCGAGTAATAACTACTGGTGTTCCATTCCTGTTAGTAGCAGCTGATGCTCGTGCTGCTGGTATGGCTGATCAAGGTGTTGCCACTTCCTCTGATGCTTTTTCTCAACAATGGAATCCTGCAAAATATGCTTTTGCACAAGACAAACAAGGGTTTACTGCTAGTTATACACCCTACTTAACAGATTTGGTAAATGATATTTCTTTAGGACAAGCTACTTATTACAATAGAATAAATGAAAGAAGTTCTTTTGCCTTTAGTTTGCGTTATTTTGGGTTGGGTGAAATTGAATTAAGACAAAATGCTGATGATCCAGCTCAAATTGTAAAACCAAACGAATTAGCATTAGATGGCTCCTATTCCTTAAAACTAAGTGAACGATTTGCCATGGCAGTTGCTGGAAGATATATCCGTTCAGCATTAAGAATACCTTCAAACGATTCTGGTGACACTAAACCAGCAAGCACTTTTGCTGTTGATATTGCTGGTTTTTATCAAGGGGAAGAAACTGCTTTTGCAGACTTTAATGGTAGATTACGTTTAGGTTTCAACTTTCAAAATATGGGACCAAAAATAAATTACGATGCTGGTGCCTCAGATGATAACAGCGCCAACTTTATCCCAGCCAATATGAAAATTGGCGGAGGTTATGATTTTATTTTTGATGATTATAATAAAATTTCTGTAAGTGTTGAGTTTGCAAAACTTTTAGTACCCACACCTCAAAGTGCTGATTTAAATGGAGACGGCTTAATAACCACTGCTGATGAAATTAATTTGAGAAATCAAAACAATATTGATTACAACAAAGTAAACTGGGTTTCTGGTATGTTTAAATCTTTTGGAGATGCACCAGGAGGTTTTAGCGAAGAATTAAAAGAATTTACCTATTCTGTTGGAACAGAATATTTATACCAAGATTCTTTCGCTTTGCGTTTAGGTTATTTTCATGAAAGCCCTATAAAAGGAGCTAGAAAATTTTTCTCTTTAGGAGCAGGTTTTAAATATAATGTGGTTAAAGTAGATTTTTCATATTTATTCTCAGCTTCAAAAGTAAAAAACCCATTAGAAAACACCTTACGATTCTCACTAACGTTTAACTTTGGTGATAAATACGATGATTATTAATAGCTAAACAAATAAAATAAATATCCAAATCTCTTTTAGAAATTTGGATTTTTTTTCCTCAATAATGAAATAACCACTTCGAAAAATTCAATTAAAACTGTAACTCGAAAACATGGTTATTCCATTTTCAATAAAAAAATAGACAATTCGAATGAAAGAAATAAACATTAATGCTTCGTTTGCCGTTTACGAATCAATAGCTGAACTACCAATTGAAATTCAGTCATTAATGCAACAAGCCATCGCTATACGAAAAAAAGCATATGCACCCTATTCTAAATTTAGAGTAGGAACTGCTATTCTTTTAGATAATGGCCATATAGTTTTGGGATCTAATCAGGAAAATGCGGCATACCCTTCTGGTCTTTGCGCAGAGAGAGTGGCTATTTTTCAAACTGGCGCCATTTATCCAGATGCTAAAATTATAAAAATGGCAATAACCGCCGCTTCAGACACCAATAAAACTAGATCACCAATTCCACCATGTGGCGCTTGTAGGCAATCTATTTCAGAATATGAATGTAAACAAAACACACCTATCGAAATCTATTTTATGGGCGAAAGCGGTGAAGTCTACAAATCAGCTTCTATTGAAAATTTATTGCCATTAAGTTTCGATAAAAACTTCTTGTAAATTTGATATTAAGAGGAGAATGACCTTTAGAAATTCAGAGTTTTTTTAATCAAATTAGCGAAAAATAGCATTTTTTTTATCTATAGTTGAAAAGTCAAGATAATAGTTAAATTTACTGCTTTTAAATTTTACTTCTTAAAGGGAATGTTTTACTTTTGCATTTCGCAAATTTATTTATAAGTCAACTATTCTGCGTTGAATAATAATTAAGAACCTAATAACACTTTAGCAAAAGTAACAAATGAAAGAAGTAACAAAAGAAGTTTATTTAAAGTGGTATGAAGATATGCTGCTTTGGAGAAAATTTGAAGACAAACTTGCAGCTCTTTATATTCAACAAAAAGTTAGAGGATTTCTTCACTTATATAACGGACAAGAAGCCGTATTAGCGGGTGCTTTACACGTTATGAATTTGGGTGGAAAAGACAAAATGATTACAGCCTATCGAAATCACGTGCAGCCAATCGGAATGGGTGTTGATCCAAGAAAAGTAATGGCTGAACTATTAGGAAAAGTTACAGGAACTTCCAAAGGAATGGGTGGTTCAATGCACATCTTTTCTAAAGAACACGGATTTTATGGAGGTCATGGTATCGTTGGGGCACAAATTCCAGTAGGTGCGGGTATGGCTTTTGGTGATAAATATTTCGAAACTGGTGGTGTAACCCTAACCTATTTTGGTGACGGTGCTGCACGCCAAGGATCGCTTCACGAAGCATTCAATATGGCTATGTTATGGAAATTACCGGTAGTTTTCATATGTGAAAACAATGGATATGCTATGGGGACTTCAGTTGAAAGAACTGCCAATCATACTGATATATGGAAATTAGGATTAGGATATGAAATGCCATGCGGACCTGTTGACGGGATGAATCCAGTAAAAGTTGCCGAAGCTATGCATGAAGCTATGGAAAGAGCACGACGTGGTGACGGACCAACTTTCTTAGAAATGAAAACGTATCGTTATAGAGGGCACTCTATGTCAGATGCCCAATTATACCGCTCGAAAGACGAAATAGAAGAATACAGAAAAATTGACCCAATCACTCAAGTATTGGACATCATAAAAGAAAAAAAATATGCTACCGATGCTGAAATTGAAGTTATTGATGAGAGAGTAAAGGATTTAGTAGAAGAATGTGCCACATTCGCTGAAGAATCTCCTTTCCCAGAAGTACAACAATTATATGATGTTGTTTACGAACAAGAAAATTATCCTTTCATCCCACATAGATTATAATTATGGCAACAAAAATTACAATGCCTCGTTTGAGTGATACTATGACTGAAGGTACTGTCGCAACTTGGTTAAAAAAAGTTGGTGATACGGTAAAAGAAGGAGATATTTTAGCAGAAATCGAAACTGATAAAGCTACTATGGAGTTTGAATCTTTCAATGCTGGTACTTTATTGTATATAGGCATTAAGGAGGGTGAAACAGCAGCTGTTGATTCTCTTTTAGCCATCATCGGAAAAGAAGGTGAAAATATTTCTGGAATAATTTCAGAAGGAGATGCCTCAACAGCAACTGAAACAAAATCAGAATCACCAATTCCAGTAGCACAAGCTCAACCAATAACCCAAAACCCGCAACCCGCAACCTCTTTACCAAAAGGAGTAATAGTGGTAACCATGCCTCGACTAAGTGACACAATGACTGAAGGAACGGTGGCAACTTGGTTGAAAAAAGTAGGTGATGAAGTAAAAGAAGGTGATATTTTAGCCGAAATCGAAACCGACAAAGCTACTATGGAATTCGAATCTTTTAATGCTGGAATACTATTATTTATTGGTATAACCGAAGGACAATCAGCACCAGTTGACAGTGTTTTAGCCATCATCGGACCTGCAGGAACAGATATTTCAGGTATAGCCGATAATTATAAAAAAGATGGAGCATCAATACCAACTGCCACTAATAGCGCTGTAGAAGTAATACAACCAACAACAGTTAACTCACAAACAACAACTGAAAACACCGAAAGAATTTTCGCTTCTCCATTAGCAAAACAAATTGCAAAAGATAAAGGAATTAATCTTTCTCAAATAAAAGGTTCTGGAGAAAACGGACGTATCACGAAAAGTGATGTCGAGAATTTCATTCCGTCAGTTTATGCTGCACCAAGTCAAACTAGTCAACCGACAACCGACAACGCGCAACCAAAAACTGATGTAAGACCATTTGTTCCAGCTGGAGAAACTATATCAGAAGTTATCAAAAATTCGCAAATGCGTAAGATTATTGCAAAACGTCTTTCTGAATCTATCTTCACCGCGCCACATTTCTATTTAACAATAGAAGTAGCAATGGACGAAGCAATTAGATCACGCGCTACTATTAACACTATTCCAGATACAAAAGTATCCTTCAATGATATGGTGATCAAAGCTTGTGCAATGGCGTTAAAAAAACATCCAAAAGTAAACTCACAATGGAGTGATGATGCTATTACTATTAACCATCACGTAAATGTTGGTGTAGCAGTAGCCGTTGAAGATGGACTAGTAGTGCCTGTTTTGCGTTTCACAGACCAAATGAGTTTATCTCAGATCGGTGGTAATGTAAAAGATTTAGCAATAAAAGCAAAAACTAAAAAATTACAACCAGCAGAAATGGAAGGAAGTACTTTCACGGTTTCAAACTTAGGAATGTTTGGTATTCAATCATTCACCTCAATTATAAACCAACCAAACTCTGCCATTCTATCAGTAGGTGCTATCGAAGAAAAACCAGTAGTAAAAGACGGTCACATTGTAGTCGGTAATACTATGACAGTAACACTAGCTTGCGACCACAGAACGGTAGACGGGGCTACAGGAGCACAATTCCTGCAAACATTGAGACAGTATTTGGAGAACCCTGTTACAATGCTAGCATAATAAGAAAAAATTAATATAACTAAGAAAACCCACTCAAATGAGTGGGTTTTCTATTAAAACTAAATATACAGTTAAAGTTATTATTAAAAAAATAACATGCTTACTATCCGTAAAAAGTTAAAACAAAAAGCCTTCATCAATTAAATAATGAGTTCTTAGAATCAAAACTCTTATACTGAACTTATTTCAGTTTGTTTTATATTAAAAATGCACGGTGCACCTATAAAAAAAGAACCCCAATCTTTTCAGATTAGGGTTTAAAGAATCTGAAACGAGTTCAGATTAAAAAAAGGCAGCGACATACTCTCCCACAAATTGCAGTACCATCTGCGCAGGCGGGCTTAACTTCTCTGTTCGAGATGGGAAGAGGTGAGCCCCGCCGCAA
>Ga0114958_10001236_pt1 | contig 20327 bp, 18 predicted proteins | sample C_130208_EF_Meta_FD_89577 | JGI IMG/M metagenome (GOLD analysis project Ga0114958, IMG submission 89577) | Freshwater microbial communities from Lake Croche, Canada to study carbon cycling - C_130208_EF_MetaG | ecosystem: Environmental > Aquatic > Freshwater > Lake | place: Lake Croche, Canada...
CCGGGCGTTACGTAGCCGGCAACGCGCTGCGGGTCACCTAGTTGTATTGCCACAGCAATCTTGTTTCCAGGAATAGCCAATGACGTGGTTGTGTTCGGCTGTCCCCACTGCGCACTGGTCACGGGTTGGCCGGCAGGAATGGCCGTAATGGCATTGAGTCCAGCGATGGGTGAAACATTGCTCAAGGCGCCGGTGGCAATAGCCACGCGGGGTACTTGCCGAAGTTCAAAAGCGCCAGCCTTCTGGGCGGCGGATCCACTTGTGCCCAGTTGGATTGCTGACTTGGTGTAAAGGACCTCAACAACTTCTTGACCCTTGCGGGCGCGGGAGTCAACGCCATTGACGTAGAGGATGACTAAGAGCACGCCCAGAAGTGCAGCGCCGGCGGCGGCAATAAGAAGTACGGTGCGGCGGGGCATATGAGTCCTTTTGGTGGGGGAGGTCCAAATGGCGTGTTTGTTGCCAAATGGTACCGCTCCCCTCTATCGGCCACCTGATCTGCGTACCTGAGGCCATATGTCCCTCAATTTCAGCAGGTTATGACAGCCCCTGCCTGCGCGCTGGTTAGCCAGCGCTAACGGTAGCCACTACCCGAGCCCGTTGGCTGGGTTCATTCCATACCGATGCGCTGATCCGAAGCGAGCGAGCCGCCAGAGTCAGCAAGCCGGTGGCCACCACCAGGGAGATCCATGCAAGTCCGCTGAGCTCGGTAAGGGTGAAGGCGATTCCAATGCCTGTTGTGGCCGCCGAGAAAATAACTGATTGCAGGGCCATGGTGCCAGGAGGGGCTGGCGTATCCCGTGGACCTAAGAGAAGTGCTCGGTGTGGACGGCGAACGGAGGCGCCCATGGCCAGGGCGGTAATCCATGCGATGCAGGTGCAAGCCGAAGCAAGAACGGCAATCACACTAGATGCCGATGGCCAGTGGGGAAGGCGTGCCAATCCAATGACGATCACCGGCAGTGAAGTCAGGCTCGCTACTTCGGCAACAAGTTGTGCTCGCCGCCAAAACCAATCTTGAGCCGGGGCAGGAAGGCCAGAAAGAAAGAGAGCGCCCGGTCCATCAAGACAAAAAGCATTGATAGCAAAAAGTAAGCCACTTCCGGCGGCAACCAATCCTGGTAGAAGCACGATCAACGAGATCTGACTGCCGGCAAGAAAAATCGTGAGCGTGGGGAGCAATGCAAGTAAGGCGACGCCACGACGCAGTGAGGGACTGCGCCACAGTCCCGCACGATCAATGCGTCGAGCCAGGGAACTAGCCGTGGTGACCTTGTTGTGTGACGCAGCGCGGGTGGCCTTTGGCTTACTTCGGTGACCTCGCTTGTCCGGTTGGCGCAAGGCCCACTGGCAGGCGAACACCGATGTTGCCAAGAAACCGAAGGTGCCGGCGATCAAGGTGGTGGTTCGAACTCCCCACACCAGCCAGTCGCCATTAGCCGCGCGAAGGGTCGCACCCAGGACCCAAATGGTTGGACTCCTATCGAGTGCGTTGGTGAGTAAACCGGCTTTGAAGATTGCCAAGAATCCGACGCTAACAACTGCGATGGTGAGCCAACTGAAAACGCGTCCACCAGTTGTTTGTCTAACGCCGATGACAATCCAGCCAATGGTTTGACCAAGGGTGGTAGCGAAGGCGATGAAAGCCACCACCGTCAAGGATGCAGCAAGACAGGCAATCCACGTCGATTGCGAAAGGTAACTCACAAGTCCTAAGGCGGCCAATACTTGAAAGAGCCAAGCAAGGTTCAGTGGCGTGAGCACCAGGGATGCAAATGTGGTGGTTCGAAACTGAATGGGAAATGCCACTAACTGGTCAGGGGGGTACAACTCATTTCCACCGCCGGCTGCCAGTGGTGTGACAATTGAGAGAACAAGGAAGGTTAAAAGCAGAGCCGGAACAATCACCAGAAGTGATGAGTTATCAGTGGGCGCTGGGAGTAGGTGTCCAACCACGATTGCGCCAAGGGCTAGAACAACAGGGATGAAGAAGACCACGAGCAAGGATGCGCGGGCTCGCCGATCACGCACCATTGACCAGCGCAAGGCAATCAGGGCCCGTACTTGACCTGCGATCACGAAAGCAACGTCCGATACACCTGTTCCCCATCAAGGCCAGCCAGGTCCGCAGCTGGTCCATCAGAGGTGATCTGCCCGCGCGCGAGAACCAGCGCCCGCGAGCAAGCGGCAACAGCCAAGGGCAACAGGTGAGTGGAGACCACCACCGTGCTGCCGGCAGCTTCCATCTCTTGGATCACGCTCATCGTGGCATCAACCCCCAAGGGATCCACGCCGTCGAAGGGCTCATCTAGGAGTAGCACGGCTGGTTCGTGCAAAGCAGCTAAGACAACCGCAGATCGACGACTCATACCGTGGGAGTACTCAGCGGTGATGCGATCAGCCGCACCGGTTAGGTCAAAGCTATTTAACAAATCCTTAGCGCGATTTCGCCACGAAGGGTCAAGACCGCGAATGGTTGCGGAGAGTTCAAGGTGCTCCCACAAACTCGCGCGCGGGATGAGTCCGCCGACGTCAGGGCAGTAACCGACTTCAAATCGCGCGGCGGTGGGATCTTTGACCACATTGATTCCGTTGAGGAAGATCTCGCCCGATGTAGGGGGCAAGACTCCGCTGAGTACCCGAAGCGTTGTTGACTTGCCGGCACCATTGCGACCAATCAACGCAACCGAACTGCTTTTTTCAATAGTTAAGGACAGGTGGTTTAGCGCAATGGTTCGCCCAAACGAAATGGTGAGATCTGAAACTTCAATTCCGTTCACTGATACATACCTTCAACCTGGGCGGCAAAGTCATCCAGAACCAAGTGGCGTTTAACACTTAATTTCGGTGTCAGGTACCCATTTTCTTCAGTGAACTCACTGGGCAATATCTCAAAGGCTCGGATGGCTTCTGCTGTTGAGACAGTCTTATTGGCTTGGTCGACGCTTTTTTGTATTTGTGCGCGGATGCCTGGATCATGAATAAGTTCCTCAGGCGAAAGGAGTTCTCGATCTTGGGCCTTGAGCCAGTTCCCCAACTCATCGGGATCAATGGTCACCAGGGCGGCAACGTAAGAGCGGTTATCTCCGATGACCACGGCATGACTTACCAGCGGATTACTTGTCAAAATCGTCTCCAGTGGGGCTGGCGCAACATTTTTACCGCCCGCCGTAACGATGATTTCCTTTTTGCGTCCGGTGATGCGCAAATATCCAGCGTCAAGGACACCAATATCACCGGTGCGGTACCAACCATCAATAAATGCTTCAGCGGTGCTGACCGGATCGTTGTGGTAGGCGAGGAAAATATTTGGTCCACGCAGTAGCACTTCGCCATCATCGGCGATCCGCACCGAGCAACCTGGCAGCGGCATACCAACAGAACCAATGTCGATGTTTGAGGGAGTATTCACCGTGGCTGGAGCGGTGGTTTCGGTTAAGCCGTAGCCTTCCAAAATCGTCACGCCAATTCCGCGGAAGAAGTGCCCCAGTCGCTCACCCAGTGGCGCACCGCCGGAAACGGCCCATTGGACGTGGCCACCGGTTGCTTTGCGCAACTTTTCGTACACAAGTTTGTCAAAGACCACGTGCTGAGCTTTTACGCTGATCGGGATTCGACCAGCCGCCATGCCCTTGCTGTAAGCGATTGCGATGTTGGTAGCTCGTTCAAAGATCGCACCTTTGCCATCGGCAGTGGCCCTTTGCTGTGCGGTGATGAAGATCTTTTCGAACACCCGCGGCACTGCCAGCAAAAATGTGGGCTGGAAGGACTGCAACTTGCCCGAAAGATCGGTGATGGTGGCGGTGTGTGCCAACTTCACATTTGCGGTAACACAAAGCACCTCAATTAAGCGGGCAAAAACGTGCGCCAGCGGCAGGAACAGCAGGGTGGATGCCCCGGGAACGCCCACCACATCGGGAAGTGCTGCGGCAGTGTTCTTGGCGCAGGCCAGAAAATTCTCGTGCGTTAGCTCACAACCCTTGGGCCGGCCGGTGGTCCCTGAGGTGTAGATGATGGTGGCTAAGGATTGGGCACCCAAGGTTGCACGCCGAGCAATTAATTCCTCATCCAAGATTTCATCGCCGCGTGCCGCGATAGTGGTCAGGTCATCGTCGGTGATGCACCACAGTTGCGTGACATGATCGAGCGCACTTCGTGCCTGCTCAACAGTTTTGACATTGCGAGGAGTTTCCGCAATACAGGCAACGGCTGCTGAATCACGAAGGATCCATTCCACTTGCTCGGCTGAGGATGAATCGTAAATGGGAACCGGCACAGCACCTGCGGTCCACAGCGCGAAGTCGATCAAAGTCCATTCGTAGCGAGTACGCGACATGATGCCGACGCAATCGCCTGCGTGAATTCCCTGCGCGATGAATCCTTTTGCCAAAGCGTTGACCTGGTCCAGAAATTCCTGATTAGTGATGTCAATCCAGGTAGATCCATCAAGGCGGGCATGGCCAATGCGATCAGGGAAGCGTTGCGCGTTGTCCACCAGCAGGTCGGGCAGCGCCGCTTTGGCTTCGATGATTTCTAGGGCTGGAGCGCTTATTTCGTCAGGCACACGGCGACGCTACCTGCCCAAGCGTGGTTTGGGTGCCTTGCGTGCCTAAATTCTTCAATCAAGGAATCCCTTGGACCTGCCGATATCTGTGCTGTGAATAAGTGTCCTGCCTGCGCTGCCACGCTGGCGCCACAAGCACAGTGGTGCTCGCTGTGCCATTTGACTTTGGTGCAAACCCAAACACAAACCCAGCCCCCGGCTGAGCTGGAACCCACCATTCCGGTCGCACCTGAGAGATTTGAGGCCATCGGGCAAGCAGTGCCTGACGCGGGGTTGGAAGTGCCAGCACCAGGTCAAGGTGAAGCTGCGCAGACGATAACCATTGATGTGAGCATGCTCGCCTCCGAGAATGCCCTGCCTGCGGGTTTGGGTGGCTTGGCGAACAAGGTGCAATCAAATGGCGGCAAAGCTGCCGTGATGGCTGGCGGAATGGTCTTGGTCAGCGTTGCCCTGTTCGCTGTTATGTGCATCGTCGGTGTATTCCTGCGCTAACGCGTAGTGTGGTCAGGTGCGAGTCCACGTAGTCAGCGATGTTCATGGTGCAAGTGATGCACTCGCGCGTGCAGGTGAGGGATCTGACCTCTTTATTTGCTTAGGTGACTTGGTTCTCTTCATCGACTACGAAGACATGTCGCGGGGAATCTTTTCTCAACTGTTCGGTCCGCAAAACTGCGCAAAGTTCGTCGAGCTGCGCACTCAGGGGCTCTACCTGCAAGCACGCGAATTTGGGAACTCCCTGTGGGAGCAGCGAGGAGGCGATCGCCGAAGCCAATTGGACGATGAAGTGCGTAAGCAATACAGCGAACTCTTTGCCGCCATGCCCGATCCGGCCTTGCTGACCTACGGCAACGTTGACCTGCCCAGCATGTGGCCAGAGTTTGTTCGCCCTGGCCATCAGATCCTTGACGGTGAAGTGGTGGACGTGGGTGGGATTCGTTTCGGCTTCGTCGGCGGCGGTCTGCGAACTCCCATGCGCACACCCTTTGAAATCACCGATGAGCAGTACGCCGCAAAAGTTGAAGCGCTAGGTCAGGTTGATGTCCTGTGCGCTCACATCCCTCCGGCGTTACCTGAGCTGACCTACGACACAGTTGCTCGCAGATTTGAACGCGGAAGTTCAGCGCTTCTTGAAGCAATTGTGAAAACCCAGCCTGCAATTGCCCTGTTTGGTCACGTTCATCAGCCGCTGGCTAAGCGCACTCGCATCGGAAAGACCGAATGCATGAACGTGGGTCACTTCAGAAGCCGTCAAACCCCGTTTGTGTTGGAGCTCTAGGTGCTCAACGTCGGCGTCGACATTGGCGGGACTAAAACAGTAGTCGGCTTGGTGGCCGATGACGGCACAATCGTTGCTTCACACAAGGTGGCCACTCCAACCCACGATGCTGCGCTCATCGTTGAAGCCACCGTGGGCGCAATTGAGCGCGTTATGGGGCAAGAACAGCCGTTGGCTATTGGCATTGGGGTTGCAGGCCTTGTTGATCGCTCGGGCGCGGAGGTGTTGTTTGCACCGCATTTAGATTTTGCAAATTTCCCACTAGCCCAGGTGGTGCAGCAGCGCACCGGCCTGGACTGTGTTTTAGAAAACGATGCCACCGCTACTGCGTGGGCCGAATATCGCTTCGGTGCAGGCCGTGATTGCCGATCCATTGTCGCTGTCACGGTTGGCACTGGACTCGGCGGCGGAATCATCCTCAATGGCGAACTCATCCGGGGGGCTAACGGCACGGCCGGCGAGATCGGCCACATTCCCTGGGTTCGAGATGGATTGCCTTGTGCATGTGGGGCTTTGGGCTGTTTGGAGCAATACGTCAGTGGAACTTCCTTAACCAGGAAAGCAAGAACCCTCGTCGATGAGCAGCGATCGACCTATCTACACAAGGCATGTGAGGGTAACTCGCAACAACTCACCGGTGCCATGGTTACTGACGGTGCGCGCGCAGGTGATGCGCAATGTCTTGGCTTACTTAATGAACTAGGGCACGAATTGGGTGCTGGGCTAAGTGCGATGGTTGCCACCGTGGACCCGGACATCGTGGTTATTGGTGGTGGCGTCTCATCAGCAGGAGAGCTACTACTTCAACCAGCCCGTGAGGCTTTTGCAGCACGTGTGATCGGTGCGCACTATCGCGAACTTCCACCGATTGTTTTGGCTGAATGCGGTGAGGATGCGGCCATGATTGGCGCCGCCGATCTAGCCCGCGGGCTGACTCGTTAGAGAACGGCTCCATCGTCGCCGCGATCGTCAATGCTTGGTCCGTTATCCATTCGAGCAATAAGGGTGACACCGCCGCCGATAAAGAGGGAGACCGCCACGAGGGCATTGAATCCGCCCACATCCCAGCCCAAAACAGTTCCCAGCAGCAGATACAACGGTCCGATAGCCAGCGCTGCCCAGGCAAATCGAGTAACAGGGTCGCCACTAGGAATCGGTGGTGGCTCAGGCGGGATGAAATGGTCAGTGGGGTCTTCGGAAAATTCCTCCGGCACGCGTACATCGCCCCAAGCATCTGCATCTTCCGACGAAATGTTGTCATCCCGCTCGTCTAGGACCTCGAGTGATTGACCCACGCCTTCGTTGGTTAAGCCAGAAACAATGGTGTTCCACGATTGCTCATCACTAGTGCGCTGAGTGGCTGCAAACTCGGCACGAAGCTCGGGTAATAAGACGGCGAGTACTTCACGTGCTTGCGAGCGAAATTTCCGATCCACCATGACGCGATCAGATGGTCCACTTGCACGGGGAGTGCCAAGGTATGACGACTCTGGTGAGGTAAAGGGTTCGGCGTAGGCCGCGATGCCTTTTTCAGCCAGCGCGGAAAGGATGTGGTCGGTGAAAGGTGCCTCTACGTCGGCAAGCAACATCCAGTCATCAGCCGAGAGGCCGTTATCGATCTGACCAGACATTTGCGCTACTTCCAGTTGTGCTGTGACCGCTAGTGACCTAATCGTGGCACGATGGTGACATCATTGCCCCCACTGAGGGCAAATCAGAGGTCTAAGTCTTAGGCTCAATGGGAAAACAGTTACGGAAGGGATGGGAATGCTCTACGGCTTTATGAAGAACGTCGTTGCCGGTCCCGCTCTCCGTTTGACCTTCCACCCTTGGATTGAAGGCGTAGAGAACATCCCCGTAGATGGGCCGGTCATTTTGGCCAGCAATCACATGTCCTTTTCTGATTCGATTTTCTTGCCCATTTCTATTAGTCGCCGGATCACCTTTCTGGCTAAGAGTGAATACTTCACCACCCCTGGCGTGAAGGGTCGATTAACTGCTGCGTTTTTCAAAGCAGTGGGGCAAGTCCCTGTTGATCGCACCGGTGGCCGCTCCGCCGATGATGCAATTAGGACCGGTGTCGAGGTTTTGAAAACTGGTGCGGTCTTAGGGATCTATCCCGAAGGCACGCGTTCACCCGATGGTCGGCTCTATCGCGGTCGGGTCGGTGTTGCCCGGATGGCGTTAGAAGCTGGTGCGCCGGTCGTGCCGGTTGCAATGATTGGGACTGACAAGGTTCAGCCGCCCGGACAAGTGCGACCCAACCTTGGACGAGTGGGAATACGCATTGGTAAGCCGATGGACTTTTCACGCTACGCAGGAATGGAAAATGATCGCTTAGTCCTGCGGGCTATTACGGACGAGATCATGTACGCGATTTTGGGCATGTCTGAGCAAGAGTATGTGGACATTTACGCGTCCACACAAAAGTCGCGGTTAGCCAAACAGGCTCGCGAGGCAGCTCCGATGGCTTCACAGGTCGCAGATACCGATGAAAGCGAAGACGATTCGAGTGCAGCCCTCTAGGCTGAACTCATGCACATCGCAGTACTCACTGGTGGGGGAGATTGCCCCGGCCTAAACGCTGTTCTTCGCGGCTTTGTCCGCAAAGCCACCCGCAACGGACACACAGTGTGTGGAATTCGCGATGGGTGGAAAGGTGCTATTGCCGGCAACGTGGTTGAACTCGGGGTTGAGCAAGTACGCGGCATCGTTCAACGTGGCGGAACGATCTTGGGAAGCGCTGGAGTCTCACCTGAAGTAGTAAAAAATAATCGCGATCGGATCTTGGCGGTACTGGCCGAGAACAACGTTGATGCGTTGGTGGTTATTGGTGGTGAGGGAACGCTCGGCGGGGCGCAGATCCTGTATGAAACCGGCTTCAAAGTCGTCGGTGTTCCTAAAACTATCGACAATGACCTCAGCGGCACGGACTTCACGTTTGGTTTCGATACCGCGGTCAATGTTGCGATGGAAGCCATTGACCGCCTGCATACCACTGCTGAAAGTCATCACCGCACTCTTGTTGTTGAAGTGATGGGTCGTAACACCGGATGGATTGCACTTCATGCCGGCGTTGCTGGCGGCGCCAACGGAATTTTGATCCCGGAGCGCCCCTTTGACCTAGCTGAAGTTCACGGGTGGGTACAAAGTCGCTTCGCCACCTCCTATGCGCCGGTGATTGTGGTGGCTGAGCGCGCCGTCCCGGCCGATCCTGACCTGCTCGAGCAATACGGAACCCACGATGAATTTGGCAGCCGCTACATACCCAACATCGGCCAGTGGCTGACGGCGGTGTTGCAAGAACAAACTGGACATGATGCGCGAAACACGGTCCTGGGTCACGTGCAGCGCGGCGGCACTCCAACGGCCTTTGACCGCGAGCTTGCGACCCGATTTGGATTGGCCGCTGTTGATGTCATTGATGATGGAGCCTGGGGGCAGATGGTGGCCCTTCGCTCCACGAAGATCGTGCGGGTGCCGATTACTGACGCAGTGGGCGCGCTGAAGACAGTCCCGCTTGAGCGCTACGACGAAGTTTCGCTTCTGTTCGGCTAGAGGCGTGTGCGTGTCGCGGTGGTGGGCAGGCGGTACTCTGATGGCGTGAATCTTCCCCTGATTGATCTGACGGGCCGTCCTGCTGTGCAACAGCCGACGTGGCCAGACCCGCTCGCCCTTGAAGGTGCGCGCCAAGCATTAGCTGCCTTGCCACCTTTGGTCTTTGCTGGCGAATGTGACGAATTGACCAATCGAATGGCAGCTGCTTCACGCGGGGAAGCTTTCGTTCTCCAAGGTGGCGACTGCGCTGAGGTGTTTGCTGAAACCAACGCGGATGCTATTCGGGCCAAAATTAAGACGCTTTTACAGATGGCCGTGGTGCTTACCTACGGTGCGCAGTTGCCAGTAGTCAAGGTTGGCCGCATGGCCGGGCAATTTGGCAAGCCACGCAGCAGTGGCGATGAGGTACGTGACGGTGTGAGTTTGCCGTCCTACCGTGGCGATGCAGTCAACGGTTTGGAATTCACCGAAGCTGCCCGCATTCCCAATCCAGAGCGCTTGGTTGAGGCTTACCATCGCGCGTCAGCAACGTTGAACTTGATGCGCGCCTTCACTCAAGGTGGTTACGCCGACCTGCGTCAGGTGCATGAGTGGAATAAAGACTTCGTCCGCGAAAGTGCTGCCGGTGAGCGCTACGAACAAATTGCCGAAGACATTGAAAAGGCCCTGGCCTTCATGCGCGCCTGTGGCATTGATGGGGAAGCGTTTCGTCGCGTTGAGTTCTACTCCGGTCACGAAGCATTGTTGTTGGACTACGAACTGCCTTTGACTCGTATTGATTCACGCACTGAACGCCTTTACGACGTTTCAGCCCACTTCCTCTGGGTCGGTGAGCGCACCCGTCAACTTGATGGTGCTCACGTGGAATTCGCGTCCAAGATCCATAACCCCATTGGGGTGAAGTTGGGTCCGACCACCACTGCTGACCAGGCAGTCGAACTCGTTGAGCGCCTTGACCCCAATGGTGTTGCAGGTCGTTTGAGCTTGATCACTCGTATGGGTGCCGGCAAGGTGCGCGATCTGCTTCCGGCTTTGGTGGAAAAAGTTGCCACCACCGGTCATGACGTGGTGTGGATTTGTGACCCGATGCACGGGAACACCATTGAAGCCGCCGGTGGCCAAAAGACCCGACGCTTCGATGATGTGGTCGATGAGGTGCGCGGCTACTTTGAAGTTCATCGCGGTTTGGGTTCACACCCAGGTGGAATGCACATCGAACTCACTGGTGATGACGTCACCGAGTGCACCGGTGGCGCTGAGGGCTTGAAAGATCACGATCTGGGTTCGCGCTATGAGACCGCGTGCGATCCTCGGTTGAATCGTCAGCAGGCGTTGGAACTGTCGTTCCTTGCTGCTGAAATGCTCGCGCCAGTTTCTTAAATCCGGCTACATCTCAAGGCGTTGTATAGCGGCGTCTTCGGCATGACGTGGACCAAGTTCGACCAAGTACATGGCTGCCAAGATGGACAGTGCACCGAGCCCAATGCGTAGCGTGAGCGCTTCGTTGATGAAGATGACGGCAAATGCGGTGGCAAATACCGGTTCCATCGTCATGACCACAGCGGCTCTGGTTGGGCTGATCACCGACTGGGCCCAGGTTTGAACGAAGAAGGCAATCGCAGTGGCAAAGATGGATAGGAAAATCACGGCCAGCCAGTTGGCCCGGGTGTGCGGAAGAGTGAATCCGTTCACGCTCCCCAAAACTGTGCAAAAGATGCTCACTGTTGCCAACTGAACGACAGCAAGGCCGTAGGCGCTAGTTCGTGTTGAGTATCGACCAAGGTTGACAATGTGCAGGGCAAAGGCGAAGGCCCCAAAAAGAGTGAGGAGCTCTCCAACTCCAAGGGACCAGCCGCGCAAGGTTAAGAATGCGAGTCCGACCACGGCCAGTCCAACGCCAAGCCAGGTCAGCGGATCAATGGCTTTGCGCATCAAAAACCACGCGACGATCGGAGTAAAGACAACGAACAGCCCGGTGACAAATGCAGACACCGTTGCCGAGGTTCGCTCTAGGCCGGTGGTTTGAAGTACATAGCCAGCGGTCAGGATCAATCCAAGAATCAGACCACGGACTTGTTCTTGCCGACTGAGCTGTGTAACCGCGCGTGGACGCAGCACAAACATGATCAGGGCTGCAATGCCAAAGCGAAGCCCAAGAAAATCAAGTACGGGCACATCGCGAACAACCCGTTGCACGAGAACAAAGGTCGAACCCCACGCGACCGTAACCCCAAGCAATGCGCCTTGGGCGCGCAGACCAGCAACCCGAATTCCCTGCTCAGACATTAGAAAACGTCTAGAACAATCGTTGAGCCCTTGGGTTGGCGAGTGCTAGCGCCGGGGGATTGTTGCACCACGACGTTGGCGCCACCGGGAATATTTGTGCGCACCCGAACCGCAAAGCCGGCCGCTTCCAAGGTGGCAGTTGCTTGGGTCAAAGTCTTACTGATCACGTTGGGAACTTGCACCAGCGGCGGTCCATTAGAGACCACCAGGGCCACCGAACTATCTCGAGCCGCTGTCCCGCTAGCCGGTGATTGACTGATCACCAGACCCTTAGCGATGGTTTCGTTGTATTCAACTTTGATCGAAGACTTGAAGCCTGCTTTAGTCAAGGCCGCTTGTGCATTAGCCGATGTCTGCCCAACCACACTGGGTACCGGAAGAATTTCCGGTCCCTTCGAGATGACCAGGTTGACTTTGGTATTTCGTTTGACCTTGGTGCCAGCCTTGGGAGTACTGGTTGCAACTAGGCCCTTACCCACAGTGCTACTGAAGTTTTCGGTTGATGTACCCACGACCAAGTTCAACCCGGTAATTGCCGCTTGTGCATCGGCAACAGTTTGTCCGGCAAGGTTGGGGATCGTGTAGCGCTCCGGACCTTTGGAAACCGTCAAGGTGACCGTTGATTTCTCGCCAGCCTTGGTTTGTTCAGCGGGGTTGCTGGAGATGACTTTTCCTACCGGCACAGTTTCGCTGAAGGCTTCGTCGCTGTAGGCGACTTTGAACAGCGCCTTAGTCAACGCCGACTTGGCTTGAAGTGAGGTAAGCCCTGAAACCTTTGGCACCAAGACCTGTGGGGTGCGAGCAATGGCCCAAGCCCCAACGCCAGCAAGGGCTGCGATGGCGATCACGGCGATAAAAGCCAGCAATCCCTTGCGCGAGCCCTTGGCGCGCTTTGGTGATGTTTCAACAGGTTGTTCCAAGATTCCGGTGGGGTAGTACTCAACAGGTGCGGGGCTTTGTTGCTGTGGAGTCGATGTCAGCGGGTCATCGCTGGAGACGATCAAGGTGTTGTTGAAGGCAGGTGCGATCCCGGCAATGCGTGCAACGGCCGGCAGACCAAGTCGTTGCCGGGTGGCCCGAACCGCAGCCAAGAACCCTTGAGCATCACGGTAGCGAAGTGCAGGATCTCGATTAGTAGCTCCAGCAACGAGCGCATCCATAGCTGCCGGTGAACCGGGAACCGATTGCGAGGGTGCTGGAATGTCTTCATTGACGTGACGCACCGCAACGATGGCTGGAGTATCTCCGTCGTAAGGCGGACGAGAAGTGAGTAATTCAAAAAGTAAAACTCCGGCACTGTAAACATCGCTGCGTTCATTTCCGGTGCCACCTTGAACCTGTTCCGGAGCTAGGTAGGCAACCGTTCCAATCACTACGCCACCGGTGGCTTGGGTTGCACCTGAGAGCGCACGAGCCAGACCAAAGTCAGCGACTTTGATTCGACCATCATCGGTAATCAAAATATTTTCAGGTTTGACGTCGCGGTGAACCAGTCCTGCACTGTGAGCGGCCGCCAACGCCTCAAGGACGGGTTCAAGAACATCGAGTGCTTCATTGACCGATAAGCGCCCGCGGGAGCGAAGTAAATCGCGCAAGGTGGAACCGGTGACAAACTCCATGACCAGGTAGATCTCGCCGGCATCGGTACCTTGGTCGTGGACGGCGACAATGTTGGGATGAGATAGTCCTGCGGCCAAACGCGCTTCGCGAACAAAACTTTCTACGAAGACCGGATCGCTGGCCATCCCGGTGTGCATCACCTTCAAGGCGACTCTGCGTTCTAAGCGAGTGTCGGTGCCCTCATAGACCACGGCCATCCCGCCACCGGCCACCCGAGTACCGACCAGGTAGCGCTCATTGAGCACAGTGCCGGTCAGGCCTGAGTTGGCATCGGAGTCCACGGCTTGAGTGTATGGAGAAATTGCGGGTGTTTAGGCCTGCGACACAGGCGGGCAGGCGGCAGTAGGGAAGGCCTGGCTCTAGGGTCAGCGAGTGGAGAAATTTGCCTACCTCGCGGTGATGGGCTTTGCCGTGGTCGGATCTATTTGGCTGGAGTTCTTCCTTCGCACCAATGTGCTGCGTCGAACGCGTCGGTTAATCCTCAGCATTGCCCCCGTGATTGTCGTTTTTGTCATCTGGGATGTTTACGCAATTTCTCGCAGCCATTGGACCTTTGACCCGCAGCGCACCACCGGAGTGCTGTTGCCTGGTCGGCTGCCGATTGAAGAGCTCGTGTTCTTTCTTGTTATTCCGTTGGCCTCAATCTTGACCCTTGAAGCAGTGCGCGCCGTCAAGGGTTGGGACGTAGGTGAAGATCAATGACCTACACCCAAATCGCGATCTCGATGGTCATCCTCACAGTCATTTTCGACCTGTGGGTATTGCGAACGCGGCTGCTTACCCGCAAGGCATTTTGGACCGCTTATGCCATTGTGATTTTCTTTCAATTGCTTACTAACGGCATTTTGACCGGTTTTAACATTGTGCGCTACAACGGCGATGTCATCATCGGCTCGTCAACACCGGTTTTACTTGGCGATGGCCGGCTGTTCTTTGCCCCGATAGAAGATGTGCTGTTCGGATTTGCTCTAGTGGTCCAAACCATGGCGTGGTGGGTCTTTTGGGGTCGGCGCGGTCTGCAGGTTGAACCTAAAGCCGGTCCAGTGCGGCTGTGGTTCGGTGTTAAAAAGTCTGACGAGCTCTAATTAGGCCCGTGGTCGTGCAGCAACAGCTTTAGCCCATGCCGGACCGGCCACGCCAATGCGTCGATACAGCGGAACCTTGGCGCGCTTAGTAAAGATTTCGTAGTTGTTGCGTTCCACCTCATTGACGATGCCGCAATACAAAATCCGAGCCGCATTAATACATGGCTGCGACCAAGGCGCTAGTAAAGCGATGCCCGGCTTGGAGGATTCTTCTAAATCCCGCACGCGTTGGATTTGAAACTTCAAAGCGTTAACGATGTTCTCGGTAAGAACGCGCTTTTCTAAATCAGCGCGAGAGACCCCGAAGCGATCTAGTTCTTCCAAGGGCAGATACACCCGCCCGCGGTCAAGATCTTCGTTGACATCGCGAATGAAATTAGCCAACTGGAAGGCGATGCCTAGGTCCTTGGCTGGTTCGTATGCGCCCTCGTTCAGGGGTTGCAGAATGGGAACCATTTGCAAGCCGATGACAGCTGCTGATCCATAGACGTATTCGTACAAGTCGTCAAAGGTTTGATACTGCGTAACCGTTAAGTCCATCCGCATGGAGTGTAAGAAAGCCTCAAAGTGTTCTAACGGAATTTCCCAGCGCAAAACAGTGTCAACCACTGCTCGGGCGATCGGGTCTTGGCTTTTGCCCTTCTTGACGTCGTCGAGAAAAGCCTGACCCCAGCGACCCAACTCATCGGCCTTTTCTTGTTCGGTCAGGGTGGAGGACAAGTCGTCAACAATTTCATCGGCGTAGCGGGCAAAGCCGTAGAGGGCGTGAACGTAGGGGCGTCGATTGGGTGGTAGGAGCAAGGTTGCTAAGTAGTACGTCTTGCCGTATTCGGCGTTAAGTACTCGGCAGCGTTCATAGGAATCGCGAAGAAGTGGATCGGTGATGCCGGCGGCATCAAGGTCACGTGCGCTCACGAGGGGCTATCTTGCCAGTGACCTGGTCAGAAAGTGGTTCAACGACAACTTCGCTGTGGTGTGTGGGCGAACTTTGGTGTGGGATCGCTGGAAAGTGGTGTGCTTTAGCCCAGCGATCCTTACCTTCGAGAAGTTCAGTTCGGGTGCTGCGTGAACTCATAATGCCAAGGATCGCAGCGCTAATGGCCAAGATTGCCGAGACCGGATCAGAGACTTGCAAGACATCAGCACTTGTTGCACTGCTTTGTGTCAAGCCGTGGATGACAAGTCCAGCTGTAGCGGCAACCACGTAGGGAAGTTCTTTGCGAGTAAAGCCTGCGGCAGCCAAAATGACCAGACCCCACAGCAGGTACCACGGTTGAATCACTGGGCCGAAGACTGCAAGGAAGAGCAGAACTAAACCGGCCGCACGGATTGCAGTTTTTGAATCGGGCTTGATCAGTAGCTTGGTTGCATAAGCCAACACAGCAAGTGTGGCAAGGGCTCTGAAGACAACCAAGATTGAATCGGTGTGCTGGCCAAATCCGGCGGCATTGATGATCCAACCCAAGGCAACTCCGGAGGATGTCACCGGAGAAATCCATGAGCGCACTTGTCCGGGCGTTCCCAGTGCATGAATCCAGCCGAAGTTCACACCCGCTAGAACATTGACCGCTAGGAACACTCCTACGGTGATGGCCACGGCAATGAGCCAGCACTTCATTCGAACGGCAAGCGCGGAGTCTTTTCCTGCCCAAATCAATCCAACAAAGCCCAGCCCAACCAGCGCTGGAATCTTGATGCAACCACCCAGGGCGATCAAGATGATGCCGATATATGGCTTGTTATCGAGTGCAAAGGCAAGCCCGGCGAGCAAGAGTCCCACCATGAGCGCGTCATTGTGCGACCCAGAGACAAAGTGCATGAACACCAGCGGATTAAGCAGTCCCACCCACACGGCAGTCACGGCATTGACCCCGCAGCGTTGCGCAACCACGGGCAAATACTTTGCAATCAGCCACACACCCACTAGCGCACTAGCGCGCAGGAGCAATGACGCTAGGTAGATGTTGTTACCGGTGATCGTGACGACAATTTTGGCGATCAGCAAGAAGAGCGGGCCATACGGCGCGGGGGTATCGAGCCACCAAGGACTGACTGCTTCTAAGAAAGGACCCGGTATCGCAGAGGGGGCCATCGTGTAGGGGTCAAGGCCAAGGTGAAGCAAATTGCCCTGAGCTACGTAACTGTAAACATCTTGGCTAAACAGTGGTGGAACCAAAACCAGTGGGGCCGCCCAGGCCACGAACATTTTGTTAAGACGCTTTGTGCTGGTGATCCGCCCAGAGCGCACGTCACCGCCAATGAGCAACCACGCTCGCAACAGCAAGATTGCGCCAACAGCTACGGCCACCTTTGAAAGGATTGCCCCTGCCGTGGTGGTGCGAAGCAGTTCAATGATGGGCCAGCTCGAGAGCGCGGCACGCTGCGGCAAGTAGCCCACACCCAAAGCCCCGATCGCCATGATCGTGGTTCCAACAAGCCCGATCAGCCCATGCTGGGACGCAAGGACTGAAGTGGGGGCAGGTGTGCGCGGTTGTTGCGGCACAACAGGGGTGTTTGGCATTGTTTAAAGGGTACCGGTTGGCGCTAGGGCCAAAGGGGTGTGCGGGAGAAATTACATCCAGGCGCGGGAATGGTAGGCGTGATCTGGCCCAGTGATGCGCTCAGCGGCTAGCCGACCCGAGACCAAGACCATGGGAACTCCCACTCCCGGTTGGGTGCCTGATCCGGCGAAGACGACGTTTTCACCCCAGATATTGCGGGGCCTAAAGGGCCCAGTTTGGAAGAACGAGTGCGCAGCGGCGAAGGGCGTGCCTCGTTCCATGCCGCGCTCTTGCCAATCCAACGGAGTTGTCAGATGCTCAAGTTCGATGGCATCGGAGAATCCGGTGTAACCACGTTCCTCCAAAACCTTGATCACTTCATCGCGATAAGGCTCTTTCATGTAGTCCCAGTCGATGTCAGCATCCAGATTCGGAGTGGGGAAAAGTACGTAATAGATCTGCTTACCATCGGGTGCCATTCCTGGATCAGTACGCGTGGGGTTAGTGACCAAAATTGATGGATCGCTCATGAGTTTCTTATCGTCAATGAGGTCTTTGAAAACTCCATCCCAGGATTTTCCAAAGTGAATGTTGTGGTGCGCGATCTGCGAATAGCTCTGCGTTGAGCCAGCTAGGAGCAGGAAGCAAGAGGGGGAGTAGTTCAAGCGCTTAACATCCCACGGCTCCCGACCCAAAAGATCTCGCCAAGCCACCGGAAGGTCAGGGTTGAGGATGACTGCATCGCACGCAATGCGCTCACCATCGGTGGTGTGAACCGCCACCGCGCGCTTGCCCTGCAATTCAACCTTATTTACTTCAGTGGAGTAGCGAAATTCCACACCATGTTTGGTGGCCGCACCAGCAAGTGCCCGCGGAACCGCATGCATTCCACCCTTGGGCATGAAAACACCTGCAACGCTGTCCATGTAAGCAATAACCGCGTAAATAGCAAGCGCATCTTGCGGCGCCAGACCGGCATACATGGATTGAAACGAGAAGATGCGTTGTGTTCGTGGATCTTGCAGGTATTGCTCAACCTTGGGTGATAGTTTTCTAAAACCACCGATGCCAGCTAAGCGAGCCAAGTTTGGTGTCATCAGGTCCAGCGGTGAGCCGATGTTGCGATCAATAAAGTCGCGCATCTCGTACTTGTAGAGATCTGTAACAAAATCGACGTAGCGCAGGTATCCAGCTGCTTCATCCGGGCCGATGACTTCTTCAATTTCTTGTGCCATCCGCGCTGGGTCAGCGTGAACGTCAAGGCGAGAGCCGTCGGCGTAGTACGAGCGGTAGAGCGGCTCAATAGGAAGCAGTTCGAGCCAGTCGTCCATTGATTCGCCCACACAGTCCAGCGCATCAGCGATCAAGTCGGGCATCGTCAACACAGTCGGACCGGTGTCAAAGCTGTAGCCAGAATCCTCAAGGAGCCCGTTGCGTCCACCAGGAACTGATTCCCGCTCGATCACGGTGACTTTGCGACCAGCACCAGCTAGTCGAAGTGCGGCTGACAACCCGCCAAGGCCAGCACCCACGATAACAACGTGATCGCTCGGCCCGGTGGTTGTGCGCATGTGCTTAACCCTAAGGCGAATCGCAGACTTGTGCCGTGCGGGAGTGCTCTAGTTCTTTAGAGGGCGCGAGCGGTAGCAGCCACGATGAGTCCATCGAGCACCTCGCGCGCTGGGTTACTCACGTCGGTTATGGCATCGTGGGCTTGTTGGGTCAGTTCACTAATCCTGGACTCAACTGCTGCCAGCGCGCCGGTCTCAGTCAAGATGGCGCGCAGTAATTCGACACCCTCGGTGTCAAGGTGCGGATCACCCAGGTGACGACGAACCTTGCTGGCCTGTGCCGGTGAGGCATTTTCTAGTGCCTTTGCAATTAAGACTGTGCGCTTTCCTTCACGAAGGTCATCGCCGGCCGGCTTTCCTGTTTCGGAAGGGTCGCCAAAGACGCCAAGGACGTCATCGCGTAGTTGGAATGCCTCACCTAGCGGCAGTCCATAGTTGGTGAAGGTGGTCAAGAGCTCGGCTGAGCCGCCAGCAAGGATGACACCCAGGTGTAGTGGTCGCTCGATGGTGTACTTCGCGCTCTTGAAACGAATCACGCGTTCGGCTCGCTCAATCGAACCGCCGCCGCGGGCTTGTTCAAGCAGGTCAAGGTATTGACCGGCCATGAGTTCGGTGCGCATTTCGTCATAGAGCGGTTTGGCGGCCATCAATCGATCCACCGGCAAACCACTGGACATCAGCAGTTCATCAGCCCAGGACAAACACAAATCGCCGAGCAAGATGGCCGCACCGATTCCAAAATCTTCCGGCGATCCCAGCCATTGATTCCCGCGGTGCAGGGCAGCAAAGCGACGGTGCGCTGCAGGTAACCCACGACGAGTATCTGACCCATCCATCACGTCATCGTGAACAAGCGCGCACGCCTGCAGAAGTTCAAGGGCGGTGGCTGCCTTGACTGCGTTTTCTGTGTCAGCGCCACCAGCTGCTCGCCAACCCCAGTAACAAAATGCTGGCCGCAAACGCTTGCCGCCATTCATCAAGTCAGTCAGCGCTTCTGTGAAAACGTCCAAATCCTCACCAACACCATCAAGGCGCGGAACTTGAATGGCAATGAAGTCATCAAGGTGTTTGCGAACGCGAACACGCAGGTCTTCTGCATCCAGTGGTGAGGTGGAACTCATGGAGCAAAGATAGTGCCTATGAAGTGATTGGGTGGGTAAGTGTGCATTTTCGGCGGCGTGCCAACAACTGACCCACGCGCGCACGCCTCTAGGTTTGAGCTATGTCCGATGCGAGCGTGGGAATTGTTGATCAAGCCCTGAGCAACGGTCGAGCAAGCATTTCCTTTGAATTGTTTCCGCCAAAGACTGCACAGGGCGAGAAGAATTTGTGGGAAGCCCTTCACGAACTTGATGCGCTGACCCCCACCTTTGTCTCGGTGACCTATGGGGCTGGTGGCACAACCCGTGACTTAACGGTGCGAATCACCGAACGCATCGCTTCACAAACATCGCTCTCGCCGGTGGGGCACTTGACCTGCGTGGGCGCAACCCGTGACCAAGTTCAGGGTGTCATTGAGCAATATCGCGCGGCCGGAGTGCGAACTGTCCTTGCCTTGCGCGGAGACCCGCCTGGTGGTTTGGGAACGCCGTGGGTGCAACACGAAGGTGGCTTTAAACATGCTGATGAATTAGTTGCCATGTTGGCTTCCTATGGCGATATGTCCATTGGCGTCGGTGCATTCCCCGATGGGCATCCTGAATCTGAATCAGTCCAACAAGACGCCGATGTTCTAGCGGCCAAGCAAGCCGCCGGTGCACACTTTGCGATCACGCAGTTTTTCTTTAGCGCCGATCGCTATTTCGAATCCGTTGAGCTGGCCAAGAGTGCTGGCTGTTCGATGCCGATTATTCCGGGCATCATGCC